>Ga0194055_10004818_pt1 | contig 10002 bp, 4 predicted proteins | sample SepL449m_MetaG_FD_155482 | JGI IMG/M metagenome (GOLD analysis project Ga0194055, IMG submission 155482) | Anoxic zone freshwater microbial communities from boreal shield lake in IISD Experimental Lakes Area, Ontario, Canada - Sep2016-L442-9m | ecosystem: Environmental > Aquatic > Freshwater >... | reverse complement strand
TCCCAGTTAAGATCGTTACCGGGGGCTACGCGCTCCAAACCTTCATCCAGCATCATGCGAGTGCTGATTTCATTGACGCAATTTAGTGACCAATCACCAATAAGTCTAAGAGAGGGCGCATGTTGCTTTGCGTACCTTAGGGCACTTATACTTCGAATCAACAATGCATCAGGTTGGTATTTAATTGCCTGGGTAAGAAAGCCATCTTCGCCCGGCTTGATGACACGCAAGGTTGCCAAAGAAATTGGAATCCCAGCCAAGTTGGCTTTGGTTACTGCTTCTTTGTAAAGTTTCGTATCTTCAAAATCGCAATGAATCATGGATATTTTTGTGGGTTGAGGGTTTTTCGCCCAATTTATTACCGCATCGAGTTGCCCATGATTGCGAACCAAGGGTATAAGTGAAGGCGATTCGTGTTGCAAAGGTTTAGGAGCTTTAATTTGCTCACGCAATTGTTCCAGCGCATTAGTGCTGACAATTGGCCTGATCTGATTGGTTTTTCTGGCATCAATCAATTGCTCCACTAATTCGCGTCTAAGCTTGTTTAAGATCGCAGGGGGAATCATGGCATTTCCCTGAATATTTAGTTCGATCGTGCCCAGAATAAACGGGGTGCTGCCGAGTCTGCCCAGATATTCTTTTGCATCATTTAATTCGAAGGGGCGCTGATTAGCCTCTTGAACTGGCCCTTCCCAAGTTGCTTTTGCATAAGTGCCATCTTTGCAAAGGGCTTCAACATACAGCGGGGCATTGATTTTGCAATCCAGCTTAAAATCTAAAGGAGCCCGATGAACCACAAGATCCCGTGCGAAGCTAGATTCCATGCGCTTGCGAAAATCTGGGTCGTCTGTTTTCCAAACGGGGGCATCCAGAACTTCTTGTTTGTTTACTTCGATTCCGCCATGCAGGCGTATTTCAACCACATCGCTAATTTTGGTTTTTTGAATTTCAACAACGCGCCCGCCTGGCTCTTTTTCTTCAGGCTTGGCCAAGTCGATTACAATTCCATCACCTATTTGTAATGGTAAAGGGTGACCTAGGTGTTCTTTATCAATTTTTAAAAAGAGAGTACCTGCTTTGAGGTCGATAATATGCCCGAGTAATAAGCCACGACTTTTAGGGAATCGCCCGCGCACCAGTTTTTGATGATTGTTCCCGTGAAGGAAGCCTGGGGTAAAGCCCCGCGAAAAAGCCATCGTTAAGTCATTAAGTTGAATTTTATCCGGCTCGAAAGGCCTGCCTTCCATTGCGCAATCGATCGCCTCGCGATAAAGCCTAGTAGTTGCTGCAACATAGGCTGCGCCTTTTAAGCGCCCTTCAATTTTGAAACAGGTGACCCCCGCTTTGATGAGCTCCGCAATTTGCTCATGCCCTGCAAGATCCTGCGGGCTTAATAGATATGCCTTGTCGCCTAGATTGATTTGCTTACCATCCACGATCATCTCGTAGGGCATTCTGCAAGCTTGAGCACATTGTCCGCGGTTGGCGCTACGACCGCCCAAAGCTTCGCTGGTTAGGCATTGGCCGCTGTAAGCAACGCATAGCGCACCATGAACAAAAACTTCTAGGGGGATGTTGCTTTCTTCAGAGATTTTGGCAATCTGTTCGATTGACATCTCGCGTGCTAGCACCGCTTGAGTTGCTCCGAGTTCTTCAGCAAAGTTTGCACCGCGAGAATCTGAAATCGTCATTTGGGTGCTTGCATGAATTTCTAATTCTGGAACCACCATCCTGGCAAGTTTCGCCAATCCCAGATCTTGAACAATGACAGCATCAACTCCGGCCCGGGCGATTTCCTGAAGGTATCTTTCAGCTTCTTTTAGTTCTTCAGAAAAAATCAGGATGTTGAACGCCACGAATGCTCGAATGTTGTGGCCGTGAAGAAACTCAACGACCTTGGGAAGTTCAGCAAGAGTAAAGTTGGTTGCCCTGTGCCTGGCATTAAATTGATCAAGGCCAAAATAGACTGCATCTGCCCCGTTGGCTGCTGCGGCCTTTAGGCAATCCCAGTCCCCCGCGGGAGCCAGTAGTTCAGGTTTTCTTTGCGATTCGACTTCCTGCATGGAAACTTTCTTTGAATAAGAAAAAGTACAAGTTATATTCTTAAAGATCATCTTACCGGAATTTACACGAGGTATTCCATGTTTCGAGTGCTTTTTCTGAGTGTTTTGTCCCTTTCGATGTTCGGTTATTCGTATGGTGCAGATAATTTACCGCTTCTTTTTGAAGAGAACTTCGCCAAAGGCTCGGATCGTTGGGCTTTCAGCGATAGTTCATGCTGGAAAATAGTCGATGCCAAGGATGGTTTTAAAGCCTTGAGTCAGTTTAAAAAAAACAGTGCCTTTAAGCCCCCTCACCGCAGCCCTTACCACTTTGCACTTGTGAAAGATCTCAGCGTTGGGGATTTTGTTTTAGAAACCAAAATGCTCAGCACCATCAAGGATTATAATCATCGCGATCTTTGCCTCTTCTTTGGTTATCAAGACTCTGCGCATTTTTATTATGTTCATCTAGGCAAGAAAACCGATGATCATGCCAATCAAATTTTTATCGTCGATGGTAGCGATCGGAAGAAAATTTCAACCAAGACGACCTCAGGTACCAATTGGACTGATGCTTGGCATAAGGCCCGCATTAAACGCGATGTCTCCATTGGATCTATCGAAGTTTTCTTTGTTGATATGAATGAACCCGTGATGACCGCAACCAATAAAAACTTTCTTTGGGGCCAGGTTGGTGTTGGTACTTTTGATGATACAGGCGATTGGGCCGATGTAAAAATCTTCGGTGTGAAAGCCAAGGGTAAATAAAGTTTAAGCAGGCAGGGCAGGTGCCTAGTTCTGGCTTATAGGACTTATGAAAGTGACTGAAAACACTTGGGTTAATATTCTGAACGAGAGCGTTTTTTCATCATGCGGTTATGAGAAAAGTGCTTGAATGAAAATCCTAGTTTCAAAGCTTAAAAATTCCCCTTCGGGGATGCCTCAAAAATACAGAAGCATTAAGCAGCAATGAGGCTAAGCAGTAATTACGGAGTCTTCGCCAAGCGAAAGCCAACAGAACTGCCCATTTCGCTCGGAGTGAGGCCGCCCCGATTAGAAGAACGGGCGGACGAAGCACTGTGGTCGAAAGACCCGCCGTGCCCCACACGGATCTTTCCCTTTTCTGGTCCCTTTGGGTCTAGTGCAGCACCATTTAAATAATCTTCAACCCAATCTTCACATAATTCCCATACATTCCCATGCATATCGTAAAGGCCAAAGGAATTCGCAAAATAATCCCCAACTGGAACCTGTCTACCACTGCCCCCAAAGTTAGCATCTTTTTTTGTAATATTGTTTCCAAAAGAGTACACAGTCGTTGTTCCTGCCCTGCAGGCATATTCCCACTCCGCCTCTGTTGGCAAACGATAACCACCATTTGTCTTTGCATTCAACCTCTTAATGTAATCCTGACAATCATTCCAAGAAACATTCGTAACTGGCAATTTAGCTCCTTTAGTGACACTTGGATTATTCCCCATCACCGCCTGCCATTGCTCCTGCGTCACTTCATACTTCCCGATGTAAAATGGCTTTGTTAGCGTAACTTCGTGCTGCGTTTCGTTATCCTTATGGCCAACCTCCGACGCGGGCGATCCCATCATAAACTTACCCGCGGGGATCAATACCATTTCCAATTTTATCCCTTTGCCAATATCTTTTTTTTCTTCCACCTGCCTATTTAAACTTTTAGCCAAAGCTGATTGGGTTTCCTTGGCCATTGATTCTGAAAAAGGCGAGGTTAGAAAACCACTTTGTCCTGATTTGGTTTCAGCTATTATTGATGTAGATTTATTCTCTTTAGGAATATTGGCAACATCAGATTTGGTATCGGATGTTTTATTGCCTGAAGAAATTTGATCCGGTTTTTTAAACTCTTCTTTTTTGACTCCTCCAAAAATGCCAATCATAAAAAAGAAAATCATGCAAAATGCACCAGTAAGCGTACCGCCAATTATTCCCAATAACTTCTTGTTTGCTAAAAGCCCCTTAAAGTTAATGGTGCTTTTGCCTAGCTTTAGATTTGTTCCCTTTACTTTTATCTGAAACCCACCAAAATCATTCTGCAATGAATTGAGTGTCATCATTTCTTTAGACTTTATAACTGGTGCAAAACCATTAGCTGCTAATTTTAGGTCACTTATCAACTCTGACATGTTTTGATAACGATCGTTTAAATCCTTGGCTACCATCTTGGTGTAAATAGCATCAAGATTTTCAGATACATCAGGGCGTGAAGCTCGCAATGATGGGATAAGGGATTTCCGATGAGCCATCAGTTTGACCATTGCTGTTTTACCCGGGTACATGACATTCCCGGTCAGCATGTAATATAGAGTTGCTCCTAGGCTATAAATATCCGCTCGTCCATCAACATTCTTGGTCGATAAACTTTGTTCAGGCGACATAAAATCCACCGTACCCATGATTGCAGCATTACCTGTGAGCATGGATACTGTCTCATCATTCTCTTTGGAATGAATCTTCGCCAACCCCATATCAACAATTTTTAATACCCCATCACTATCTAAAATTAAATTTCCAGGTTTGATATCTCGATGAATCACGCCATTAGCATGGGCAAACTTAAGGCCTTTAGCTGCCTGAGTAATGTAATCGACAGTGTCTCTTGTACCGAATTGGCCTTTTTGACCAATTATTTCTGATAAATCTTGCCCTTTCACAAGTTCCATCACCATGAAGTGCCTTCCATCGGCGTTTCCCGCATCATAAACTGTGATGATGTTTGGATGTGCCAATTTCGCAGCTGCTTTTATTTCTCTTTCAAACCTCTTCACGGTTTCCGCGTCAGTACTTCCCTTGGCAAGGATTACTTTGATGGCTACCATTCTTTCCATGCCGGGGTGATATGCTTTATAAACCTGCCCCATGCCACCTGCGCCCAATTTTTCAAGCAATACATACTGGCCCATGCATAGGTTTTTGCCTTTGCCACTTAATATCTGTTCTGCTTGGTATTTGGTCAAATGGCCGGATTTGATCATTTCTCGGGCAAGTGCTTCCCCATCTTGATGTTCTGATTTTTTACGTTCAGCAGCCCGGAACTTCTGGTCTGACAAAATACCAGATTCGGATAATTGCGACAGAAATGTTTCTAGGGCGACTGGCATTTATTATCTCGCGACTTAGTCTTAAACTAAATTATAAATCAAATATTACACCATTTATAATTAATTTGAATGTGAAAAATCTTAACTATTAGTGCAATTCCGGTAAAGAAAAGGATCGTAAATTAATAGCTACCACATTTTAAAACGTAACCATAATGTTTATCTTTAATGCTTGTAACCAATTATTTTACAAACAATGAAGTAGGCATTTACATGAAATTTACTACATTTGATTTTTTTGATGAGATTAAATTTAATCAGATGTTTTGACGAGGGTTTTGGAGTTTCTCATTACTTTGTATTTATTGTCTTTGCCAAACGGAAACCGTTAAACGTGACCCGATAGGCCGGCGAGCCGAAGTTAATACGGCCGGAAGAACGACAATCCGAAGCACCATCACAAGACCCACCCCGCAATATTCGTCTTTCTCCGGTCGGTGGCCCTTTTGGATCTATGACCCCTCCCGCTCGGTAGTCTCCACGCCAATCTTCACACCATTCCCAAACATTACCATGCATATCGTGTAACCCAAACGCATTGGGATTGTAACTTCCTACTGCTTTCGTCCTTCCTTGAGGCCCAGTAGCATAATTAGCTATAGCCTTTGTTAGTTTATCTCCAAATGAATATGCAGTCGTTGTTCCAGCCCTGCATGAATACTCCCATTCTGCCTCTGTTGGAAGTCTATATCCCCCACTCGTATTGGCATTTAATCTCTTGATAAATTCCTGACAATTTTCCCACGATGCATTTGTTACTGGTAACTTTTCTCCCTTTACCTGACTAGGATTATTACCCATTACTTTTTCCCATTGCTCTTGAGTAACTTCATACTTCCCCATGTAAAACGGTTTCGTTAAGGTTACCTCATGCTGCGTTTCACTTACATGGTGCCCAATCTCTATAGGAGGCGAACCCATCACGAATTTCCCTGGGGGGATGAGAACCAAATCAAGACTAACCTCATTTCCTAAAGTAATCTTCTCTTCCACTTCTTTCTGCAAACGCATTGCTATTTCTTTTTGAACTTCTTTTGCTTTGGTTTCACTAAATGGGGCTACCAATAAAACTTCAATGGTAGGAACTACTGTAGCAGGATCAGGTTTGATTTTTGCTGGAGCAACTGCGGTGTCGAAGACTACGTCCCGTACTAAACGGAAACCCACCCCTGTAAAACGGTTAGATGGTGCGTTGAAAAATCGATTTGCACAACGAAGAGAATTTTCATCGTTACTGCCAAAAGACCCACCACGCAATACCCTTAATTCGGCTGCCGCAGGTCCCTTGGGGTTTGTTGCAAGGCCTTCTGCATAAGGCGCGAACCAGTCTTCGCACCATTCATAAACATTCCCATGCATGTCATAAAGGCCATAGGGATTTGCCTTATAACTTCCAACTGGCTTTATGAATCCTGCCATGCCATCACCAAAATTTGCATCGTTCTTTTTTATGCTGCTTCCAAAGGAATAAGTAATGGTGGTTCCTGCTCTGCATGAAAATTCCCATTCTGCTTCCGTTGGCAACCGGTAGCTACCTTTTGTTTTTTCATTCAATTTTTTGATAAAAGTTTGGCAATCGTCCCACGAAACAGATGTCACAGGCAAATTGGGGCCTTTGGTTTCGCTTGGATTATTGCCACTTATTGTTTCCCATTGCTCTTGAGTAACTTCATACTTCCCGATGAAAAACGGTTTCGTTAAGGTTACCTCATGCTGCGTTTCACTAATATGATGCCCAATCTCTGTTGGAGGCGAACCCATCACGAATTTCCCTGGCGGGATAAGTACCAAATCAAGACTTACACCATTTCCTAAATTAACTTTCTCTTCCACTTCCTTTCGCAAAATATTTGCGACTTCGTTTTGTTTTTCATTTGCTTTGATTTTCGTGAAAGGCGCTTCCAGTAGGTTTATCGTTGTTGGCATTACTTTGGGAGCATCTATTTTAGGTATTGCTGGAGTAATTAAAACTTTAACAGGCGGAGTTGCTTTACCTGAATTTTCTTTTATGGGTGCAATAGATTTTACATTTTCAAATGAACCTTTATTATTTAGAAATGCTAAATTTTCTTTCTCAATGACATTATTTAATGCAACTTCTTTTTGTTGATTACTTGTTCGCCCGAGTGCAAAAAACGCAAACGCTACTATCCCGCTAATCAATATAACTGCGCCAGTTGCAATTAATGCAATCTTGTAATCTTTTTTTTCTAGAACTTTATTAGATTTGGACGATGGCGAACCGCTTTTACTTGACACCCTGCTAACATCCATTTCACCTAATTCATCACGAAGTGAATGAATCGTACTTAATTCAGATAGGTTTCTCGTACTTTCAAATCCTTTTTCTATCGCGTTTAGATCTTGAATCAATTCCAGCATGCTCTGATAGCGATCTTCAACCTGCTTAGCCACCATCTTCGTATATATCAAATCTAGATTGTCAGAAACATCAGGGCGAATCGTCTTAAGTGATGGAATCGGCAATTCACCATGCGCTATCAGCTTTGCAAATGCTGTGTCGCCTTCATACATGACTTGCTTTGTCAAAAGGTAATACAGAGTAGCTCCCAAACTATACATATCTGCTCGTGCATCTACATCTCGAGAGGATAATCCTTGTTCTGGAGACATGAAGTCGACAGTGCCCATGATCGATGTCGTCCCAGTCAACATCGATACTTTTTCTTCATTCTCCCTTGAACTAATCTTTGCTAAGCCCATGTCCAGTAATTTTACATTGCCATTTGTATCCAATAATAGGTTTGCAGGCTTGATGTCCCGATGAATCACTCCATTTTCATGAGCAAAGGCCAATCCTCGAGCAACCTGCTTAATGTAATTGATTGTTTCACTAACCCCTAATGTGCCTTTTCGATGAAGAATTATATTTAGATCTTGCCCCTTTACTAACTCCATCACCATAAAATGTCTGCCATTGGCATTCCCCGCATCATAAACCGTAATAATGTTTGGATGCGAAAGTTTTGCTGCGGCTTTCACTTCGCGTTCGAATCGCCTGACTGATTCTTCAGCAATTTTTCCTTTAGCAAGTATTACCTTGATGGCAACAATTCTATCCATGCCAGGGTGATAGGCCTTATAAACCTGCCCCATGCCACCTGCGCCTAGTTTTTCCAACAATATGTAATGGCCCATACATAGGTTTTTGCCTTTGCCACTTAATATCTGTTCTGCTTGGTACTTGGTTATATAACCTGATTTGATCATATCCCGGGCGAGAGATTCACCATTTTGATGTTCGGACTTTTTATGTTCAGCCGCCCGCAACTTCTGGTCTGATAAAATGCCAGAATCCGATAACTGCGACAGAAATGTTTCCAGGGCGACTGGCATTTTCTTTTCTCGTCACTTTTTTAAAACTATAGGAAGGTTACATCTTATCCCATTTATTGGAAAATTTAATGCGAAAAACTTGAAACTATTAGTCCAAATCAGGCTAAATAAAGTTTAAGCGGGCAGGGCAGGGCGGATATCAGCAAGTATCTTTTCCGCTCCACCCTTTTTCATCTTCTCTGCCAACCTTAATCCTATCATCTCAACGTCATTGATCGATCCGGTTTCATCTGCGATTATGCGCTGTTTGCCATCTTCCGATAAAACCACGGCTGTTAGAGAAACAACATCACCCGTAATCTTCGTGCGAATACCAACTGGAACTAAACAGCCACCCCCTAGATTTCTTAGTAGTGATCTCTCTGCAATTGTTTCAGCATGGGTTATGGGGTCATCAAGTTTGCTTAAGAGTTGCAAAGTGTTGGTGTCATCGGCTCTGCACTCAAGGCCAAGCGCACCCTGGCCCACCGCAGGCAGCATCCATTCGGGGTCAAGAATTTCTTTGATCCGGCTTTCAAACCCAAGTCGAATCAAGCCTGCTTCTGCCAAGATGATGCCATCGAGTTTCTCGGATTCAATCTTGTTGAGCCTAGTTTCAACATTGCCACGAAGGTGAACCAGATTTAAATCGGGCCTGCGATAAATGGCTTGCGACCTGCGCCTTAAACTGGTGGTACCAATGGTTGCATTCTGGGGCAGTTCATCGAAAGAATTAATGGTGTTGGAAACAAAGGCATCGCCTGTAGAGCCCCGCTTTGGAATTGCAGCAAGCTTTAGGCCAGCGACTTTCGCAGTGGGCAGATCCTTTAAACTGTGTACCGCTATATCAACACTGTTATCCAAGAGTGCGAGTTGGATTTCCTTGGTGAATAAACCATCGGAACCAATCTGACTAAGAGCACGATCGCGAATCTGGTCGCCCTTGGTGTCAAGAATCACTAACTCGACTTGATGATCAGGAAAAAGTGAAGCAATGGTATCACGAACAAAATGTGCCTGCCAAAGTGCAAGGGGGCTGCCTCTGGTTCCAATCCGAACTTTATGCATCTTTTTTTGCCCCTAGCTTTTCAAGACAATCGCGTAAAAGGTTTGCTGTTTGCAATGGGGTTAGAGTCGAATCTATGCAATGCTGTTGTTCTTCAGGGTTTTTGTCTGCACGATCCAACCTAAGCCAGACAGGCATTAAAGTTTCAGGGTCTTGCTGGTAACGGGGGAATAAATGCCAATGAAGATGAGGCACTTGATTGCCTAAAAGTTCGTAATTGAGCTTTAGTGGTTTAAAAACTTGTTCGATGGCTTTGGCAACGAGGCACATTTCATCAAAATAGCTATGTCGAGATTCATCAGAAAGGGCATTGAGTTCTCGCTCGTGTTGCTTGGCAACAACGATGCAATAGCCTTGATAAAACTGCCACTTCCCCAGCAGCACAAAGCTGTTGGGGAAGTTCCAAACAAGTTCTTCCGAGGGAAGA
>Ga0194055_10004817_pt1 | contig 10002 bp, 9 predicted proteins | sample SepL449m_MetaG_FD_155482 | JGI IMG/M metagenome (GOLD analysis project Ga0194055, IMG submission 155482) | Anoxic zone freshwater microbial communities from boreal shield lake in IISD Experimental Lakes Area, Ontario, Canada - Sep2016-L442-9m | ecosystem: Environmental > Aquatic > Freshwater >... | reverse complement strand
GGGGCCTGCCCAGCCACGGGCGTCATCAGAACACCAGGGGCTGGGGTGGATCCCAGCGGAAGCGGGCCAGGGGAACCCGGCCGCGGGCATCCACGGGAATCCCCTCGGCCACCAGCAGGTCCCGCTGGATCCAGTCGCTCCCCTCGCGGCTGGGGGTCATGGTGATCGAGCCACGGGCATTCACCACCCGGTGCCAGGGGATGGCGGTGGGAAGCGGCAGCCGCCGCAGGGCCCAGCCCACCTGGCGGGCCCGCCCCCAGGCCCCGAGAAGTTCGGCCACCTGGCCGTAGGTGGCCAGCCGGGCCCTGGGAATCCGGGCCACCAACCGCCAGACGCGCTGATCCCACGGCCCAACCGGCAAACCGCCAGCGTCCGGTCGCCCCAGAGCGGGAGGGGCATCACCCCAGGGTTGCGTCAGGCCCCCGCCATCCAGCAGCCAAGATTCCAAACCGATCACTCCCAGGTGGACCAGGTTTCAGGCCGGGGGCTTGTCCCCAGCACACAATCCTGCATCCCCATGGCGCTGCAGCGGTGCAGCACTGGCGGTAACTTGACCGTATTGGCCAGGGTTGAGCCCTGCCGGAGGAGGCGCCGCCCAGGCTCAATCCTCTTCCACCTGCCACCAACCTCGCCTCCTGGCCCTGATGAGCTCCGCCGAAGGTCCGGCCCCAGTCGCTGCCCCAGCCGCTATCGGTGGCGAACCGAAGCCAGAATCCCGCGCCACAGCCGCAGAGACTCCCAATATTGCCGACATCGTCCCTTCCCAGGCCAACCGCCTGGCCCATCTGGCCAGCGGGGCAGCCACCACCTTCTTGATCGGTGGGGTGGCGGCCGTGGTGCTGGCCCTGTTTCCGTTGCGGCTGGCCGACCGGCAATGGCAGCTGGGGGTGCTGGCCAATCTGGTTGCCAATGGCAGCTGGATCCTGATCGGTCTGGTGCTGCTTCACCTGGCCAGCATGCTGGAGCCGAGGAATCAAGCGCTGAGCCAACGGCTGATGCTGTGGCGGCGCCTGGCGGCTCTGGCCGCTGTGGGCTACCTGCTGATCGCTCCGCTGCAGGTGGCGATGACCTGGATCGGGGTGGATGCCTCGCGCAACACGCGCGAGCGGGTGATCAGAAACAGCGAGACCCAACTGCAGTCTTACCGCGATGCCCTGATGGGCAGCACCAATCTCACCGATCTGAAGGAGCGTCTGGGGGCGATCCCCGGCGCCCCGCCCCTTCCTAAGCGGGCCTCCCAGCTTCCCTACGAGGAGGTAAGGGAGCGGCTGCTGCTGCAACTGGAGCAGACCGAATCCCGATTTCGCCAACGGCTGGAGACCCTCCCGCCAGGACCGAATGCCCTAGAGCTGGGCCGACAAACCGCGCGCACAGCCATAGCCAGCCTGATGCTCGCCCTGGGCTTCGCGAGCGGCGCCGAGGGACTGTTCGGCCAGGCCTCTGGGCGGCGCAATCAGTTTCAGTGGATCAAAGAACGGCTCAATCCGCCCAAACGCAGCGCCATCCGCCTGATCTCGAAACCGAGGAGCAGGGCCCGGCGGAGCAGCCCCCTGCAGCTGAAGATCCCGCGCCAATGGCGGTTCTGGAGCAAGCGATTTTGGCGCAAGAAGAAGAGATCATCCCGCCGGCGGATCCGGGAATCTCGCTGAGCTCACGGGTCCGATTCCGATGCCCATTTTGCCCCGCCGATACCAGCGCCTCCGAAACGTGCTCGACCGGCGCATGGCAAACCTCACGGTGCTGTTGGAGCAGGTGGATAAACCCCACAACCTCTCCGCGATCCTGCGCACCTGTGATGCCGTTGGGGTGCTGGAAGCCCACGCCGTTTGCCTGAAGGGGCGGATGCCCACCTTCAATGACACCGCCCTGGGCAGCCAGAAATGGGTGCCGCTGCATGTGCATCCCGATTCGGCCACGGTGCTGGCCGAGCTGCGCGAGCAGGGCTTCCGGATCTACGGCACCCACCTGGCCCAGGAAGCCGTGGATTATCGCCAGTGCGACTTCAGCGGCCCCACCGCCTTTGTGCTGGGCGCCGAGAAATGGGGGCTCAGTGAATCCACGGCCACCCTGGTGGACCAGGCGATCTTCATCCCGATGCAGGGCATGGTGCAATCGCTGAATGTGTCGGTGGCCACGGCCATCCTGCTATTCGAGGCGGTGCGGCAGCGGCAGCTAGCCGGGCTGCTGCCCCAGCACGGCGAAGGTCTGCCGCCGGGGCTCTACAACAAGCTGTTGTTCGAGTGGGCCTATCCCCAGGTGGCCGCTTGGTGCCGCCGTGAAGGGCGGCCCTATCCGGCTCTTGATGGGGAGGGAGCGATCAGCGAGGAGCTGCCGCGAAACCTGCGGCTGCGGTGCTGAACGCGGCTCGACATTCAGTCTGCTTGGAAACCATCAATCGGCAATGAACCGCTTAGCATCAGTTGCCTCCGGATCGGCGGGATAGGCCGCTCGGAGGGCCTCCGCCAGCAGCGAGTGATAGCGCTGGCGATGGCTGCGCTCGATCTCCAGCCAACTCTCCGGTTGCTCGGCAATCACCGTTCCGCAGAGATAGGGGTGGCCGATGATCGGATGAACCTCCTGACGGCACACGCTGGACAGGGAGGCGTAGTCCGGTCGGGGCTCCGTATGAAAATAATGGCCAACAATCGGCGAATTCTGCATGGATACGCCAAAAAATGCTTGCCTAAGCATAAATTCCGTATCCTCGAAATGACGCAAACCTGCCTGATAGCCGCAGCGAGAGAGGATCTCTGTACGAGCCAAAAAACTGCTCTGTCCAGTGCAATGCAAACGGTCATTGATCAGCACAATTTTGTTCTCATCCAGCGAAACCCGGCTCCAGCCGGTGTTAAGCCTGTCCACGCCGGAACTCTGCAGCGCCAGCAGGGCATGCAGACAGCGCAGCGGATGGAAGATGTCATCGGCATCAAGGCAGGAGAAGAACGGAGCCGTGACCTCCTGGAAAGCCCGGTTGCGGCACAGCCCCACACCCCGGTTCCGCTCCAGCAGAAACACCGAAACCCGCCAGTGGGAGTCGTCGCCAGCAGCTTCAAGCTCGGCCACCACCTCCTCCACCAGCTGGCGATCCTCAACCCGACCATCCACGCTGATCAAGCAATCGATCGCAACCCCCACCTGGCCGCGCAGGCTCTCGAGCGCCGCCCTCAGGAGATCGCGGCGGGGGGCATACACCGGCATCACCACGGCGATGCGGGGGCGGCTCTTGAGGTGGGGCAGCGCTTCCCCGCTCGCCAGGAGGGCCGTGAGTTCGGCATAGAGGGGAAACGAAAGCACCCGCAGAAACGACCAGCGACTGGAATCGAAATCGAGCAGCCGAAGCGAGATCTGCTCGAGCTCGAGAGTCTCCATCCAGGGAAGTGAGCCCAGGGCATCGACTAAACCCCCGATCCTGTCGAGATAGGCGAGCTGCTCGGGATTCATGGTCAGGATCAGGCATGCCACTTGGAACAGGCCTGCCATAGCTCATAATAAACCAAGCAGCGTGACATGACATGAAGCTGTGACAACAAGGGTGGAAAATGCCGCGGAATCTGCAGGGAGCCTTTAATCAGTAGCCAACGATTCACCCGCAGACGTATCTGGGCCTGCGAAGGCGCCCAAGACGATCTTCCCTCTGCCATCCTCTGGTTCCTCCGAAGGCAAGGCAGATTGTCAAGCAGAAGTTTGGCAAATTCAAAGGCGCCTTGAAGTCCGAATCGTTTCCTGTTTGAGGCCCATAGGAGCACAATGGCTAAGATCTATTAAGCTCAGATCGAAGCACAAGGGAGAGGAACATGGATCAAAGCGCTAACGCGCCACTGAGCGCTTGGTCAGATATCAAGGATGATCACCAACCGATCAGGCTGGATGAAAGTGTTTCGATTGGTATTGCTGCCTACGGCAACGCCGAGGCGACACAGCGCTGCCTTGAGGCACTATTCAAAAGCACCGAGGGTGATTTTGAATTAATCCTCATCAACGACAACTCACCCGACGAAGGCCTTACATCACACACCTTCAACTGGGCAAGCAGCATCCATAAAAACACATTGATTTACGAGGTAACTGAAAGAAACTTAGAATACAGCGGCTCTGTTAATCTCCTCCTGAGCCACGCCAAAGGCGACAAGATCATGTTCGTGTCAAATGATATTTTTGTAACCCCGTATTACTTCCGAGCGACTCTACAAGCATGCGCTGCCACATCCAACTGGGGGATCATTCGCGGAAGCTCGAATTTCGTGGACAACGGACTCTCCAGTCACAACATTCAACCAGGTAATCCCATAAACAGTCTAGAGGATATTTTCACTGAGAGCCTAAATCTATATTCTCTATTTGCAGACCTATGCGCCCCCGACCCCTATCATACGGGCGATGCTTTCATTGTCAATCGCGAACTAATCAACAAAATCGGCAGCTTTGATCCCTTATTCTATGGCTATTTTGCCGATCATGATTACGGTCTCAGGGCCAAAATCGCAGGCATGGAAACCATGCTAATTCCGGGTGCTTATGCTTTTCACCAAGCAGGGTCGAATGTGTCATACCTGAGCGAAAAAGATCAAGCCAGGAAGCTTTCTTTGCGATGGGCAAGAATCCATGAAAACTGGGCCAGGTTCAAGCTGAAATACGGCATCTGTGTAGAGGTTCCCTACACCTCAGTTAATGACATTGCCTGGAATGAGCTAGCATCCGTATCTTTTAATCAAGAGGCCCATTACATTAGCCCCAAGGAGTACGGGGCATTTCTCGTCAAGCCCCGCTAGAACAATTCAGGTCCTCTCTGGCAATCAGCTGGTCCGTTCACGAAGAGCGAGCTTGCTGACCGCTCAACCACTGCTCCAGTCCCTCCCCCAAAAACGACAACCCCAGCACCAGCACGAACATCGCCAACCCGGGATAGAGGGCCGTCCACCAGATGCCCGTGGGCACCGCCGTGAGCGCCTGCTGCAGGTCGCCGCCCCATTCAGGAATCGTTTCCGGCAGGCCCAGACCCAGAAACCCCAGGCCCCCCAGCACAAGCACCGCATCGGCGGCATTGAGGGTGAGCAGCACCGGCACCGAGGTGATCACATTGCGCAGCAGGTAGCGGCGCAGGATCCAGAGCGGGCCGGCCCCGAGCGAGCGGGCCGCCTCCACGAACAGTTCGGCCTTCACCTGGGCGCTCTGGTTGCGCACCACCCGGAAGTACTGGGGCACATACACCACGCACAAGGCGGCCGCCGCATTCGGCAGCCCCCGCCCCAGCAGGAAGGCGAGCACAACGGAGAGCAACAGCACCGGCAGCGTGTACAGCGTGTCCATCAGCAGCACCAGCACCCGGTCCACCCAGCCGCCGAGATAGCCGCTCACCATGCCGAGGGGAACCCCGATCAGCAGGGCCAGCACCAGGGCGATCGCCACCACCTGCAGGGCCACGCCGCTGCCGGCCAGGGTGCGCACGCACACATCCCGCCCCAACCGATCCGTGCCGCACCAGTGGGCCAGGGAGGGCGGGGCGTAGATCGGATTGGCCAGGCCGGCATTGGGATCGGCGAGCACACCCAGGTGAATCAGCAGCGGCGTCAGCAGGGCCACCAGGCCATAAGCCAGCACGATGGCCAAGCCCCAGCGGGCCATTCGCGCCGAGAGGGTGGCACCGGCAGGAAGCCGGAGGGAACGCAGCACCGGGTGCAGGGCAGGGAATGGCAGTCTGGTCTGTAAGGCATCGCCCCATCGCTCCGTCGCCAACCGCAGCATATTTGGGGTTTCGTAATCTGGAGGAGCTGCCTCCTCCCGCACCGGGGGGAACCGCCCGAGCGCTTGTGTGACCCCATCGGTGGACCAAGATCCGAGCCCCAGCCAGCGGCGAAGTGGCCAGCGCCAGGTCGTGATTGTCGACGATGACCCCAGGCTGCGCCAGTTCCTCTGCGGTGAACTGGAAGTGGAGGGCTACGCGGTGCGGGAGGCCGCCGATGGGCAGAGTGCGCTCATTGCCCTCCGCGAGAACCCCAGCGACCTAATTCTCCTCGACTGGCTCTTGCCGGATTTCAGCGGTGTGGAGGTGTGCCGCCGGATCAGGGCCAGCGGCATCACCACGCCGATCGTGATGCTCACCGGCCGGGATGGGGTGCAGGAGCGGGTGGAAGCCCTGGATTCTGGCGCCGACGACTTCATGCTCAAGCCCTTCTCCGTGGAGGAGCTGCTGGCCCGGCTGCGGGCCCACCTGCGCCGCAGCTCCTACGGCCAGGAGGAGGAGGACAACGACGAACGCCTGATCTACGCCGATCTGATTCTCGACACCGCCACCCGGGAGGTGAGCCGTTCCGGGGAAGCCATCACCCTGTCGGTGCGGGAGTTTGAGCTGCTCCGCCACCTGATGAAATGGCCCAATCGGGTTCTTGAGCGCCAAGCCATCCTGCGGGCCGTGTGGGGGGAGAACCACTTCGGCGACGACAATCTCCTCGATGTTTACGTGCGCTACCTGCGCCGCAAACTCGAACCGACCGGTCGACCCACCCTGATCCAGACGGTGCGCGGCGTGGGCTTCATGCTGCGGGAGGGTGATGTGCGTAGCTGAACCATGGTGGTGCTGATGGGCGGCCACTGGGATCCGGATCAGGGGCCATGGGCAACAGCAACCTGAAATCGGCCCCTCCCCCGGGGGCATCGCCGATGTCCACCCGTCCGCCCATCGCCTGCATCAGGGTGTCCACCACCGCCAGGCCAATCCCGCTGCCGGGCACTTCAGTGGTGCTTCGCCCCCGCTGAAATCGCTCCAGCAGGTGGGCCCGGTCCTCCTCAGGCACGCCGGGCCCTTGGTCGAGCACATGCACCAGCACTGCATCGCCGCAGCACTCCCAGGCCAACTGCACCAGGCCGCTGGGGGGGCTGTACTTGAGGGCATTGTCCACCAGGTTGACCAGACACTGCTCGAAGCGCTCCGGATCCCCCACCGCGTGCACAGCATGCTCTCGCTCGGCCGATTCCGGCGCCAGATGCAGCCGTCCGGCAGCCACGGGCCTCAGGCGATCGACCACCTGAAGGCAGGCAGAGGCCACATCGAAACGCTGACGCCGCAGGTTGAGCTGGCCGGCATCACTGCGGGCGATATCAAGCAGATCGGTCACCATGCGTCCCATCCGGGCCGCCTCCGCCTCGATCAGATGGAGCTGTTCCCGCTCCGCGGCGCTGAGGTTGATGCCGCGACGCTGCAAGCGGGCCGAATAGCAGGCCACCAGGGTGATCGGCGTACGCAATTCGTGGCTCACGGCATCCACGAAGGCTCGCTGCCGCTCCCAAGACATCGCCAGGCGATCGAGCAGATCGTTGAAGGAGCCGGCGATTCGCTGCAGTTCTCGGGGCTGTGGAGTCAGAGGCAGGCTCTGGCGCCCAAGGGTTTCGGTTTCGATCTGCTCCATCCGGTCGCTGAGCTCCTCCAGGGGCCGGAGTCCGGCGTTCAGCACCGGCCGCAGCAGGGCGGCGCTCACCAGGGTGGATAGTCCCGCGAAGATCAGCAGCAGCAGGGAGTTGCGCTGCTGCCTGCGGAGGTCGAGCGTCACATCCTGCAAGACATAGAGAATCCCTGCCGCCGGCTTGAAGCCCAAGGGCGTGGCGCTCGAGAGATAGCTGTGCCCCCCGTAGTCCCAGGGGCCAGCCACCCGGACGCCCCGCTGCCGGCGTTGCACCAGGGCCTGGAGGGGCAGCAGGAAAGGGCCGCGATCCAGGACGCGGAGCAGGGGCCTGGTACCACCGCTGCCCTCGACGATCCAGGCTTCCACCCCGCTGAGGGAGAGCTTGGCGGGCAGGGCTCCCTGCTGCTGCACCAGGGCCAGCAACTGGCTGGCCATCTCCCGGTGGGCCTCCCTGCGGTCGAGGTCCGCGAGCCATCCGTAGGCCAAGAGCAGCACTCCATAACCCGCCAACACCGCGATCACACTGGCTCCCAGCAACCACTGCCGCAGGGAGCCTCGGGGGCGGGCCAGCAGGAAAACGGACAAGCTCAGCAGTCTGTTGCCGCAAGCTAGCCACCGCTGCCTGGGCGGCTCCTTCCCGCAGGGCCAGCCCACCACAAGCATGGCAAGTGAGAAAAGCCTGAGAGCGCAGTGAAAATCTGTTTCATTTTACAGAAAAAACCGTGAGCGATTTCCCAAGCAGGTGTGAATAAAGCGAAAAAGATCTGCAACGATGGAGCGGAAATACCACTGTCAGCAGGGCATCCGCTGCGTAGTCGCTTCACTTAGATGCCAACCCCTATGGATGGAGATTCCCGGAGCAAGTGCATACAGTGGCTGGGCAAACATGCCTCTTTCTCCATGCGCACACAACTCCAACTCGAGCTGCTTCGCAAGCTGCGTCAGCGCAAGGGTCTGGCCAAGGGCTTCACCCTGATCGAACTGATGATCGTGGTGGCCATCCTCGGTCTGCTGTCCGCCGTGGTCGTGCCCCAGCTCCTCGGCGTCCGCTCGGCTGGCGCCGCCGGCGCTGCGATCGGTGAAATCGTGGGCTTGAGCAAGGAATGTTCCGTGTACATCACTTCCGGCGGCATAGGCACCCCTGTAGCGAACTGTCCAACAGCTGGCACCACCTTCTCCAGATCTTGGTCCGGCACCGTGGCCAACCTGAACTGCCTCGGTGTAACGAATGGCGCCACAGGTAGATCCACGGCTACCATCACGGTGAGCAGCGTCGGCGTTATGACCTGCGCCTTCAACTCCTGATCCTGATTTAACCAAATCCTTGCTTCTTGGAGCCCCCCGGCCGTGTGCCTGGGGGCTGTTTATGCAACAGGCATCAGACTGCGGAGCCAGGGGCTTTCTTCATGGCGAGGAAGGCTTGCTCCAGTTGGCGGCTGAGATCCAACCCATCGAAGAGTGGGCTGGTGAGCACCCGGTGGCGTAGCTCCGGCTTCGAAGCCCGCAGAGCCGGAAGATCGGCGCAGAGCCCAGCCACGATCGCGGCGAACTGCACGGGCGTTTCGGCGATCCACTCGGGCCTGCCCAGGCCCTTGAGGATCGAAGAGCTCATGCGGGCCGCCGTGCAGCCCCCCCGGATCGCCACCAGCGGCACCCCCATCGCCAGAGCATCGAAGCCCGTGGTGGCACTGCTCCAAGGGGTGCTATCGAGGGCCACATCCAGCCGGTTGTAGCTGGCCATGTGGTCCTCCCAGCCGCCCACAAAGCCCAGAAAGCTGATCCGCTCGGGGGCCACGCCATGGCCGATCAGGGTGCGCACAATGCGCTCGCGGGTTTTTTCATCCGCCACGGAGCGATCCTTCAGCAGCAGCCGGCTAGTGGGCACGGCCTGCAGGGCAGCGGCCCAGAAGCGCAGGGTTTCCTCCCTCACCTTGGCCAGCTGATTGAAGGATCCCAGCACAGCCACCGGATCCCGGCTCTCGCTGTAAGCAGGTGGCAGCGTGGCGTCGGGCAGGCGCGCCAGCCAGGGGCGCGGCAGGCGCCAGAGCCCCTCCACAAACTGAGGAGCAAACTCCTCCGGAACGGTTTCGGCATCACCGATGAACCAGTCGATCGTGTCCAGCCCCGTGGTGGCGTGGTAGCCGATGTAATGGCACTGAACCGGGGCGCAGCGTTCTGCCAGCAGCTCGATCGCGGAATTGGCGGTGAAGCCGGAGGTTTCCACCAGGATGTCGAGCTGGCGGCTGCGGATCAGATCCCGGGCGCGGCCGATCTCCATGCCATCGAGCAACCAGTGGTGATCGGCGAGCTTGGCCAGCTCCGAAGCCGTGGCATCGAAGCGCCGCGAGGCAGCGAACAATTCCACCGCAAAGTGCTCTCGATCGTAGTTTTCAAGGAACGAAAACAGAAACGAAGCCACAACATGATTGCCGATCTCCGCCGAGAGAAAACCGATCCTCAGCCGCTGATCGCGGCGCAGCTGCGGCAGCTCAAGGGCTTGCCGCGCCCCCTCGCGAAGGGGCAGCGAGGCAGCGAACGGGGGCTTGGCCGGGAGGGCTCCGGCTGCCGCCGAGAATTGAACCAGCACATTGGACCGGCCACGCAC
>Ga0194055_10004816_pt1 | contig 10002 bp, 8 predicted proteins | sample SepL449m_MetaG_FD_155482 | JGI IMG/M metagenome (GOLD analysis project Ga0194055, IMG submission 155482) | Anoxic zone freshwater microbial communities from boreal shield lake in IISD Experimental Lakes Area, Ontario, Canada - Sep2016-L442-9m | ecosystem: Environmental > Aquatic > Freshwater >... | reverse complement strand
TCCTCCTGCAGGTCGACGGCCGCACCGCCTCCTGCGGCACTGCGACCAGCGGTTGCGGCACGTCGACCTGCAGGAGGACATCCACGAACATGCCTCGCAGCAGCGAACGCGGAGCCTCCGGAGGCAGGCCTGCCATCGTTGCGCCGTAGCGGTCGATGGCCTTGACATTCGCCGGTTTTTCCACGAGCACGCGGCAGGGGAGCGTGCGGGTTTTCTCGTCGAGCCCCCGCCCCTCCTGCCGGGACAGGATGCCGTCCCATTCGTATGACCGGCCGCCGAGCGTAAACACTACTCTCGCGGGAACATCGGGAAGATCGTGGGCCCCAAGGGTGTCGACGCCGGCGGGTTGGCCGCCCCAGACCTGCGAAAGTTCGTCCATCCGAAGCGACGTCTTCACCTCCAACGCGCTTGTATCCTCCAGCATGACCAGCGGCGTGCCCTTGGCGACGAACGAATCCTGCTCCACCTTGTCGTCCACCACGACGCCGTCGATCGGCGCCACCACCTGCGTTCGCGACAGATCGAGGCTGGCCCGTTCGAGCATGGTCGCCGCCAGCGCCCGCGCCTCTGCCAACCGGCTTTGCCGCTTGGACAGCACCCGTTTCTGTCCCTGGAGAATCGTCAGCGAGTTGATCGCCGTGAGTTCATCTCGCAGGGCCCGCTCGTGTTCGGTCTCGGTGATGATCCGGTTGGCCTTCAGGCTGTCGAGTCGGCTGACCTCGCGACGAGCCAGATCCACCTGCCGCCGCGAGAGGTCAGTCGAGATGACATTCTGGGCCAGTTCCTCGTCGATTTCCTCGATGTTGAGGGCCGCCTGCCTGACTTCCCCTTCCAGTCGCTGCACTTCGAGTTGGTAGTCGCGGGGATCGATCTCAAAGAGCACGTCGCCGGCCTTCACCGACTGGCCGGCACGGCAGGCTTCAGACTTCCGCCGGATACGGCCGGGCACCTCGGCGGCCAGCGTCACCTCGCGGAGCGGCACGACCACGCCATCGACATCAATCTCGATCCGTCTGTCCATATGCTGGAGCGGCGTGGTCCGCACGGCCACAGCCGAAGGAGCCTCGGGCACCCTGCGGGCGGGCGGTTTCTGGCTGCCAAGCAATACAAACGCGGCGGCCGCAGCCCCGAGGATCAGCAGTGGCACTATCCAACCGACCAGTTTCCGCACGAAATTCATGACGCCGGATATCCCGTTTGAGAAACCGTCTGAGTGCTACTTGAGTGTACGAAACAAGAACCGCACTGCCGCACTGGCACTCCAGCACTTTTTCGTTCGCATGACAGCATGATACGCACGCAGATTCAGGTTCCAAAGGCCGACTACGCTCAGGAGCGATTTTCCAGCCGATGTCGGCGTAGCGACGGCTTTTGCAGCGTACACCGATCCTTCGTGATCCTCGCGCACAAAACGAGACTCCTACATCAGATCACCGGAGGGGTTAGGGGATCTGGTACCATCTCAATATGTTCGGTTCACTGGCCCCACTGCAGCCCAAGCGGCATGAAATACCCTGAACGTATTTTCTTTCTCTCCTGAACATTTTCCATGCGAACAGTCGGCCAACGTATTGGCTTCTCCTTGATCGTATTCATGGCTTGTGAGTGCCTTCCTTTTCCGGTAGTCGTGGCAGACGCGCCCCTCCAGCCACGGCCCAACATCCTGTGGATCACCAGCGAGGATCACGGCCAGCAGATGGGCTGTTACGGCGATCCGCTGGCCCGCACGCCCAACGTCGACGCCTTGGCAACGCGCGGGATGCTCTTCCGGCACGCTTGGTCAAATGCCCCCGTGTGCGCCGCTTCGCGAACCACGCTCATCACAGGCATGCTGGCACCATCGTTGGGCGCCGAGCATATGCGGAGCAAGGTGGCAATGCCGGCCGAGATACCGATGTGTCCTCGCTTGATGTCTGAGGCAGGATACTACTGCACCAACAACTCGAAGGAAGACTACAACCTCACACAATCCGGCCAGGTGTGGGACGCGTCCTCCGAGAAGGCTCACTGGCGGAACCGTCCTCGTAGCCAGCCATTTTTTTCAGTTTTCAACATCAAAGACAGCCACGAGAGCAAGGTGATCAAGCGGCCGCACGCCCTGATCACAAATCCTGCCGCGATTCGAGTCCCGGCGTATCACCCCGATACGCCGGAGGTGCGACACGATTGGGCGCAGTACTACGATCAAGTGAGCGTCGCCGATGCAGGAGCCGGGGAAAGACTCAAAGAACTCGAGGCTGCGGGCCTCGCAGGCGACACGATCATTTTTTACTTCGCAGACCATGGCGCCGGCATGCCTCGCAGTAAGCGATGGCCGTCCGACTCCGGACTCCGCGTGCCGATGGTCGTTTTCTTTCCGGAGCAGTGGAGGCACCTCGCACCAAAAGAATACGCACCTGGCGCGAAGTCTGATCGCCTTGTCAGCTTCGTTGATCTCGCGCCAACGCTGCTGAGTCTGGCGGGCTTGCAGCCCCCGGCCACAATGCAAGGACATGCATTTGCCGGACCTTTCCAGGTCCGTCCGCAACCTTTTCTCTATGGATTTCGTGGCCGCATGGATGAGCGCTCTGATCTTGTGCGCTGCGTTACCGACGGGCAGTTTGTGTACCTCCGCAATTTTATGCCTCATCGCTCCCAGGCACAGCACGTTCAGACTCAGTTTCGAACACCGACGACTCGGGTCTGGCGCCGCCAGTTTGACGAAGGCCTTACCGACGATGCACAGTCTATTTTTTGGCGCGAACCAAAGGCGCCTGAGGAGCTCTACGATCTGCGAGCAGACCCCGACGAAACGCGCAACCTTGTCGGCGTGGCCGCCCACCGGGATGTGCTGGACAAACTCCGCCTCGCCCAACAATCCTGCGCGGCACGCATCCGCGACCTGGGTTTCCTCGCGGAGGCCGAGGTCGAGGCCCGCTGCGGCGACGAGTCGCCGTACGACGCGCTGGCGACTGACGCCGCCTATCCATTCCAACGGGTTTACGCAGCGGCCGATGTAGCCAGCCTGATGCAACCCGAGGCCGTGCCGCAGTTGCGGAAGTATTTGCACGACAGCGACAGCGGCGTGCGCTATTGGGGCGCGATGGGCGCGCTCATGCGGGGCAGACCAGCAGCGCATGCGATGCAGGGCGAGCTTCGGTCGTCGCTCTTAGACCCCTCAGACAGCGTGCGAATCGCAGCAGCCGAAACATTGGTGCGATACGGTGACGCCACCGACCAATCGGCCGGGCTGGCCGCGCTGAAGGAGTGCGCCGTAGCGGCTACTCCCAGCGGATCGGTGCGGATTGCTGCGATGAATGCAATCGATGCGTTAGGGGCGAAAGGGTGGCCGCTGGTGGAATTCGTCCGTGAGATGCCGGCCGCACCGAACTCCCTACGCAGCGACTATCTCGAGAGGCTCCGGAAGCATTTTCTGGACAACCATCAGTCGAATGAAGAGCCGTAAGGAAAGCCCTGCAGCCAGAGCACATTGCGTTGATGTGGAGCGTCGTCGTGGCAAACCAGAGCGGGTGGGCGAACGCTCGACGAGCATTCGCCGCCGCGGCCCACGCGAGGAAACTTTTGCCGCCCCCTTCGCCAGTGGTCTACCAAAGTTGAATGCGATCTAGCCGACCGCGTCCCAGCGGAGCGAGGGAGAGATGCCCGCCGCACGCGTGCCGCAGAAGCAGACTTCCATGCCCAGCGATCTCGCCACGGCGGCTTTGACGAGGGCCGCCCGGTCGGCGCCAGCGGCATCCTTGGCGTAGGCCACTTGAATGTGGTTGGCCTTGTGACGGGCCATCATCTGATCCCGCGAGATGCCATACGTAATCGCATGCATGATCGGCCACTGCTTCGTCGTCGCCTCCAGTCGTCGCTGGGTTTCCTCTGCCGGCAACGCGACGACGTGAGCTCGGCCGATATCCATACAGAGCTTTTCGATGCCGGCGACACAGTCCACCCAGATCCGGCTCCAGACGATCTCACCCGGCTTGCTCACGCCGGCCAGCGTGCTGCCGCCGAGCCGGAAATACATCGGCGGCTGGCGGTAGCCATGCGCGCCTTTCCAGCCCGACACAAAATGCGCCGGCGGGGCGCCGCCAGAGATCTCAAACACCCACACCCATTGGTCGGTCGACCGCGAAAGATCCCAGTCGCCCCAGCGGATGTCGTGCAACGTGTTTTCCACCGGCTCGCCCAAGGCTTCGTGAACGCGTTGCGTGATCAGGCCATCGAGGCCGGCGCACTCGTCGACTTCGTTGAAGTGCACCAGCGGCTTGCCTTTGAAAAGCGGCTTGGAAGAACCCTCGGCTGCCACCGGCGGCCGCTTGGAATCGTTGAGCATCCCCTCCACTAAGTCGCTGGCCGGCAGCAGGTCTTTGAGGCCCTGCTGGTATTGGATGCCGACGCAGTCGCAACCGTAGCGATGGGCCAGTCGCACCGTAGCGATATACATCTTGCATTGCAGTAGCACCTGGGCCCGCGTTAGATCGCGGGCCTCGTCGCGGCCGAAGTGAAAGTGCATGCCAGCTTTTTCGAGCCAGCGAAAAACGTCGCGGGCCTCGCCATCCGGCACCTGCATCGTGGCGTGATAGAGCGCGCTTTGGCTGAGACGTTCCTTGAACACGCCCGTCGCGTGCAGCAGGCGATCGGGAATGATGGCGTTGAACATCCCCATGCACCCTTCGTCAAAGATGCCCATCAAGGCCTTGCGTCGCACGAGATCGACTGCAATGGCGTCGGCTGTTTGCGCGAGCTTTCGCGGGATGGCAACCTGCTCGATCGGCACCACGTGGCTGGTGTCGTGGTGCACGTGACCGGTGTCGAGCCACGCCTGAAGGTGGCGATGAAAACTGGGGGACGAAAAGTCGTCGGCCCAGAGCGTGGCGTAGCTCACGCCTGCCTTGGTCAGCGACCCATTGAGATTCAACATGCCCACTAAGCCTGGCCACTGCCCCGACCAATTGGCCAACGTGAGGATCGGGCCGGTGTGCGTGGAGAGTCCGGGGAGTACGTGGTTGGAGTATTGCCAGACGGCCTCAGCCACAATCACGCGCGCCGTCGGATCGATCGTGGCAAACACATCGATTCCTTCGCGAGCACTGGCAATGAAGCCGTGGCCGCGAGCCTTTGAAGGGGCATGCGCTCGCTCCATTTTCCAGCCCGCAGCCGAAAGCGCTCGGCCCACATCGGCTTCGAGTGCCTGCTGTGCCGGCCAACAGACTCGGTTGGCCTCTTCGCGCAGGTCGCCGCTGGCCACCAGCACAACCGGGCGAACAGCGGCGGCGTTGGCCGCTGTGGAACGTGTTTTCATGGCAATTTTCTCTGCGGCTCTTTTGAACGGGGTCACGGGGGCAACTATACTCCTTGAGTTATACTCTTGGAGAGCTCTTGCAAACCCATCGGGGCTCTTGAGCCACGCCGCACCGACACGTATTGAACAGAACAATGGAGAACCCGAAGATGAATCGCACAGCGTTGGAGCGTCGGATTGTTTCGCAAGCCGTTGTGCTCATCGGAAAAAGCCTCGTGGTGGCCATCGCCCTATGGATTGCCAGTGGCACTTCCGCACCAGCTGCGGCGCCCGCAGCGAATCCCGCAACTCCACCGCCCCCTGCGGCCACTCTTGCCGAATTATCGCGGTGGGTGATCGCTGCCGATTATGCGCGCGATGGAGCCACGCTCGTCACGGCTGGTGGCGAGAGCCTCCTCTACCGACCAGGCGATGTGATCGTCTGGAAGGCCGACGGGTCGCGGGTGGGGGATCTGGCTGGCCACCCAACTGCCGTGTGGGCCGTCAAAATTTCAAAGGACGGCACGCTGGCCGCTACGGCGGGATACGACGGCCTTGTGAAGCTCTGGAACCTCCCGGCTCGCACGCTCAAAAGCGATCTTCAGAAACACAAAGGCTGGGTGCGGTCGCTCGACTTTTCGAGCGATGGCACGCGATTGGCCACCGCCGGCGAAGATGGCACCGTTGTGGTCTGGGACACCTCCAACGGCAAGGAACTCAAGACAATCGCTGCGCATGCCGGGCCTGTCACGAGCGTTGCTTTCTCGCCCGATGGCAAAACGATTGCCACCGGTGGAGGCGACAAGCTTGTGAAACTCTGGGACGCCCTAGCGGGCACCGAGAAGAGCAAGATGGAGGGCCATACCGACGCCCTCTGGGTGGTCGTTTACTCGCCCGACGGAGCCACGCTGGCCACGGCCGGCGCCGATCGCACGATCAAGCTCTGGACATCCTCGGATGCCAAAGAGTTTGCCACGCTTGCCGGCCACAAAGATTGGGTCACAAGCGCTGCGTTTTCTCCAGACGGTACGCGGCTAGTCAGCGGTAGCCTCGATGGCACTGTCAAGCTGTGGGACATCAAGGCCAAGGGAGAACAGCAAGGGCCAGAGCCGGCCAAGGCGAGCGTGTGGTGCGCGACGTTTGCCCCCGACGGCAAGACACTTTTTGTGGGCAGCCACGTGGGCGGTCGCCTTATCCAAACGCCCGTTGCAAAGCTGCTCCCGCCACCGCCACCGCCGCCCCCAACGCCAACCCCTCCACCGCCAGCAGTTTCCCCAGCGGCGTCTGAGGCATGGGCTGTGCTGGTGCCCACGCAGTTTCAAAGCATGGCCAAAGCGACCGGTGCAATCGCGGCCGATGGCACTGTGACAGTGACGGGCAACCTCGCCAAAGACACCTACACCCTCAAGGCCGTTGTGCCGGCCGGCGTGGAACCCAAGGCCTTCCGGCTGGAAGCGCTGCCCGATGCCAGCCTGCCGGCGCAGGGGCCTGGTCGCGCTGGCGGAGGCAATTTTGTGGTGAGTCATTTTGGTGTGCTGTTTGGCCCGCCCGGATCCAACGAAACCCCAAAAGCCGTGAAATTTTCAGGTGCCAAGGCCGACTTTGAGCAGGGTGGCTACGGCGTGGCAGGGGCCATCGACGACAAGCCTGAGACTGGCTGGGCCGTCGGCGGCGAGACCGGCAAGGCGCACACTGCCACGTTCGACATTGCGCCGGATGTGAAGATTCCAGCCGGTGGCGTGCTGGCTTTCACGCTGGATCAGCAGTACGCCGACGGCACGCACACGCTTGGAAAATTTAAACTGTCGATCATGCCGCAGACACCTGCGGCCAAGCCTGAGCCACCCAAGCCTGAGCCTGCCAAGCCTGAGCCTGCCAAGACTGAACCTGCCAAGCCTGAACCTGCCAAGACTGAGCCCAAAAAGTAACGCTCGCTATTCTCTCAACCCTCGAAAGGAATCGTGTCATGTTTGTCGTGTTCGTTCGCGCGTGTGCTTGGTTGGTCGGTGGTGCCTTCATCTTGGCCACTGGGTTTGTGGTTGGAGCGAAAACAGCTTCGATTGCATCGACTCCCGCAGGGCAGGTGCCCAAGGTGTTTGCCGTGACATCCCTCGCCGACGAGTCGTTTGCGATTTGTACGGCGCCGATCGACGGCAACGTCGAAGGGTTCTTCATGCTCGATTTTGAAACGGGCGATCTGTCGGGCGGCGTGCTCAATGCCACCACGTCAAAGTTTGCGGTGGCTTATAAATACAACGTGCTCAAAGACTTGGGTTTCAAGGCTGGGCAAGCCAAGAATCCAAAGTTTTTGTTGATTTCTGGCTTGGGCGACATGGGCCGTGGCCGAGGCATGCCACTGGCTGGTTCGGTGCTCTATGTGACTGATTCCTCAACCGGCACGACTGCCGCCTACGGAATCCCATGGAGCGGCCAAGCCGGTGGGCCTGCAATGTCTGAGTTTGTGCTGCTGGATGTGGCACGGCCAAGAGGCGGTGGCGGCAAGGCCAAATAAATGAAGAACTCCACGACGGACATGCAGCCCACTTCAAATCAGGCCGCGTCGCTGGCCATTACAGTCAATGGCGAATCGTACGCGGCAACCGCCGGATCCAGTGTGCTCGAACTGGTGGCATCGCTGGGTTTTGCTGGGCGGCCGCTGGCCGTTGAAGTGAATGAGCAGATCGTACCGCGGGCCCACTTGGGGAGCTGCGTGCTGCAGGCCAGCGATCGCATTGAGATCGTCACGCTCGTAGGCGGCGGTTAACTGACTTGCGTTTTCACTGCTGCGCGGTAGCTCTTGTTGATTCTCGCACCTCAACGCACGCCAACCTGACACGCTGACAAACCGATGACTACTCCCGCCACATCCACCGCACGCAGGACGAACGATTCCGAGGCGATCCAGCCTGACGACGGCCAGCTTCATATCGGCGGCGTATCGCTTGCCAGCCGTCTGGTGGTGGGCACAGGAAAATATGCCAGCTACGCCGAGATGGCAACATGCCTCGATGCCTCTGGCACCGATTGCGTGACCGTTGCAGTGCGTCGCGAGCGACTGGTCAACGCGGCCGGTCAAAACATCCTCGACCACATCGATGCGTCTCGCTACACGCTCCTCCCCAATACAGCCGGTTGTTTTACCGCCGACGATGCCGTTCGCGTGGCGAGGCTGGGACGCGAATTATTGAGAGACATCGGCAACGCCGGATCGGAGTGGGTGAAGTTGGAAGTCCTTGGCGACACCCGCACGCTCCTACCAGATCCGGTGGGCACGCTGGAGGCCACAGCCCGATTGGTGGCCGATGGCTTTGCGGTACTCGTCTATTCCAGCGACGATCCCGTCATCGCCAAACGCCTCAAAGATCTCGGTGCGGCCAGCGTGATGCCCGCAGGCAGCCCGATCGGTTCTGGACAAGGCATTCTTAACGCCAACAACATCCGCATCTGTCTGGAGTATTTGAAAGACGGCGATCCCAACTACCCAGTCATTGTGGACGCAGGCGTAGGCACAGCCAGCGATGTGGCTCGAGCGATGGAACTGGGCGTGGATGGGGTGCTTCTGAATACTGCGATTGCGCACGCCCGGCATCCCCTGCTCATGGCAAAAGCGATGCGGGCAGCCTGCTACTCTGGACGCCAAGCGTTTTTGGCGGGTCGGATTGGAAAGCGGCTCTATGCCACGGCTTCCAGCCCGACTGATGGCACGATTGGTTCTGCCCAGAGCCTAAGCCAGAGCCCAAGCCAGAGCCCTCCCAAGACAGTTTAGATTTCCAAGGAATACACGATCTTATTTGTACGTCACGTCGCTTTTTTAGACGCTTCGGACACCCCTCGCATGCTCGCCAAACGCATCATTCCATGCCTCGATGTGGAGCAAGGCCGCGTCGTCAAGGGAACACGATTTCTGGATCTCATCGATGCCGGCGATCCGGTGGCCGTGGCGGCTCGCTATGAAGCCGAGGGGGCCGATGAGTTGGTGTTTCTCGACATCACGGCCAGCCACGAAGGCAGGGCCATCATGCTCGACGTTGTGCGGCGTGTGTCGGAAACAATCTTCATGCCGTTCACGGTGGGGGGCGGCATCCGGACGCTCGAGGATGCCTGCCAACTCATTCAGGCCGGTGCGGAAAAAGTGAGCATCAACTCCGCCGCCGTGCGCACGCCCGAGTTGGTGACCGCGGTAGCCGATCGGCTCGGCAGCTGCGCCACCGTGGTGAATATCGATCCCAAGCGAGTGTGGCGGGACGGCCGCGAGGTGTGGGAGGTGTTTGTGAGCGGCGGCCGAGTGGCCACAGGACTCGAGGCCGTGGCATGGGCTAGGCAGGTGGAGTTACTCGGTGCAGGCGAGATTGTGCTGACCTGTATGGATCGCGACGGCACTCGCAACGGCTACGATTTGGAGATCACTGCAGCGGTGAGCCGAGCCGTTGGGATTCCAGTTGTGGCCAGCGGCGGCGCCGGCAAACCCGAGCATTTGGCCGACGTCATCCAGCATGGCGGGGCCGATGCGGCGCTGGCGGCTGGCATCTTCCACTTCCGAGAGTGTACGATTCAAGAAGTGAAGGAGCTTTTTTTGAAACGTGGTATCCCGGTTCGCCCGGCCACGACCCTGCCCGCCAACACACTCTAGCCCGCTGGCCCGCCGCCCCTCAGTCTTTTTTATTACCCATCGCCCTTTCGTTCCGGATCGCTCCCGCAGCCCTCCCATGGCCACACTCCCCACCCAACCC
>Ga0194055_10004814_pt1 | contig 10006 bp, 11 predicted proteins | sample SepL449m_MetaG_FD_155482 | JGI IMG/M metagenome (GOLD analysis project Ga0194055, IMG submission 155482) | Anoxic zone freshwater microbial communities from boreal shield lake in IISD Experimental Lakes Area, Ontario, Canada - Sep2016-L442-9m | ecosystem: Environmental > Aquatic > Freshwater >... | reverse complement strand
GGAATGACCTGCGATCTGTCGTTACGCACTCTCCGGCCACGGCGACGGAAATAGTTGTGGGTGGTGATAACCCGCTGGCAGACTCGCTGATCAAGCTGACCATTGAGTCAATCGGCAACCTCGTCGGCTACTTCCTTCTGGTTGGCTTTGACTCCCTCGGGACCATCACCGCCGACATCGTCATGCCGTTCCTCGTGGGGACCGTGGCCGCATGGGACGTATTCAAAAACTTCGGCAGGGCGCAGGAATTGGGTTGGGTGCACCTCTGGGATGTGTACCAGTCGGGCGCCGAGCAGAACGCCTGGTCAATCTCTGCGCTCGCCGTTGGGCGCGGTGGAATGAAGGACACCGCGGCGGAAACCTCACACAGCATGGTCATCGACGAATCGACCTGGCTGATGCCCGGTTTGCATTGCGACATCGGCGACCGCATGGGCTCAACCTCAGGTGCGTTGCAGCGCATCGGAATAGATCTGATGTTTGTTAACCAGATGAAAGAAATGGTTTTGACCGGCGATCAGACCGGGGCCAGCCAATTTGTCATGAAGTGCGGGCAGAACAAAGCCGCCATGTCTCGGGGTGAGCGCGACGCGCGGCGCATGAAAAAAGCCATGGACAAGATCGCCGACATCGGCGTTCACCTAATCCAGTGAGGCGCAATGCAATCTGAACAGTCAGCGGTAATCCTCTCGCGCGGTGGAGTCTGGAATCCCGAGCCCTACGAGCCGCCCTACCTCGTGGCAAAAGCCGGTCAGCCGTTCCCCTCCAATGCGTTCGCGACCATCGAGTTCACCGACACCACCGGAGCCACATTGCTTGAGCTGGACGGCACGGTTACCCCCGACGCAATCCGGTTCACCGCGGACGCCGAAGACGGGCTAGACGCCGTTCCAGCCGGCGCGAATTTCGAAATCAGCCTTGAAACGTCGCAAGGTGTCCAGAAGATCCGTTACGGAAAAGTAATCCGGCGCGAGGCCACCTATTTCCCGCCACCCGCCGTGAATGTCACCCCCCTGGCGTTCGGCGACAACTTTCAACGCACCGCCCTGGGCCGCAAATGGATCGGGGTGTCGGGACGATCTCGGATCTTCGACAATTCGCTACTGAGCCTCCCGAGCGGGGTCACTGTCGATGGAGCGTTCTTTACAAAGTCGGCCATCCGCTACTACCAGCAGTTCACCACCGACTCCATCAGAATGTCTGTCACGGTCCAGAACCCCTTGCATCTACTGTCGGGGAAAACGTCGTTCGTGGTGTGCGCTGACGCAAACATGTCATCAGGCTTGGCCATGCAACTGGAAACCGGTATTACCAACAACTGGATTCACATGGGCATGCTGAACGGTCCCACATCGGTAACCTACGAGGGCTCATCAGTCTCTAACTCTGCCAACAGCGGCGACACCTACGTCATTTCCTACACCGATGCGACCAAAACCCTTGCCGCGTACAAGGGAACCAGCCTGGAGCCGCTGGCTACATGGGTTGATGACACGGGCATGGTTCCGCATGGACCGGGATACCGATACGTTGGCTTCATCTTTGAAGCGTCACTGATTACCGCCGGGATTCAGGTGTCGTCCTGGTCGGCCAAAGACGATCTGTGATGGACAAAGCAGACGAAGTGCTCGCGCTGGTTGGCGTGCTGTGGTTCCTGCCCCCGCCGGCCCGCACACCGATTGCCGAAGGTCTTCACGGCTTGGGTGTTCGGGTACATCCTGATCTAGCCACTTCGGTCATGGTCACCGACGCCACTCCCGGCATGGGCAACCACGCCGCCAAAGCACCGATGGCGAAACAGGCTCTGGATTTCCTGCGGGAAACTCAACCCGATTTAGCCGCCAAGATTGAACTGGCACAGCAAGACCCCCAGGCGCGCGCAAAGCTCGCCGCCGAGCTGCGCGCGAAAATCGGCGCAGATAGCTCAACGCTTCACAGCGAGGGCGCCAAGATCGTCGCGGATTTCGACAAGGCCGTTAAGGACGCTTCCGCGTGACTATGCCCAACGGGCCGGCAGGGCTCAACGCCGGGGTGCAGTACGGCATCACCGGAGACCCCACGCTGGGTGATACCGTGGCCAATCTGCCTGCTCGCACTCAGGACGCGGTCAAAGCAGAACTTAAGGCCAACAACATCGCTAGCGGTAACTCGGTGTGGACGAAACCCACTGGCCCGTTTGGGGCGCTGGGTGCGTTGTTCGGGCTATCCAATAAAGGCCCCTTTGACGCCATGTTGACGCGAATTGGGCAATCGCTTCTCGGGCTTGACATTTCGCATCTGTGGACATCGGTCGAAGCGGTATTTGCGTCATTAGGAACAATCCCCGTGACGTTGACTGACCACACAGAAGCGATTGCCAATCTCAACACCATCACGTCGGCGATGAACACGACGGCCGCCTATGTGGGCGATCAGCAGGATATGGTGACCGCTCCGCGCTGCCTGCTGGTCGTCATGGGCGCTAATGGCTTGCGGTCGGCCGAGATCGGCGTGCCCATCAATGTCGCGTTATATGGATCGCTAGCGACGAACGTGTTGCCGATCATCTACCCGAAAATCTATTACGGTGCCACGCGCGGCGACATTTACTTTTCACCGATCGTGGTGGATCGCCGCGGCACCATCGACAAAATCAGGTGGATTGTCGGCGGTGACACGTCGATTTTTTCTATCGACTACTACGAGGTTGCGTTATGCGTCTACAACCCGACGAGCGGCAATGTCGAAAAGGTCTGGGGCTCAGGCAACATCGTGGACGGCGTCGCTAACACTTCGACACTCAAAGAAGTCGAGATCAGCATGGGGCTAACGCAGCATGTGACGCCAGGACAGATCCTGTTCGTGGCACATCAGCAGGTCGGCTCGGGAATCGGGCAGTCGCCCCGGGCATTCGCCGCCGTCCCCCAGGCTGGGGTTGCCCGGCCGTCCAGCTTCATCCTTGACGCCGCAAGCTTTCGGAAGAACAACTACACGCAGGGAATCCCATCGTCGATTTCCCTAGCGTCGCTGACTCGCGAAAACAGGTTCATTTCGTGGGCCGGCGTGAGCGTGAGTTCGTGACGATGACAGTGACCCCTGAGCAAATTTCCGCAGCGGTGAATCAAGGCATCTACTGGTTCGTCACCCCTGACTGCACGGTATACGGCAGGTCTGAGCAGACGCCGCAGAGTGCCGACGACATCTATCTACTTCGTGCATCCCAGGCGTGGCTTGGCCAATGGGGCGGCGACTGGCAGTCCGCCGCCGACCAGATCAATCAGGCGATAACAAAGCAGGAGGAGACCTAGATGGCGCGGCAACTCTACGTTGACCAAACCCGAAAGGGGCCAACCGAAATCCTTGACCACACCATCCTCTGGTCGGACATCATCGACCCCATCGAAGACACCATCGTGGATGCGACATTTGAGGTTGACGCCGACATGGTCGTTGCTTCCGGACAGTTCACCGCCTACGACTCGACTTGTTGGTTATCTGGCGGCACCGCAGGGCGTTCTTACACCTGTTCCCACACCATCACCACCGCCAACGGGCGCAAGTTCCGCCGCAGCGTGCGCGTGCGCTGCGTCCAGCGATAAGGAGAGTGAATTGACTGGCTTTACGCCGTACCTCGCCAATAAGGTGATGGATCACGTATTCAGAAATGTTTCATGGACGCCCCCGACGGCGCTCTACATCCAGCTTCATGTTGGCGACCCCGGTCCAGATGGAACCGCTTCCATCGCGGGAACCTCGACACGAAAAGCCGCCACATGGGCAGCCGCATCCAATGGTCTGATAGGCATGACAGCCGATATCACCTGGACCGCCACAGCGAAGGAATCCATTTCTCACATCAGCTATTGGGACGCGGTCACCTCGGGGCGGTGCCTAGCAACGGATGAGCTGGACGAAGCAAAAAACGTGTTTGTAGGCGACACCTTCGACCTGCCCGCCGCAACGCTACAGATCGTCCCGGAGGCGTAACCCGTGGCAGTATTTTTCGACAGCGTCGGAACGGGCGGGTACTTCGCCGAACCGGTGCTGTCAATCGGCGCCATCGAAATGCTGTGGACACACACTGCGCCCGCCGGCCGTCAAGTAGCCGTGGTCGCGGGCTTGTCGTACTGGGTTTACAACGGCGATCTAGTCAACCTCACCAGGAATGTGTGGTACGGAATAACGCCGATGCAGTCGCTAGGCGTCAAAGCCTGGACGAGTGGCGCGGGTTCGGGTTGGACGGAACTTTTTGGCCTGATCAATCCACCAAAAGGCAAACAGCTTGTTCACGGTGAAATCTTGGGCGGGTTTCCGTTCGTCGGAAAGCTGGGGCGCGCAAACACGGTGTCATACACCGGGGTTGACGGTTTCGGAGCAGTAACAAACTCTTCAGGAACTGCATCAGGAACGCAATCGCTGTCGGCCACTGGCGCTTCTGCTACCAAAATCGTCGCAGCTTACGGAACGAACAACGTTGGCTTGAACTCGTTTTCAAAAGATCAACGCTATTTGTCCAACACGTATTGCACCCTGCTGCTCGGCGACACCGACGGGAGCGGTTCGTCTACAACGTTCGCCGCTAGTCGCGGCGTGGCCGGCCCCTGGGGTGCGCTAAGCGTCGTCTTGAACGCCGCTGACATCACCGGCACTGCAACCGGAGTCAGTGCATCGCCAGTGCTGCACGCGACCGGGAGGCGGTATGCCCGTCCGGGAACTAATCGCCGCAGCGTGTTTAGCGCCGAGCCAGAAAGCTGACTATGGCAACCCTTTTCACCATGAACGCCGACGTCAAAATGTTCGGCGACGACGGGATCTCTGCGTCAACGGGCGCGCACGTCGTGTTTGATCTCGACATAGCAAGAGGCGAAGTGGTGCGCGTCGTGGAATCCCCGCGGTCGTGGTTCCTTGAGTCCCATCGCATCACCGGCTACATCCGCTCCGACGGTCGCATGTACGACACACCGGCAGTCTCGGCGGTGCCGTTTGACCTTGCCGACCCGGGCAATATCGGGGTGCGGCTGCTGGCCAGTACCAGCGCGCTGCAGATGTCCCGAGTTGCTTACCGAGTAACGATTCAACACACGCAGGACGGAAAACTGTTGACCTATAAAACGTGGACCTTCGTCCCGCCCAGCTCAGACATCACTGTAGATCTAGCCTCTTACGCGCCCTAACGCATCATGGCAACCCTTTTCACCATGAACGCCGACGTCAAAACCTTTGACGTAACAGGCACTTCTGGTTCCAACGGCGTTGAAGTTCATTTTGATATGAACATATGTCGCGGTGACATGCTGATCCTGACCGAACCTCCACGCGCAACACTGATTGAATACGTGCGCATCACCGGCTACATCCGCTCCGACGGTCGCATGTACGACACACCGGCAGTCTCGGCGGTGCCGTTTGACCTTGCCGACCCGGGCAATATCGGGGTGCGGCTGCTGGCCAATGACCCGGATTTCAATCTGTCGACCCCCATTAGTTATCGGGTCACATTCGGTAGCGTCCGCAATGGGAAACTGACCGTTTACCGTTCGTGGGATACCCCCGCCGTGCCGACGATGGACACCACCGTAGACCTTGCGGCCTACGCCCCTGGCCCGGGATTAACGGTGACCGGCGTCAACATCGTTCACGTTGACGAACTGTACGACGCCGGCAACGCCGGAAAAGAGGTGGTGAAGTCCAGTACCACAGCGGACGTTGTCACCGCCCTAGGCGGGGCGAGTGCAGTCCGTAGCGCCATTGGCGCGGGCACGTCCAGCCTTGCGCTGGGTACCACCTCCACCACGGCCAAGCGGGGCGACTACGCCCCGGCATGGTCCGAGGTCACCGGCAAGCCCACCGTGATTGCCGCGGGTGCGGATGCTGCTACGGCGCGAACGGCTATCGGGGCCACTAGCCCCGATGATGTCAACGCGCTGATTTCGTCATCGCCTACGTTGGCGTCGGCAGCGGCGAGCGCGGTCGACACTCAACTCGCATCGTCCACCAATCCGCGACTGTTGCGGCCCATCGTTACGGGGTCGGTGGTGTGGGCGGTCACTGATGAGGAAGACCGGACCGCCATACAGGTGGACATCACCGGCAAGACGCTCATAAATTCGCTTGACATGGCGTCGATTCCGGGGTCATCGGTTACAGCGGACAAGCTTACTTCTGATGTGCAGGCCGGTTTACAGATCCCCATCGCGACGGGTGATGTCGTGGCCGCAGTGGTGGACAGCCAGGACCGCATGGCGTTCGGTGTGACCAAAACCGGCGCCCTACTGGGAGCATTTCCCACCCCGCAGCCGACCGACCTAGCGGTCTGGGAGATCACCGGAACATCACCAAACCGGAAGCTCTGGACGCTTGACCATGCCTCTGGCACAAGGACTCTCGTCACAGCATCCGGTGACCCGCGCAGCCCGACGCTGGTTAATGGTGCCATCCGGTTCACCGTTGACGCGGGAGAGAGTGTGTACGTCAACGGATCAGTGATCCCGGCCTATCCGGCAAGAACGACTATCGCGTGCTGGGGTGATTCACTGACCGAGATCGGGGGGTGGTCCGAGCAGCTTGACACCCTGCTCCCGGCGTCGGTGGTGAACCTGGGCACGTCCGGTCAAACTGCCGAAGAGATTGCACTGAGGCAGGGCGGATACACCCTCACTCTTACGGTGTCAGGTGGCACTATCCCGGCATCGGGCGCTGTGTCGGTCTCATCGTCGCAAAGCTATCTGCGCAACACGGGCATCGCCTGGACGCAGATCGGCACCCTGGCTGGTGTCCCGGGAACACTCAACCGAGCCATCGGAGCAGGTTGGGACGCAATGACATTCACGCGCACCTCATCTGGTTCGGCGGTAACGGTGGCCAGTCCAGTGGTGTTCGCCTCGGATGCCGCGACCACCTACGAAAGCAACCCCGCCATCATCCTTGCCGGTCGCAACGACCTCAACGTAGCAACGATCTCCACCGACGTGCGAGGTCGAGTGCTGGCCACCCACAACGCAATGGTGGCCAGGCTCAAAGCTTTTCATTCTGAGTACCTGATTCTGGGCACGGTATCCAACACTGACGGTATCGACACCAGCAATGGAGCCGGGTTCGCCGCGATCAACGCAACGCTGCAGAACCGTTTCGGGAACAGGTTTCTCGACTTGCAAACGTACATGTCGCAGCAGTGCATTTACGACCTCGGGATTACACCCACGACAGCAGACCTCACGGCGATGTCGAAAAAGGCCGTACCGCCGTCACTGATGAATCCGTCTGTGGTGGGCCACTTCTCGGCGGCTGCCGGTGCCGCCGCAGCGACGAACCTCATTAAACCGAAACTCGACGCGTTAGGATGGACACTGTAAATGGCGATTGTCGGCGTGAAAACCGTTGTGCCAGCGTTCACAAACTCCGCTCTGCCGCGCCTACCTGATCACCCACTGCTGGCCGAGGGATCACTGGCACTCATCGAACCGGGCAACCAAATCAGTCCCCTGGTGGGTGTCTCATCCTCCGGTTCGGCGCTGTATAACGTCGCATGGAAGCAGGCAAAACGCACTATTGGATCAGGTGATTCGACAACCCTCGCCGCATCGTGGGAGACGGGTTCGGCGCTCACATCCTCCATTGGCGTCATCGAACGGTCAAGCAAAGGCGGCATCCACGTGATCATGTCGCAGGGTGCTAGTCCTGGTACCGGGCGGGGCTGTGGGATTCGCCCACCGCTGCCGATAGCGGACTACATCGCCAACAACCCAAGCCATTTGTTTTACGCGTCAACATGGTTCCGTATGACGAAGTTCGGCGAGAACTCTTCGCAGGTCGCCGGCTATGCGCTGTCGTCTAGCCCGTCGCAGACCACACCCAACTTGATGCTGTCGATTGGGCCAGCGGCTACCTACCCGAGCACAGCAAATCGGTTGTACTACAGGCGTTCCAGAAATTCCGACTGGCGTCCCTCCCAGGATTCGGCAGTCACCCCGCCGTATGCCGAGAGCATGTTTTGCAACGTGCTGGTAAACGGCTACTCGGGCACCCCCTCACTCACTGGCTCTGCGGCTCAGGCGCAAATGGCGATGTTCGCAGCGGGGCAATTCGGGCCGTTCAGCGGGACGCACACGGTTGGCGCCACATACGGGTTTTCGTCACGGCTGTTGTGGCTCAGCTACATTGAGGATCTAACCGTATCCGGTCGGTCCTACGCCCAGGTCGACGCACTCGACTACGGGCTGTACACCGCCGCGCTCGCTTCTGGTGGCGCGTACTACAACGACACCTACACAACTCCGGTGCTTGCATGACAAGCCCATTCGTCCCGTCGTTCGCCGAAATCGCTGCGGCACTTGGCTACACCGGCTCAAACCTCGACACATCGCTGTCAGGCAAAGCGGCGGCATCGCACACCCACGCTCAGGCTGACGTCACCGGGCTCACGTCCGCGCTGTCCGGCAAGGAGCCGACGATTACGGCGGGCACATCGGCGCAGTGGTGGCGCGGCGATAAGACATGGGCCCTTCTGAGTGCCGCCGACATCGGCCCTGGATACTGGCTGCCCAACAGGTACACCTCGGGCAACTACTACTGCTGTGCATCGTCGGCCTCGAGCAGCACCAGCAACGCGTTGGGAAACCAAACCCTCCGAGTCGCCCCGTGGATCGTCACTCAGGCAATCAGCGTTTCTAAGCTGTGGGTGGAGCACACCGCAGCCGGGGAATCGGGCAGCGTGTTTCGGATTGGCGTGTTTGCCGACGACGGCACCGGCAAGCCCGGAAACGTTCTCGCGGATGGGACCGTGTCCACGGCGGGAAGCGCAGCGGTGCAGGAGATTTCGGTCAGCCTGACTCTCACCCCGGGGGTCTACTGGTCTGGGGGAGTCGTGCAGGGGGCCTCAACCACTCAGCCGACCATGCGTATCATCGCGCCGACGCAAGTCGAGCAACCTGCGCTTAGCTTCGGCACCACCCTGCCCGCCGCCGGGTCGGCGCGCACCGGCTGGTCGGTCGGGTCCATCAGCGGGGCTTTATCCAACGGCCCTGCCGTCGCTTTGTCCGGTGGCAACGTCGCGCGAATCGGGTTCAAGGTCGCATGACCCTCATCGGGATTGCGGCGCACTGGGTTTCAATGGCCCTCATCGGTGCTGCCGCATGCTGGCTGTGGGGTATGGCGTGAGCCTCTACTACCCGCTCGGAGCAGGCTGGATCATCACCAGCCCGTTCGGGCCACGGGATTTCGACGGCGTCCACACGGGCACTGATTTCGGTTTCCCGACCGGCTGCGCTGGCGCCCCGGTCTATTCGCCCGCGGCCGGTCGCGTGCTGTACTGCGGCGCGGCAGATGGGTACGGCGGGCCGGACCCCGCCGGCTGGATCGTCATTCAAGCCGACGACGGGAAAGTGTGGGAGCTGGGCCATCTGCGGCGGCTGCCTCACATCACGGTCGGGGCAACAGTTTCGGCGGGCCAGCAGATCGCGATCGTGAACCCGAACCCGAACACGAACGGTCGCGTCGATCCGCACTGTCACCTGTCGCTGATGCTGTCGGGCTACCAGCCCGACGCCAAGGTCGACCCGATGCCGTACCTGCGCGGCGCACTCACCCCCGGAGGAACCATGCCCACACCGCAGCGGCCGGACTTCAACGAGTACGTCCTGAAAGATCCGAGCGGAAATGAACTGTGGTCGCCGAACAACCAGCCCCGCAACGGAACTAAGGTCGACCTGTTCATCCTGCACACACAGGAGGGCGCGGGGAACGCCGATAGCCTGGCCCGCTACCTCATCAACCCGGCGAATCAGGTGTCCTATCACTACACGGTGAGCCAGGCTCCTGACGGAGGCGTCACGGTCTGCGATGTGGTGGACACCGACCTGGGATCGTGGAGTGTGCTTAGCGCCAACAGCCGCAGCATAAATCTGTGCTTCGCGGGCAGCTCGGCTGCCTGGTCCCGCGCGCAATGGATGGCGCAGTCAAGGGCCATCGACGTTGCGGCCTACCTCGCCGTGCAGGACTGCAAAAAGTACGGCATTCCGCTGACCGTGAT
>Ga0194055_10004810_pt1 | contig 10015 bp, 6 predicted proteins | sample SepL449m_MetaG_FD_155482 | JGI IMG/M metagenome (GOLD analysis project Ga0194055, IMG submission 155482) | Anoxic zone freshwater microbial communities from boreal shield lake in IISD Experimental Lakes Area, Ontario, Canada - Sep2016-L442-9m | ecosystem: Environmental > Aquatic > Freshwater >... | reverse complement strand
GCACATAGACACTGCAACAGAAAATGCGATCGTGGGTATTTCCCGCCATGGTCAGATGCTGCATTTTTTGCAACATGCATCTCAAAAAGATCATGCTGCCTTTTTACATATTGCGGTGCAACAGCTCTTGAAAAAAGCGGAATTGAGCTTACAAGACCTTGAAGCCGTGGCGGTAACTGGTGGTCCGGGCTCCTATACAGGTCTACGGGTAGGCCTGGCATCCGCCAAGGGGTTTTGCTATGCGCTTCATATCCCATTGATCGTTTGTAATACCCTTGAAATACTCACCGCATCAGCCATTTACCAGTTATCATCCCTGTCAGATTTGAACGACATCAAATTCTGCCCGATGATCGATGCCCGGAGGATGGAAGTGTTCACCGCTGTTTATAATTCCTCTATGGTAAATATTATTGCACCCAAGGCCCTGATCCTGGAACCAATATCCTTTGTAGAAAATTTACTACAAGGGAAAATAATTTTCTTCGGCTCCGGTGCCAACAAATGGAAAAATCTTTGCAACCATCCTCATGCGATTTTCGAAAATATCAGCTTCCATCCTCATGCGATGGCAAAATTTACACAAGAAAAATTTTTACAATCTATTTTTGTAGAACCAGCTTATTGCGAACCGTTGTATCTTAAAGAATTTCAGTCAGTTATCAACAAATAGCCGTCCATCCTAGCTTTTAACGGATTATATATACAAAGATTCAGGGCAAGCATGAACGATTATTTGTATATTTGTAATGTTCAACATTGTTCAAGCATTATTAAAATTTAAATCTTATGATGATTACATCGCAATCACCAGAGCAGACTTTGGCATCTGCAAAATCAACCATCAGCTCTTCACTCAATGTAGATTACCATGCATTAAAAAAAGCTGCCATGGTTTTAAGGGCACTGAATCACAAATTGCGCCAACAATTATTGAAGCTTATTGAAGATGAAAAAAGGATCACTGTTACTGAGATCTATGTTCGCTTAAGATTGGAACAATCTGTGGCTTCTCAACACCTGGCCATTTTACGAAAAGCTGGAATTGTAAATACAGAACGCGATGGAAAATTTATATTTTATACAGTGAATTATAAACGCATAGATGAAATTAGCCAGTTTGTAAAAGAATTAGTAGGCTAATATTCAACATATTTTATTTTTATAGCGGATGTATCTTACATCCGCTTTTTTATTTTTACCTTTACTTGCATTTATTTTGGCATATTAAATTAAGACAGGAATTATGTTCATCAAACAACTCTATACAGGTTGCCTCAGCGAAGCTGCTTATTATATTGAAAGCGAAGGTGAGGTTGCCATTATTGACCCCCTCCGCGATACGGACGAATACCTCCACATGGCCAAAGAAAGAAATGCGGCGATCAAATATATTTTTGAAACACATTTTCACGCCGATTTTGTAAGCGGTCACCTCGATCTTAGTGCACAAACAGGTGCGCCCATTATTTTTGGACCCCAGGCAGAAACCGGTTTTACCGCACATATCAGCAAGGATGGTGAAATCTTTAAACTGGGTAAGATCAGCCTGGAAGTATTACATACACCCGGCCATACCCTTGAAAGCAGTTGTTATTTATTGAGGGATGAACAGGATAAACCTCATGCCATTTTTACCGGCGACACTTTGTTTGTAGGTGATGTGGGCAGGCCCGACCTGAGCAGTGGTAATATGAGCAGTGAAGCACTAGCAGGAATCATGTATGAAACCCTGCAAAACAAGATCATTCCTTTGGCCGATGATGTACTGGTATATCCTGCACATGGAGCAGGCAGCAGTTGCGGAAAAAATATGGGACCCGAAACTTTTAGTACTATCGGCGAACAAAAATTAAACAATTACGCCCTTCAACCACAGAGCAAGGAAGCATTTATTAAAGCCGTTACCAGTGGATTAGCCACCGCACCAAAATATTTTGCGATAAATGCTAATATCAATAAGCATGGATATGAAAGCCTTAGTGAGGTAAAACAAAAAGGACTAACAGCACTGAGCCTACCAGCGTTTAAAAAACTCATGCAAGAAGATGTTTGGGTTCTCGATACCCGGCATGCCACAGTGTTCACACAAGGATTTATTCCGGGCAGTATATTTATCGGACTGGAAGGAAGGTTTGCAGAATGGGCCGGAACTATCCTGCCTTTCGATAAACCAATGATGTTGATTACCGAACCGGGCAAAGAAGAAGAAACCGTGATCCGTTTATCACGGGTTGGTTTTGCCCGGCTACAAGGTTTCCTGAAAGGTGGCTATGATGCCTGGGTAAAATCTGGAGAAACTACCGACCTCATCATCGATATTGAAGCAGATGAACTGGCCATGGATATTCCACACGATCCAAATCTACTGGTGCTGGATGTTCGCAGGATCACTGAATACGCCGATGGCCATGTGAAGCAGGCGGTTAATTTACCGGTAGATGAAATGACAGACCTGGTGAAACTGGCACAGTTCGATGATTCACAAAACCTGTATGTACATTGCGCGGGAGGATACCGAAGTGTGATAGCAGCATCGTTACTTAAGCGTCAAGGCCTTCATAACCTGCGCAACGTGCTGGGAGGGTGGAATAAAATAAAAGAACAAGCAACTATTGAAATAATAAAAGAATCCGCTGTGCTGAATTAATTAAGCTAACAAAAAAGCCGGTTGCTCAACCGGCTTTTTTTATCCAATTATTTCACCATATTCAGGAGCCCATTCAAATTTAAATCTACGATGACTCCACAGGTAATTGGCAGGGTCTGCCTTGATCGTCTGCTCCAACTTGTCACGGTATAAACAGGTAAGTTCTCCTTCCTTCATTCCTGCAGGACTTTCAGCGAGCAAACTACATTCGAAATGATAATAGCCCCGCTTAACTTTTTTGAATGACACATACACCACGGCTGCATTATTTTTTACAGCTCCCTTCTCGGGGCCTGTAACAAAGGGAACTGGCCGATTGAAGAACCGGATCCAATAACCTGAACGTGGATCTCCCGGATTTTGGTCGGCTGCCAACCCGATGGAAAACTGCTCATTAAAAATAGCATGCATCTTCGTTTTGAACTCAGTGGCACTGATCAATACGGTGCCATATCTTTTCCGAATATCAATAAACACCCTGTTCAATACTTTGTTGCTGATGGGCATATAGATGCCGATGAACGGAATATTCACCTTTATGGCTGTCAGGTGATTCACAAACTCCCAGTTGAACTGGTGGCCCGCCATCAGATTGATATTGTGCCCCTTTGCGGCCAACTCATTCACGATATCAAAATTCCCTGTACCCCTTTTTAATAATTGTTTTTTGGAAAGTGAAATGAATTTTAAACTTTCCAACAAGGTATCTGTAAAATACAAGTAAAATCTTTTCGCGATCTGCACCCGCTCTGCATCCGATTTTTCAGGAAAAGCGATCGCCAGATTATTCATCACCACATCGCGCCGGTATTTGAATACATGAAATAATAAAAACGCGATGCCATCACTGATGCCATAGATCACAAAGAAAGGCATCAGGGAAAGCAGGTATAAGAATGGAAAGATGATATAATACATCGAAATAATTAAAGCGCAAAGGTAGGTTGCGGAAAGCAGCCGTACAACTATGAGACAGATGAATTTAGAATATTATAAAATGGTATTCTGCACAATCATACTCTTCTCAGGATAGTCGGTATTAAAATGCAGTCCCCGGCTTTCATGTCTGAATTCAGCTCCCTTCACAATGAGATAGGCCACGGTGATCATATTCCTTAATTCGCAGAGCTGGGGTGAAACAACGGTTCTCTGATACAGCGCTTCCGTTTCTGCATACAACAGATCGAGGCGTTTCATGGCACGGTATAACCTTTCATTATTGCGTACAATACCCACATAATCGCTCATCAGCAATTTCAATTCTTTTACACTTTGGGTGATCAGGATCATTTCTTTGGGTGAGGTGGTACCCGAAGCATTCCAGTCGGGAATCGCTTCATGCAATGATTCCTGCCCAGCAGCTGTTGCTGAACTGGCCAATGCTACTGTTTTTTCATAAGCACGATGTGCAAACACCATGGCTTCTAACAAGGAATTACTGGCCAACCGGTTGGCACCATGCAAACCGGTACTGGCACATTCTCCGGCAGCATATAAATTCTTGATCGAAGTAGCTGCCCACTCATCTGTTTTAATGCCACCACAACTATAATGTGCGGCCGGCGCCACAGGGATCATGTGTTGGGTAATATCAATCCCAATACTCAAACACTTTTCATAAATATTGGGAAAATGCTCAATGAATTTCTCTTTGCTGAAATGCCGGCAGTCGAGGTAAACATGCTCGGTACCCGTAACCTTCATTTCATTGTCGATCGCGCGGGCCACAATATCACGGGGAGCAAGGTCCTTGCGGGCATCATACCGTTCCATGAATGCCTCTCCCAGGTTATTGCGCAGGATTCCTCCATCGCCCCTAACCGCTTCCGTTATTAAAAATGACTGGCCCCGAACACCGGGTTCATACAACGCGGTGGGATGAAACTGAATGAACTCCATATTTTCGATCCTGCCCTTGGCCCGGTAAACCATGGCAACCCCATCGCCGGTGGCTATAGAAGGATTGGTGGTGGTACGATATACCTGCCCGTTACCACCGCTGGCCAGCATGGTAACAGAAGCAATGATCTTTTCTATTTTACTGCTCGACAGATCGAGTACATACACTCCATAACATTCGATATCAGGTGTAGATTTTGTGACCAGATAACCCAGGTGGTGCTGCGTAATAATATCGAGTACAAAACAATGACTCACCAATCTGATATTGGGTTTGCGTTTGATGGCTTCCAGCAAGGCTCTTTCCATTTCCATACCGGTAACATCCTTATGATGCAATATCCTGAATTCACTATGTCCACCTTCTTTGCCGAGTTTAAAATCCCCGTCAGGTTCTTTATCAAACTGAGCACCCCAATCGATGATCTCTTTAATTCTGTCTACTCCCTCCCGCACTACGATCTCTACTATTTCCCTATTACACAAACCATCCCCTGCGATCAGTGTATCCTCAATATGTTTTTCGAAACTATCGTTATTGGCATCCATCACACCCGCAATGCCTCCCTGGGCATACTTGGTATTGGTTTCGTCGCTTTGGGTTTTAGTAAGGATGGTTACAATTTTATCCGGACAATCCTGTGCCACTTTCAATGCATAAGTAAGTCCTGCAATACCCGAACCAATGATCAAAAAATCAGTTTTCATATGCGCTATTTAAATCAGGTGCTCATGCGATTTAGTGATTGATCCTTTAACAACTTTTAGCCCGGGGTTTACTTCATTTCTACCCAGGCACCATGCTCTTTTAATAGATCAACCAACTCATCTACAGCTATAGCACTATCAATATTTCTTTTTACCACTTCCTTTCCTTTGTACAAGGTGATCTTACCCACTCCACTGCCCACATAACCGAAATCGGCATCGGCCATTTCACCCGGCCCGTTCACAATACATCCCATGATCGCGATCTTTACCCCTTTCAAATGATGGGTTACCGCCCGTATCCTGGCAGTGGTTTCCTGCAGGTCGAATAAGGTTCGGCCGCAACTGGGACAACTGATGTATTCCGTTTTTGAAATGCGTGTACGCGTTGCCTGTAGTATGCCAAAAGCAATGGCATTCAAACTCCGGTACTGCTCAACGGCCGTTTCCTGAAGGGTAGGCAAACACAAGCTGATCCCATCACAAAAGCCATCCAGTAATAAACCGCCGGTTTCAATGGAATAATGAATAAGGCTTTCGGCTTGGGTATTATGCTGACTAACACTAAACACAAGTGCAGGATTATTGACCCCCTGTTTCATCAACCGAATAAATAGCTGCCTGATATTTTGCAGGGCATTTCGGCCCGTACTGCTCAAACATATCACCACGGTTTTATCTTGCCTGAACCTGAGTAATAAATTTTCCAATGCTGATTCGGTCAGCGATCCCGGCGCACAGTTCAACCGCACAAAATTTACGAGGCCAGATTGTTCCCGATTTTCATCCAGGTATTGATCAGTATTAAAGATCGGAAAGCAATGGGATCTATCCTTTGCCTTAGTCCAGGCATCATGATCCATGATCTGTTTCAGTGTGCCCGGCAAGGCAAATTCCAATTCCTGATTTGCGGTAAAAATATAGTCAGCTGCAGCATCTCCTATATTCCATTTATCCAATGCAGCATCATACATATATCCGATGCTTTGCAGATCGGTTGGTAAAATATTTTTTCTGTTACTGAAATCGGCAACCACCACGGGTACTTGTTTGCCTCCTATATTACTGAGCTCGTCAGTGGTTCTTCGCCTGTAGTCAAAGGGTGAATAAGGAAGGGTTTCCAAAGCCACAGTATTTCCTATAGCTACGCTTCCTGAATTTTCATATCGACGAACAATATCACGGCATACGGGTATTTCCAGTTCGGGATCTTCTGTTAAACTAACCCTGATCGTATCTCCAATGCCATCTTCCAGTAAGGTACCAATGCCAATGGCAGATTTAATACGACCATCTTCTCCATCACCTGCTTCGGTTACGCCTAAGTGAAGCGGATAGCATTCACCAAACTCTTCCATCATATGTTTGATGAGTAACCGGTAAGCATGCACCATCACCTGAGGATTGCTGCTTTTCATACTCAATATGATCTGGTGATAATCTTCGGCACGTGCAATGCGTAAAAATTCCATGGCACTTTCTACCATGCCCATGGCTGTATCACCATATCTACTCATGATCCTGTCGCTCAAACTTCCGTGATTGGTGCCGATGCGCATAGCCGTTCCATATTCTTTACAGATGCTCACCAAAGGCGTAAACCGTTCCCGGATCCTTTCAATCTCTTCTGCATATTCAGCATCGGTATATTCGATCTGCTCAAATTTTTTCTTGTCTACGTAATTGCCCGGATTCACCCTCACTTTCTCCACGATACGCGCCGCGATCTCTGCCGCATTGGGTGTAAAATGAATATCGGCGATCAACGGGGTTTCATATCCTCTTTTCCTCAATTCGTCTTTAATGAGTTGCAGGTTTTCGGCTTCTTTTTTGGAAGGGGCAGTAATGCGTACCAGATCGGCACCTGCTTCAATACATCGGATGCTTTGTTCCACGGTAGCCATCGTATCCATGGTATCGGTAGTGGTCATGGTTTGTACCAGTATCGGATGCCCATTGCCCAATAGCAGCTTGCCGATCCTTACTTCGCGGGTAGGTAATCGACGGTAATCAGTTAATGAAGAACAGTAGAATTGCATAGTTGTTGCGTTACTGCAAAAATAACAATAATTAACAGGGCATTGTTTAGATAAGTTTGATCCAGGCTCAACTTACCAATCCTTTTCCGGCTTATTGGGAGAAGCGGCATTTACTTTCCTTAGCTTATCCTGCAGATTTTTTTCCTGTTGTAATAAAGCTTTTAATTTTTCCTCCGCATCCTGCTTGCTGATCTTTGAAGGCTGTGGTTTTTGCTGCTCCTGCTTATCCTCTTCCTTCTGTTTTTGTTTATCCTGCTGGTTCTGCTTGGGTTGTTTCTTTTTGTCGTCTTCCTTTTCTTTTTGCTGTTGCTGCTGTTGTTGTTGCTGGATCAATGCTTTTTGCAAGTTCTGTCTTGCGTCTTCATCTTCGGGATTCAGTTTCAGCGCATTCTTATACGCGGAAATGCATTCCGGGATCTTTTTATTGTTCTGCAACACAACCCCTTTATTATAATACGATTTTGCTTTTTCTTCTTTCGACTGGCTATTGGCTAGGGCGTTCTCGTAGGCATTTACGGCATCATCAAATTGCTGGTTCTTATACAATGCATTACCCAGATTGTATTGTGCTATGGGACCTACTTTATTACCGGATTGTACCTCCTTATATTTACTGATGGCTTTTTCATATTCCTTCTTGCCGAATGCCTCGTTTCCCTGCCGGATAAGTTGTTTATCTTTTTGTGCATGAGAAAACATGGGCATCAAGCTTCCCATCAGGATCAATACAACCGGTATGGCTTGTTGCATGCCCATTTTATTTTTACCCAATGATCTGGTTTCGGGCAGCAACAATTCGGTTAGTAACAACAATAGCATCAGGCCCAAAAACCATTGAAAATAATTTTTATAATTGATGAGCGAATCTTCGGTGACCGTTCGCTGGTCCATGCTACCCAGTTGTTTTTGCAGGCCTGCGAGCACTTCATCTGTGCTGGTGAACAACTGATAAGTTCCATTTGCCTTTGCGGCAATATCGCGCAAACTGGTTTCGTTAAGTTTGGTGACCACGGTATTCCCGTTGATATCCTTTTTTAATTCATTGGTAGTTTCATCCAGTATGGTGGCTCCTTCCGGTGATCCAATACCGATCGTATTGATGCTAACCCCCTCATTCGCCATTTGAGAGGCGATCTTCAGGGCTCCTTCATCATGGTCTTCTCCATCACTGATCAGGATGACTGCCTTATATTTTTTTTCTCGGCCATTGAAAGCACTTGAACACATGGTCAATGCATCTCCGATCACGGTTCCCTGAGTAGGTACCGCATCCGGTGAAGCAGCAGACAGGAACATTTTAGCTGCCCCATGATCACCGGTGAGGGGCATTTGCAGATAAGCCCTTCCGGCAAACACTACAATACCTACCCTGTCGTTACTGAGTCCGTCAATCAACCTGCCCAGTAATTGCTTGGCACGATCGAGTCTGGAAGGCTTGATGTCCTGTGCCAGCATACTTTTGCTAACATCCAATGCGATCATTACATCAATGCCATTGCGACTAACTTTTTCCGAACCCTGGGGTGAACGCAGGTTGGCGAGTGCCAGCACACCGATAGCAAAAGCCAGACAGATCAACAGAAATTTTTGGGTGAATCGCTTAGGCGAATAGGATTTCGTGATGGCATGTACAAGCCGTTCGTCGCCGATTTTTTGAATGGTCTTTTTTTTCCATCTCAACAGCAAAAAATACAACAGCACAAAAACCGGAATGATGGCCAGTGCTGCTAAATAATTGATATGTTGAAAATGAATATTCATGCAAACAGAACTCCATTAATGAGGCTGTAAAAAATTGGAATACAATGAAGGGTCAAAATACCATTTTTCCAAATGAGGATATCACAAAGGAATATTAAAACTGTTATTATTTTTTCCCCTCCATAAAGCCCAATTGCTTGAGTATTGCTTTGCTGATGTCCATCCGCACTTTACTGATATCCGTTCCGGGATGGGTGGATCTTACAAACGTAACAAAGAAATATACATGCCTGTTCTCTTCAATCCAACCGGTTACCCAGCCAATATCGTGCTGGTTGTCATCTGCGCCCCAACCGGTTTTGTAACTGAGTTTATAAGCGCTATTGTCTTCCTGAAGCATCAAATCCCGAACGGCCTGTTGCACTGTTTTACGAAAAGGAAGCTGGTCAAAATATAATCTTTTAACCAGGCCTAGTTGTTCATCAGGCGAAATTTTGAGCTTTCCATTCAGCCAGAAAGAATCAATAGGGCCATTAATATTTTTGTTGCCATAACCAATACTATCGATCCATTGTTGCAGGGTGTCTTTTCCAATACGCCTGGCTACTTCCTGAAAATATGGAACGCAACTTTGTTTGAATGCTGTGGTCAGATCCATATCCTGATTCCAGGCTTCCACAGGCCTTTTGATGCCATCCCACCGGATCACCATTTTCTCATCGATGATCCTTCCGGTCTGCAATCCTACCAGGGCGTTTACAATTTTAAAAGTGGAAGCGGGAGAAAACCGCTGGGTATCCAGTTCCATATTGTACACCGTGATCTCGCCACTGGCGTTATTGAGCAGGGTAAAACATCCCTCTACCTGACTTTCATCAAAATATTTTTTCAGGCTATCGTCGTTCTTTGCCTTGTTCACCTGGCAAGAGAAAAAGATCAATGAAGCGGAAAGGAGTAATAAAGAGGCAATTATTTTTTTCATGACAGGATTGATTAATGTATTGGAACGGCCTTGGAC
>Ga0194055_10004809_pt1 | contig 10015 bp, 7 predicted proteins | sample SepL449m_MetaG_FD_155482 | JGI IMG/M metagenome (GOLD analysis project Ga0194055, IMG submission 155482) | Anoxic zone freshwater microbial communities from boreal shield lake in IISD Experimental Lakes Area, Ontario, Canada - Sep2016-L442-9m | ecosystem: Environmental > Aquatic > Freshwater >... | reverse complement strand
CGGAATCTTCGGCATGGAGAGTCTGGGCGAATGGCTGCGGCAGCCCTACTGCTCGCTGCCGCCGTCCGCGCGCGCCGACATCAGTTCCGACGGAGGCTGCCGGCTGCTCGCGACTGCCCCCTTTGACCAGTTCATGTTGCGGCTCAAGGTCGGGCTTACCGCCGGCATCGTGCTGGCCTGCCCGATCTGGCTTTACCAGCTCTGGGCGTTCATCACCCCCGGTCTGTACCGCAACGAACGCCGCTTTGCGTCGGTGTTCGTCATCGCGGCGGCCTCACTGTTCGTGGCCGGGGCGATTCTTGCCTACGTCGTGTTGTCCAAGGCGCTGCACTTCCTGCTGACGGTCGGCAGCGACGTCCAGGTGACCGCGCTGTCCGGTGACCAGTACTTCGGCTTCCTGATCAACTTGCTGCTGGTATTCGGAGTGGGGTTCGAGTTCCCGCTGCTGATCGTCATGCTTAACGTCGTCGGCATTCTCAGCTACGAGAAGTTGGCGTCCTGGCGGCGCGGGCTGATCTTCGGCGTGTTCGCCTTCGCCGCGATCGCGACACCGGGATCGGATCCGTTCTCGATGCTCGCCCTCGGTCTTGCGTTGACGTTGTTGCTGGAGTTCGCCATCCAGGTGGCCCGCTTCCACGATAAGCGCAAGGCCAAGCGGTCGGCCCTGGAGGGCCAGGCCGCCATCCCCGACGACCAGGCCGCTCCGATCGAGCCTCCTACCGCGGTAGCGGCACCGACGGCAATCCGGCCGGACCATGACGACATCACCTGAGGTCACCCAGCTCGCGGATTTCGCCGGCCAAATGACCTTCCAGCTCGACCCGTTCCAGATCCGGGCGTGTGAGGCACTGGAACGCGGCCACGGCGTGCTGGTGTGCGCGCCGACCGGTGCCGGCAAGACGGTGGTGGGCGAGTTCGCGGTGCACCTTGCGCTGGCAGCGGGGCAGAAGTGCTTCTACACCACACCGATCAAGGCGCTGAGTAATCAGAAGCACACCGACCTGGTGCGCCGTTACGGCCCGGAGCGCATCGGCCTGCTCACCGGCGACCAGTCGATAAACGGCGACGCCCCGGTGGTGGTGATGACCACCGAAGTGCTGCGCAACATGCTCTATGCCGGGTCTGAAACGTTGCGTGCGCTTGCCTACGTCGTGATGGACGAGGTCCACTTCCTCGCCGACCGGATGCGCGGCGCGGTGTGGGAGGAGGTCATCCTGCACCTGCCCGAGGAGGTCAGGCTGGTCAGCCTTTCTGCCACGGTCAGCAACGCCGAGGAGTTCGGCGGTTGGATCAAGACCGTCCGCGGGGACACCACCGTGGTGGTCGACGAGCACCGGCCGGTTCCGCTGTGGCAGCACATGCTCGTCGGCAAGCGGCTGTTCGACCTATTCGACTACGACGGGCCGAAAAAAAGCGGCGTCTATCGGGTCGATCCCGATTTGGTGCAGCACATCGCCCACCGGCGGGAGGCCGACAGGATGGCCGACTGGCAACCGCGGGGCCGGGGCGGTCGAGGCGGCCGGCCGGGTGGGAATGGTCCGGGCCTGCATCGGCCGCCGTCGCGGCCGGACGTCATCGCCACCCTGGATCGCGAGGGTCTGCTTCCCGCCATCACGTTCATCTTTTCCCGGGCCGGCTGCGACGCTGCCGTCAAGCAGTGCCTTCGCAGCCCGATGCGACTGACCACCGAAGCCGATCGCGCCCGCATCGCCGAGGTGATCGACCGCCGCTGCAGCGACCTGGCCGACGCCGATCTTGCGGTACTGGACTACTACGAGTGGCGGGAGGGCTTGCTGCGCGGGCTGGCCGCCCACCACGCCGGCATGCTGCCGACATTCCGTCACACCGTTGAGGAGCTCTTCACCGCGGGCTTGGTCAAGGCCGTATTCGCCACGGAGACACTGGCTTTGGGCATCAACATGCCGGCCCGTACCGTCGTGTTGGAGCGGCTGGTGAAGTTCAACGGGGAACAGCACCTGCCGCTGACCCCGGGGGAGTACACCCAGCTGACCGGCCGGGCCGGGCGCCGCGGCATCGATGTCGAGGGTCATGCGGTGGTGATCTGGAACCCGCAGGACTCCACCTCCGAGCCGGTGGAGATCGCCGGGCTGGCCTCCACCCGAACCTTCCCGCTGCGCAGTTCGTTCGCGCCGTCGTACAACATGACGATCAACCTTCTCAGCCAGATGACACCGGAGGCGGCGCATCAGCTGCTGGAGCGTTCGTTCGCTCAGTTCCAGGCTGACCGGTCGGTGGTGAGCCTGGTCCGCGGCGGGGAGCGCGGCCAGAAGATCCTCGACGAACTCGCTGCTGAGATGGGCTGGGATCGGCGCGCGGGCGGCAGCGAGCCGGCGATCCTGGACTATGCGCGGCTGCGGGCACGGATCTCCGAGCGGGAACGTACCGCGTCGCGGACGTCGCGGATGCACCGCCGCCAAGCCGCCGGTGAGGCCTTGGCCGCCCTGCGCCGCGGCGACATCATCACGATCACCCACGGCCGCCGCGGCGGGTTGGCCGTGGTGCTTGAGCCGGCTCGAGATGCCGACGATCCCCGCCCGCTCGTGCTGACCGAAAACCGTTGGGCTGGAAGAATTTCTGCCGTCGACGTGCCGGGGACGGTGGCGCCGATGGGTGCCATGACGTTGCCAAAGCGGGTCGAGCACCGTCAACCGAGAGTGCGGCGCGACCTCGCCTCGGCGCTGTTGTCGGCGGCCGAAAGGCTCTCGGTGCCGTCGCTCCGCAAGCGGCGCGCCGGCGACGACGCCCCCGACGAGGACCCGGAACTGGCTGCCCTGCGCGACCAGATGCGCCACCATCCGGCTCACCGGCTCGCCGACCGCGAGGCCATGGCGCGGGTCGCCGAGCGCTATCTGCGGGTCGAACGCGACAACGAGCAGATGCAGGCCAAGGTCAACGCCGCCACCAACTCTTTGGCGCGAACCTTCGACCGGATCGTCGGCCTGCTGACCGAACGCGGCTATGTCTCGGGTGCAGAAGGCGCTCAGGGAGGGCCGAAGATCACTGACGACGGGCGTCTACTAGCCCGCATCTACAGCGAGAGCGACCTGCTGGTCGCCGAATGTCTGCGGAAGGGACTGTGGAAGGGGCTGGCGCCGGCGGAGCTGGCCGCAGTGCTCTCGGCGATGGTGTTCGAGTCGCGCGGCGGCGACGGGCCCACCCCCGTGCATGCGATCGACATGCCGACCCCGGCCGTGCGTCGCGCCCTGGCCGAGACCCGCCGGATCTCCGATGCGCTGCGCGCCGACGAACAAGGCCACCGGCTGGCTCCGTCGCGACAACCCGACGAAGGTTTCGTGCCGGCAATTCACCGTTGGGCCACCACCGGAAACCTCTCCGCGGCCCTGGAGGTATCCGACGTCGCCGGTAACGGCTCGCCGCTGCCGGCCGGGGACTTCGTTCGCTGGTGCCGTCAGGTGCTCGACCTGCTCGATCAGGTGCGCAACGCTGCCCCGGAGTCGAGTGTGCGGACCGCCGCGAAACGGGCCATCGACGACATCCGGCGCGGCGTCGTGGCCGTTGACAGCAGGTAGGGTTGGGCATTCGCTACGGTGGGTGACGTGCTTTTGGGGCGAGAGCTCCTGACATCGAGGAGAGACGATGAGCGGTCCGCAGGGATCTGAGACCAACCCGTGGGGCGATAGGCCTTACACCGGCGCGGATCAGCCCACCTCCGCGGCGCCGACATGGCAGCAGCCGGGCAGCGAGGCTCCGGCCTGGCAGCCGCCCGGCAGCGAGGCTCCGGCCTGGCAGCCGCCCGGCAGCGAGGCTCCGGCCTGGCAGCCGCCCGCCTATCCGCCGCAGTACCCGCCGTACGGTCAACCGCAGGGCGTGCCGGGTTATCCGCCGCCGGCCTATGGTGCGCCGGAGTACAACTCCGCTGCTTACGGCCAGCCCGGACAGTATCCGCAGCCCGGTGTCTACGGTGCGCCGCCGCAGTACGGCCAGTACCCGGTCCCCGGCCAGTATCCGGCGCCGGGCCAGTACCCGCCGCCGCCCGGGCAGCCCGGTCAGTTCCCCGGCTATGTGCCGCCCGGCGCCGAGGCCGGCGGCAAGCCGTCGAGTCGGACCATCGGAACCATCCTTGGAGTGCTCGGCGCGCTCGCACTGGCGCTGCTGCTGATCCTCGGCTTTTGGAAGCCGGGCTTCTTCGTGACCACCAAACTCGACGTCAACAAGGCGCAGCAGGGCGTGCAGCAGATCCTGACCGACGAGTCCAATGGTTACGGCGCCAAGAACGTCAATGACGTCAAGTGCAACAACGGCGCCAACCCGACGGTGAAGAAGGGCGACACCTTCAACTGCGAGGTCAGCATCGACGGCACCAAGCGTCAGGTGACCGTGACGTTCCAGGACGACAAGGGCACCTACGAGGTCGGCCGGCCCAAGTAGGCTCACCGGGTTTCTTCGATGACCTCAGGATCCGTTACTCCGGAAAACATCTTGTTGCCCAACGTGTTAGGGCCAGTCCGCTGCCCAACTCGTCGCGACAGCCTGGGTTGAGCCAGATGCAGAGTAAGCCTCAGCTCTTCGGGGTTCCCATCGACGATGAGTACCGACGCGCCATCCCTGAGCGGATGGGACTGCCCCTGAAATTCGGACATGCAGCGACCAGTAAAGGACACCAATGGTGATCATGGCCTCTGCGAGGAGGGTCGGGTACGACCTTTCCTGCCACGCGTGAACCATCCAAGCCACGAACGAGAATAAGCGCGAGAACGGCTATCCGCAGAAACCATCTGCGGCTTCTCACTGTCCCAGGCACGCACCTGAGACAGCGTTGGACCCGTTTCCTCCGGCAACGGCGGTGGCTTGAGCACGGGCCGACGGGACGGCGGGCGTGGAGCTCACGGCGACCTCAGCCGAGGCGCCTTCGCAGTGCGTTGCCAGTGCTTGAAGCCCTGCTGGCGCAAGTGTCAGCAAAGTCATGACACCGAGTCAATTTCAGCGACCACTACCGCCCGCTAACGCTGTGATGAACTCCGCAACCCGAAAAGGTCGGCGACAGGGGGTCGGATAAGCGCTTCACTGAGACCGACAGCAACCCCGGAACCGGATCGGCTTGAGAGACAACTACAGCGCGTCGAGCGCCTTCAGCAGCCTCGCCACCGGCGAACTGATCCCGTAACGCTCGGCGAGTTCGACAACACGCGCCGGATCGGCGGGGGCTAACGGAATCCGATCATCTCCCGACAATCGGACCGGGGCGCCGACGGCCACGCGCACCACCGATCTCGCCGCCTCGATGTAGTCACCGGCCGCGAGGACTTTCGCCCGGAAAGCTTTGGGTAGCTTCGACTTCGGGTCCTCGGCGGCGGCAAGGATCGCGTCCAGCGACCCGTACTGGGCCAGCATGGTCGCGGCAGTTTTCTCGCCGATGCCGGGCACGCCGGGCAGGCCGTCGGAGGGATCGCCGCGCAACAGCGCCAGCTCGGCGTACGCCGCTCCGGCCCGCTCCAGCGGCACCCCGTACCGCTCAGCCACTTCTGACGGCCCGAACAACGTCGCCTTCGCCAGGCCGCGTCCGATGTAGAGCACCCGCACCGACACCGGCTCGTCGCCGACCAGTTGCAAAAGGTCACGGTCGCCGCTGACGACCACCACCGGGTCGCGCCGCTCGGTGGCGGCCAGAGTGCCCAGCACGTCGTCGGCCTCGAACCCGACCGCCCCGGCGGTACAGATGCCGAACGCGTCGAGCACCTCAAGAATCATCTCCACCTGAGGGCTCAGATCGTCGGGCACCTCCTCGGCGTCGGCCTGCGAGCCCTCGCCGAGCGGGCTGCCCTCCTCCAGCACCCGATGCGCCTTGTAAGACGGGATCAACTCCACCCGCCACGCGGGGCGCCAGTCCAGGTCCAGGCACACCACCAGCCGGCCCGGGCGGTGCGCAGTGATCAGGGTGGCCACACTGTCGAGGAACCCGCGCACCGCGTTCACCGGGCGGCCATCCGGACCGGTGATGGATGCCGGCACTCCGAAATACGAGCGGAACCACATGCTGGCGCCGTCGAGCAGCAGAAGCGGAGCGGTCATGAGCACTCACGCTAGCCTGGCCACCATGACGACACGGTTCGGCCATGAGGTGTACGCACGACGGCTCGAAGCCGCGGCGGCCGGTGCGGCGCAGGCCGGTCTGGCCGGCCTCATCGTGACGCCCGGCTACGACCTGCGCTACTTGATCGGTTCGCGGGCACAGACTTTCGAGCGGTTGACTGCGCTGGTCATTCCATCCTCGGGAGATCCGACGGTGGTGGTACCGCGCCTCGAACTGGCCGCGCTGCGCGAATCAGCGGCCGGCGATCTCGGGCTGAATCTCCAGGACTGGGTGGACGGCGAGAATCCCTACGATCTGGTAGCCCTGGCGCTGGGCGGGCACGCGCGCGTCGCGGTCACCGACTCGATGCCCGCACTGCACCTGCTGCCACTGGCCGAACGACTCGGGGCCGTCCCGGTGCTGGCCACCCCGATCATGGCGGGGCTGCGGATGATCAAGGACCCGGCTGAAATCGAGGCGCTGCGTACCGCGGGTTCGGCGATCGACCGGGTACACGCCCGCGTTCCGGAGCTCCTCAAGGCCGGTCGCACCGAGGCCGAGGTGGCGGCCGATATCACCGAAGCCATTGTGGCCGAGGGGCATTCGGATGTGGCGTTCGTCATCGTCGGCTCCGGACCCAATGGTGCCGACCCGCACCACGAATGCTCCGACCGGAAACTGCGGACCGGTGACATCGTCGTCGTGGACATCGGCGGGCCGGTCGAGCCGGGCTACAACTCCGACTGCACCCGCACCTACAGCATCGGGCAGCCCGCGCCGGAGATCGCCGAGCAGTACGCGGTGCTGCAGCGCGCGCAGGCCGCCGCGGTCGCCGCGGTCCGGCCCGGGGCGACCGCCGAAAGCATCGACGCCGCGGCCCGCGACATACTGGCCGAGGCCGGTCTGGCCGAGTACTTCGTGCACCGGACCGGCCACGGCATCGGGCTCTCGGTGCACGAGGAGCCCTACATCGTGGCCGGAAACAGCCTGCCGCTCGCCGAAGGGATGGCCTTCTCGGTGGAGCCGGGCGTGTACCTACCGGGGAGATGGGGCGCGCGCATCGAGGACATCGTCATCGTCACCGCGGACGGGGCGCTGGCGGTCAACGAACGACCGCACGACCTGGCGGTGGTCTGACGTCAGGAACGGTCGAGAAGCGTGGACGACCCCAGCACCCGCGTGACCAGGACCTCGATCGCCACCCGCTTCGGATTGACCCGAGGCGTCCGGTAGCGCTGGGCGTAGCGGAGTTCGGCCTCGCGAATGCCGTCGGGATCGCGGTTTACCCCGGCGATGCCCTCCAGCGACAGCCAGCGGGCGCCGTCGACCTGTGACAGGACGCCGACCCTGCTGCGCTCGGCGTTGACGGCTTTCTGGGACCCGTCACTGGTGATCACCCGCGCGATATGCGTCTCGGGGTCGAAGGTGAATCCCACCGCCACCACGTGCGGGGACCCGTCGGCGCGCAGGGTGGTCAGCATCGCGAGATGCCGCTCGGTGAGGAATGCGAGGGCGTCATCGGTGAGCCTGGCGGTGTTGGGCATCGAGGATCACGCTAGCGCAGTGAATAATCCGATCCGTGGAACACACCGGTCCTGTCGTGATTTTCGGCGGACGCAGCGAGATCGGCCTGGAACTCGCGACGCGGCTCGCCCCGGGCGAAACGGTGGTGCTGGCCGCCCGCGACTCCGGCCGGCTCGGTGACGAAGCTTCAGCGGTGCTCGATGCCGGTGCCGCCGTCGTGCACACCGTCGAGTTCGACGCCGACGACCTGGACTCCCACGGACCCCTGATCGACGGTCTGATCACCGACTTCGGGCCGATCGGAACGGCGGTGCTGGCCTTCGGCATCCTGGGCGACCAAACCCGCGCCGAATCCGACGCCGGGCATGCGGTGGCGATCGTGAATACCGACTATGTGGCGCAGATCAGCCTGCTGACCCGGCTGGCCGCCGCCATGCGTGCGGCGGGGCACGGTCGGCTGGTGGTGTTCTCGTCGGTGGCCGGGGTGCGGGTGCGTCGGGCGAACTACGTCTACGGGTCGGCCAAAGCCGGTCTGGACGGGTTCGCCAGCGGGTTGGCCGACGCGCTGTACGGCAGCGGGGTGAGTCTGCTGATCGTGCGGCCCGGGTTCGTCATCGGACGGATGACCGAGGGCATGGACCCCGCTCCGCTGTCCAGCACGCCCGCGCAGGTCGCCGAGGCGACGGCCCGGGCACTGGCCAGTGGACGGAGGACCGTCTGGGTGCCGTGGGCGCTGCGTCCGATGTTCTTCGGGATGAAGCTGCTGCCGCAGGCGCTGTGGCGGAGGTTGCCCCGGTGAAGATCCGAAGGGGAGTTCGGTGAGCATCGTGGTCGTGGGCATCGGCGCCGACGGCATGGCCGGGCTTTCGGAACAATCGCTCCGGGAAATTCGTGGTGCCACAGTGATTTACGGCTCATCGCGTCAGCTGGACCTGCTCGACGACTCCGTCGCCGCACCGAGACACCGCTGGCCCAGTCCCATGCTGCCCGCCCTGGAAACCCTGCTGGTCGACCACCCGACCGGCGAGGTGCACGTCGTCGCCAGTGGCGACCCGCTGCTGCACGGCATCGGCGCCACCCTGATCCGCATCCACGGCGCCGACCGGGTCCGGGTGCTGCCGCACGTCTCCTCGGTCACGCTGGCCTGCGCGCGGATGGGGTGGGCCAATCACGACACCGAGGTGATCAGTCTGGTCACCGCACCACTCCACACTGCGGTGCGCCGGGGCGGACGGGCCGTGGTGCTGTCCCGCGACGCCGCCACCCCGGTTGCGCTTGCGGCGATGCTTACCGAAACCGGTCGCGGCGCTTCGGAGTTCACGGTGCTGGAGAACCTCGGCGGGCCGGGGGAGCGCATCACCACCCGCGCCGCCGACGCCTGGGCGGCTGCGCAGCCCGACGTCGACGACCTCAACGTCATCGCCGTCCGCTACCTGCCCGAGAGCAGCGACGGCCCGGCGGTGCCCGATGACACCTTCCGCCACGACGGGCAGATCACCAAGCAGACCGTCCGAACCCTGACCGTCGCCGCGCTGTCGCCCCGACCCGGAGAACTTCTGTGGGACATCGGATCCGGCTCCGGCAGCATCGCCGTGCAGTGGTGCCGCTCGGCCTGCGGTGCCCGCGCCGTTGCCTTCGAGTCCAATCCGCAGCGCGCTCAGAACATCGTCCACAACGCCCGTGCGTTCGGTGTGGACGTCGCCGTCCGGGGCGAAGCGCCCGGCGACTTCGACGGAGCGCCGCGCCCCGATGCGGTGTTCATCGGCGGCGGCGTGACCAATCCCGGCATGGTGGCGGCCTGTCTGGACCGGCTGCCCGCCGGCGGACGACTGGTGGCCAACGCCGTCACCGCCGAATCCGAAGCCCTTCTGGTGGAATGGTATTCGCGCCTCGGAGGTGAGTTGAGCCGGTTCCAGCACTACCGCGGCGAGCCGCTGGGCGGGTTCACCGGCTGGCGACCGCAGATGCCGATCATGCAATGGGTGGTGAGTGTCCTGTGACGGTCTACTTCATCGGTGCCGGCCCGGGCGCCGCCGACCTGATCACCGTCCGCGGGCAACGGCTCCTGCAGCGCTGCGAGGTCTGCCTGTACGCCGGGTCGATCATGCCCAGCCGGGAAAGCAGCGACCTGCTGGCGCTGTGCCCGCCGGGCGCGCGGATCGTCGATACCGGGCCGCTCACCCTCGATGAGATCGTCGCCGAGATCGCCCAGGCCCACGACGACGGCCACGACGTCGCCCGGCTGCACTCCGGTGATCCGTCGCTCTACAGTGCCGTCGCCGAACAGTGCCGCCGTCTCGACGCGCTGCTGATCGATTACGAAATCGTGCCCGGGGTGCCGGCTTTCGCCGCCGCGGCCGCCGCGCTCGGCCGCGAACTCACCGTGCCCGGCGTCGCGCAGACGGTGACGCTGACCCGGGTCGCCACGCTGTCCACCCC
>Ga0194055_10004808_pt1 | contig 10019 bp, 7 predicted proteins | sample SepL449m_MetaG_FD_155482 | JGI IMG/M metagenome (GOLD analysis project Ga0194055, IMG submission 155482) | Anoxic zone freshwater microbial communities from boreal shield lake in IISD Experimental Lakes Area, Ontario, Canada - Sep2016-L442-9m | ecosystem: Environmental > Aquatic > Freshwater >... | reverse complement strand
GGGTCTACGAGACCATGGTCGCTCCAGTGCTGAAAGAAGGAGTCATGCTCGGGATTAACGACAAGATTCGAGGCAAGATCGGACTTGAGCCAAATTGGATTCGGGGACTTCCGGCCGGGGGATTGCCCGTCCAGGAAGCGTATCGGCATGCCCACTGCGTGATTCAGATGAGTGAAACCTACGAGAATCTCCCTCGTGTTGGGTTTGAGGCGATGGCCAGCGGTTGCCTGCTCATTGTCGATGATCGCGGGGGCTGGCGGGAACAGGTCCTGCATGGACAAACCGGGTTCCTGTGCAAGGATCAGCGAGAATTCGTTTACTACGCATCACGAGCGGCATTTGAACGCGTCGAACGCCGGCAAATGGCGGCGAACGCACGCCAATGGGTTGAGGCGAACTGGGGGATGGAAAAAGCCAAAGAGCAGTGGTCTGCATTCTTTGCGTTTCTCGAACAAATGTAAGCATTCCTCTGAAAATCAAACACTGGGTCAATTTCAGTTGAAGGAGATGGCATGGTGAACGACGGGAATTCCGAGCAGGCGACAGTCGACCTACCGTTCGTTTCCTGCCTTTGCCCTACCTATCGACGCCCAGCCCTACTTGCGAATTCAATGGCGTGCTTTGTCGCCCAGGATTATCCGGCAGACCGTCGCGAACTGATCATCCTCGACGATGCAGGGCAGTTGCAGTGCTGTCGTCACGATGGATGGGAAGTGATCTCAATTCCCCGAAGATTCCAATCGCTCCCAGAAAAGTTCAACGCGATTGCGGGACTTGCCAAGGGCGAAATCCTCTTCGTCTGGGAGGATGATGATATCTATTTGCCGTGGCATCTTTCTGCACATGTGGAGTCGCTTCGAGGATCACGCGGTTATTCAAAACCTTCGCGAGTCCGCAGTCATTTTCATGGAGAGTGGCGAGAGGAAGATGCGAGCGGACGATTCCACGCGAGCATTGGATTTACGCGAGCATTATTCGATTCCGTTGGCGGTTGGCCCCTGACCCATCGAGGCGACTTCGATCAGCAGTTCATGGCACAACTGGCACAAGCGGGGCCGCCCGTCGACCCCGTCGCACATCAACCGCCATCGTACGTCTTTCGCTGGGAAGCAACGAATGCCTATCACGGCCAGGGACTGATGCAATCCCCCTCCGATGAAGGCTGGTACCAGCGCGCGTGCGACGTCGCAACATCTGAGCACCCAATTGAACTTTTCCCCGAATTTGACTCGCATACACTCCAATGCTTTGCCGTATACGGCCTTCTCCCTCCTTTTCTCGCTGTCAGAAATCCTGTCCCCGTCGAGACTGCCAGGCAAATGATTCCAGCATCGCCTCCAATAGTGGAATCAACAACTGAGCGCAGTACGATTCCGATCTACATCAACAATCGTGACCGACTGACGACTACGAAACAATTGGTCGAAGACTGTCTTCGGTTCGCAGGGGCTCGCCCCATCATCGTTGATAATGACAGCACGTATCCTCCACTCTTGGAATGGTATAAGTCGCAGCCCTGCGAGATTGTTTTTCTGGGTGACAACTGCGGTCCACGTGCCCCCTGGCAAGTACTTTCAAAGCAGCAGGACTTCCCATTTGAGTTTTATGTCGTCACAGACAGCGATCTTGACCTTTCCGGTGTGCCGGACAACGTGATTGACCTGTTGCTGGCTGGGATGCAGCGATATCCGTGGGCAGTGAAATGCGGGTTGAGTCTAGAAATCAACGATATCCCCGAAGGCCTGCCGCGCAAGCAACAAGTACTCAATTGGGAATCAAAGTTCTGGACTGAACGTGTCGACGATCAGTTTTGGAAGGCGGATATCGATACCACGTTTGCGATGTACCGTACCAGCCCTCCCTGGGACGGTGCCTATGGGCCATCGCTACGTGCGGATCGCCCGTATGTCGCCCGTCACACTCCCTGGTACGTAACGAGCCCCGATGAGGAGGAAATCTATTATCTAGAACACTTGGATCCTGCGGGGGCGACATGGTCAGTCGATGTCCGCCAGGACTTGATCGCCGCAGGTCGACTGCCCGACCTCAAACCGCGAAGCCAGGCAACTGTGATTGACGAGTCTCGGGTGCTGGAAATCTGTAAGACCATTCCCGGATGGATGGAGGATCCAGAGTTGGTTTGGATTTTTCAGAAAGCCCGCGAAGTTCCGATTGGGGGAATCTGGGTTGAACTCGGTAGTTGGAACGGCCGATCACTGATGGCGGCCGGTTTAGGGTTACGGGATGGTTGTGAACTGTGGGGTATCGATCACTTTCGAGGAAGCCCTGAACACCAACCACTCTCCGATGAAACGGTAGGGATTGCCTGCATCAAGAACCTCAACGTATTGAAGGGGATGCGTCCAGGATTGCAATGTGGAATTCTCGTCTCTGATGTCACCGCCGCCGCTCAGCGGTTTGCAAATGAATCTGTCCATACGACATTCATTGATGCGAATCATGAATACGAGGCGGTCACTTCTCAGATCAAAGCGTGGAGACCAAAGATCACATCCGATGGACGGCTTTGCGGGCACGATTACAATCGACGAGACTGGCCAGGCGTGACGCGCGCCGTAGTGGAATTGCTGCCAGGTACTGAATCGGGACCATGCTCCATCTGGAATTGGAACGCAACCCAGCCTCCCGTTCTACAAACTCCCGTCGCAACGCTGTCTGTCATCATTTCGACAATCGGACGGTCCAGCCTCCAAAGAACACTCGAGAGCGTCCGGCAACAAGACTTGATTCCGGGAGATGAGATTTTCGTAATCCACGATGGCCCGATGAACCCTGAAGTTGAATGTGTTTGGAACGAGTCTGGCCTGCCTGGCAGGCTGGTTGCACTGGATGATGGGCCGCACCGTGATTGGGGAGCCGCCGCTCGCACTGTCGGGATGGCGATGGCAAATGGGTCACATCTGATCTGGCAGGACGACGATGACACCTATCTTCCCGGCGCATTCTCTGTCATTCGACGTGAGTGTACACAGGAGCAGGAGGCATTCCACCTGTTCCGAATGGCGTACCCTAACGGATGGCTATTGTGGCAGCGTCCCGATATTGCCAGTGGAAACGTCAGCACCCAGATATTCGTTGCGCCTCGCAAACTTCCGTTGGGTGAATGGGGTACGCATTATGCTGGTGATTACGATTTCATTGCGTCTACGATCGAACGTAATTCAACTGTACCAGTTCGTTTTATTGATCGAGTCATCGTAATGTTCTCTCGTAATCTATGATGCCCTTGGGGCGCATTTGCACATACGTTTCTGAATCAATTTTAAATGGAATTCACCGACAATGAATCGCCCAGAATTCTTCTGTGATAGGATGCCAGATCGTCCCGCATTTCAACAAAGGGAACGCACGAGTGGCAACACATGCCGACATAACGGACCCGGTCACCGACTTTCCAGAATGCGACCAATTCACTGGCCACAAGCGAGCAATTTGCCGAGGGGAAACCGATCTCCCTCTCAACGGTCCGAAAAGCGTCAACGCCTACCGAGGCGTCTGGCGCCTTCCACCGCTGGACGAGAAGAACCCGTCACGTTCGACCTCCGTAGAACCGATTCCCATACTGATCCGCGGTTGGAATTTCGCCGCCGCTATGGCCAAATGGACCCTCGCAGGGATGCCAAGAAGCACCCAGGCCGAAATCGACGAACGCCTGGCCATTTGCCAGGCCTGTCCTCATCTCCAAGGCAACCATTGTACGAAATGCGGGTGTGCCTGCGTCGAAAGCAATCGCCTGATCAACAAACTGGCCCTGGCGACAGAAAAGTGCCCCGAAGGAAAATGGGGTTAAAACCGGACTCAGGCTTCATCGAGTACTGGCTGCAGGAATTCCAACGAAGTCGTCACTCCAACGCTTCATGCTGGCCGACTTGGTTGGCCTGCAATCGAAGACACGGAATAAGGATCGCACCTGAATATCCCGCGTCCAGCAATCGGGACAAAACGGTCCATTCAAATCCAATGTTACTCCCGTTTGCTTTGGGAGAAATGAATCATGGCGTAACGCTGGACGGAGCGTTCTTTTCCGCTACGTAGAGTTTGCGGAACTTTTCAATTTCACTGGGCTTAATCGGCGACACGACGTAGTAGTTGAGCGGACGGCTTGGATATTCGCTCATGACGGTCGTATTCAAAACACGAAGCAGTTTGTCATCTTTGGTCGTCAGTGAGGTGACAGTCCATGCTTGCGGACTCGCGAACTGCTGCCGCGCTTTGATGTCCTTCGTGTGGATATTGGTGAGAACGATCAGGGCAGTGGCAAGTGTACCGCTTTGTACTTCGATGACTGCAGTATCATCATCAATGACGGCACGTACGACTGCCGGGGGAATCATGCCGATGTCTCCAACGGAGGTTGGAGCTGGAATCCAGTCGAACGGTTTGCTCTTTTTCGTTTGTTGTAAGGCATGCTGCGACTCTCGAAGTCGCAGTCGCAGGGCCGACTTATTCTCTAAGAGTGGTTCGCCGCGAATTTCAACCTCCAAATCGCCAATTTGAGTAGATTGTGCGCGGATGATCTCCGCTTTCGTGATTTCAGCGCGTTGGAAATACTGGCGAAAGTTCTTTGGGATTCCGCTCGTCGCCTCCTGCTCTGCCTTCAATTTTTTTTCTGCATCGTACAGCGGCCGGTACTTCTCAAGTTCCGAATCGGGAAAGGGCGTTACCACGTAGTATTCTATAGGCGTGATCGGTTTGATGATGAGCAGCAATCTCGGATCTTCGGTGGAAAGTGATTTGATTCGCCATCGCAGGCGACTGTCAAAACGCTTCCCCACTTGCAGGTTTTTCGTGTCAAAGTCGGTAACGACAATGGCTTTCGCGGACGAGTTTTCAGTCTTGATGACGGCCGTTTGCTCATCGAGAATTGCGGCGACAACGCCTGGGTGAATGCAATTGATTTCACCGACCACAGCCCTTAGGAAGTAACAATACAGTGGCGCAGCTTTGTTGTGGGCGAGGTTTCGCTCGGCCTGTTGAAATTCGAGTTTCAGGTTGGCATTTTGAGGATCGTTACGGAGTGCACCTTCAAGCCTGCTGACTTCACCTTGAGAGCGTTCGACCATCCGTTCTCTGTCATCATCTTGTCGTTTGTAGAATGCTCGAATATCTAGCGGAATATCAGCGGCAGGCGGGTCGGCAAAAACGTTGGCTAAAATAAACAGTAGCACTTGCGTTGTCCTTTGAGTCGCGTCGCGCATATAAACGAAATGATGCTACTCATTTCGATATTGCTTCGAAAGGCTCAGATCGGTCAATGATATGCGATCACAACCCCAGCCGCGCGTGACGACGAGCGGCAATTCCGCAGAAATCAATTTCTGAATTGATAAATTCTCGCATACCACAGGCATACCGTCCTCGTCCGCCGCGGCCAGCCACCCTTATGAGCCCTAACCGCGACGGACGACGACAGCAGGCTGGCGGAAATAAATCGCATAGACGGAAAAGGATGGCTTCGCCAATCGTTTGCTTTGGGTTGAGGCCCTCCCGCTCGGGCACAAAAAAGGCAGGGGATCCGTAATCCAGTTGCCACTCTCTGCCTTATTGTTTTCTGCCGTGATCCGATTCCAAGTGTCCGCTCCTGCATTCCTGACGCAATCCGGTCGATGTCGGATCACGTAGTTGCCCCACGCCACTGCAGCCGAGGTAATGCAGTGTCACGTAAAGAGACTGCATTGCAGGGTGTACTTTGTCGGGCCAGGGGAACGGCGCCGACAACGGCTTGTCGGATCCCACGCCGTTCTAATGTCACCGTGTTCGCTCTCAGGCCTGCCCCCATGCTCGTTGCATGGGGGTGTTTCTGACGATCCTGCATCGCTTCGCCAGTCGACGACGGCGCCCGTCCTACCTAGGGTATACTTGCACCCGGATGCAGACCGTTTCCAACGCCAACTTCGGTCCGCTGATCGCCTATTTGGTCCCCGTTGCGACAACGCTCTGGGTTCTATCCGGCCCCAATGCCGGATACTGACAATGCGGAAGTCATTAATAACGACCATGTGATTCCCGAAGATGAATTCTTCGCCGAAGTCATGAAGATGTAATAACCGCAAGCGGGGCCGATGGTCAGCAATGGCCATCGGCTCCATTCAATTGATTTCCTGTCCAAAAGTGTCCATCAGCCAAACGCTGGTCCTGCCGGGCTTTTGATTCCGCTCGTGGGGGTGGCGCAGGAGTATCTGGACCCGCATGGCTTGGTCGATTCTTGTTTTGGTCGGGTCAGAATCCGCCAACCGTGTGTACTTTGAAGTCCCCAGCGTTGCGACGCTGAAAACTACCAACTTACGAACGATTCTGGCGTCTCGTGCAGTGGATACTTTGGTTTTTACTCCAAAGTCATCATCAACGAAAGGAACGAATGGCAGTCGGTGTCTATCTTCGGGTCAGCAGCACCAAGGGTCAGGAAACCCGAAGCCAAGAACCAGACTTGCAGACATGGGCCAAAGCCCAGCCTGATGAATCTGTCTGGTATCGGGATCGTTTCACAGGAACGACGATGGAACGGCCCGGCTTGGACAGGCTGTTGGCCGACGTTCGCAGCGGCAAGATTTCCAAAATCTGTGTCTGGCGATTGGATCGCTTGGGAAGAACTGCCAAGGGGTTGCTGACGCTGCTGGATGAATTGCAGGCATTGAATGTCGGTTTTGTATCGCTCAGGGAAGGCTTCGATATCACCACGCCTGCCGGTCGTTTGATGGCCGGGATTTTGGCTTCGGTCGCTTCGTATGAAACGGAAGTCCGCAAAGAACGCCAGTTGGCAGGCATTGCCAAGGCCAAGTCCGAAGGCAAGTCATGGGGTGGCCGTAAGACCGGCACGAGAGTCAAACTGACCGAAGAGAAGGAAGTAGCCATTCGCCAGCTTCACCAGCAAGGCCAATCCGTCGCTGCGATTGCCAGAACCGTTGGCCTGACTCGCAAGACCATCTATCGGGCCTTGGGCCGGGAATTGATCGGCGGTTGAACTGGCATCGGGCATCGCATCGCGATGCCCAGCCCCTGCCCATCGGACGCCAGCCGCTCCAGTTCGGTGGCATCAACAAAAGATCCATCGCCCATCAGTTCGCCACGCCCCGTCCCGAAGTGCTGCGAGCAAAGTGAGCAAAGTGTCAGCCGGGCCAATCTAATGCCAAGATCCGACTGCGAGCAAACGAGCAAAGGGTAGTCAGGGGACTTTGCTCGCAGCCTGTTTCCAGCATGACATCGACCCGCAGGGACTTTGCTCGTTTTCTCGCAGACGATTTGGGAACAGCGATGCCGACCTTTGTTCGTTTGCTCGCAGTGCCATGACGGGAAATAGTGGCCACGATCAGCCGATGCCATGCTTCCACAAACAGGATGGTGATGATGGCTGATTTGTTGAAGCCCATCGGATCACCGGGGCCAAGCCACCGCATGGAATTCGGATTGCCAGAAGTCCCGACGTTGCAAAAGTTGGAATCGAACAACTCTTGGCGAACGGGTCAGGGGCGTTACCGTGGCCGGGCCGGTGCAGTGGCTATGGCTGGTTGCTTTTTGTTATTGCTAATTCAGTCTGCCTTGACCTCAAGACGCCGCAGAAGGTCCTCGAACGACTCGGCGATCAAATGGACGTTCTCGAACATCGCTTCCGGTGGTCTTGGCTCTCCATAGTCCTCCATGTAGTCTTCTTCATCTAACGGTTCATTGTTCAGGTCCCAAAGGTAAACTTTACCTGCTTCCTTGCCACTGATCCCCAGTAGAATCTGACTTCCGCCACCATTGTCTGCAATTGGAATGAGATTGGCGGGAATTCTCCCAGAAAAATAATGCATCCGCCGCTGCAGGCTGTACGCATCATCAACATCGCTTTTTGTCCCATAGAATATGGCAATGTTTCCTTTACCACTGGTGGATATCTCCGACGGCAATCTCTTTGCCGGGTCGTAGATCACGATTTCTCTTGGGCTGCACGCCCCATATGTCACAAGAAAACACCGATAAGAATCTGGGAGTCGGCATCCCAATCCCGCCTCAATTGCTTGAACCTCGGATTCTGACACTGGCGTGAACTTGTCGCCGTCAATAGGTTCCAAACCACCGAATGCATCAATTGCTTTATTCATGTCCACAACGTCTGCCTTTCGCAGAAGACTATTGATTACGAAGATCGAATGCTCCCGACTGGTGTCGCACACCTTGGAGTGGCGGAACTGCACTTGGATTGCCATGAAGCTCGCAAGGAATCAATTGGAATTCGTTGCCGCCTGAATGATGAGGCGAAAGTCGGTTTTGTGAGAGCCAATTCCTCGCTCTCGACGCTGTCCACCCAGCACCGGGATTCGCAGCGTTATATTGATCGGCAAGGGCTTGCCACATCCTAGGAAAGTCTTCTTCTGTGCCCGTCAGATCTACTTTGGAAGTGAAAGTCGTTTTCGGGGCCAATTCACCCTTTAAATTACGTGTCCACTGTGAGAAATCTGGCCGTCCTTGTCGAAATGGAATGACTTCACCGGGCTTGATTCCAAGAGCAGCCGGATCATCAGGGATAAAGTACGAATGCCCCTCTTGGCCCGACCAATTTCCATTCTTGGGAATCCGCCAACGTGGGTTCGTCGGGCGAGTCCACGATTCCGACCAAGGTTTGGCCCACTCAGGCGTACCCGGCTGCGGTATGCTGTTGCTTGGAGCGTCAAACTTAGGCTTGTCAGGAACTGCCCCACCCAAACCATCAATCTTGGAACTGTTTGCGGCTGTCGGCCGATCGACAGGACAAGTCGCCGGGCGAGTTGGGCACGTAGTATCTAGCCCTCGGATTCCACCACCAGCAGGAGAGAGCTGCGGACTTGGCGGCAACTTCTCATCCAAAATTTTTGCAATTTCGGTGAGATTCTTAGTAAGGTTTTCGATCGCCCGCTGAATAATGTCTCCGTTGCCCGAATTTACTTGGGACCGTAGTTTTTGCAGTAACCGTTGCATTGATGACTGCAATCTCTGCAGAACGCCAATTACCGGTCGGCCAAGGCTGCGTAGGATTGGGCCAGAAACAAGCGGAAGGATCGCGGCGAGGACGGTCAGTGCTTTGTCGAGTGTCGTCAGTTCCTCGCCAGTGATCACATTGCGACTGGTCAAGACTTCAACTACGTCACGGATATCGTTAAAGATCGGAATAAATCCTGCCCCGATATCCGCAGCTGGAATGAGGATTTCTTGCGCTTGCCTACAATTGCGTTGGAACTCCGCATCGGACATCTCGGTAACCGTGATTTTTTCGTTCAACCAGTTTCGATAGGCGATCGCTGCGTCCATATCGACTTTGGCTCCGTTTTTTTGCAGTTCTCGCAAATCCGCAAGGATCAATTCCGCCGACGACCTCTGACCGTAGCTACCGCGAAGCCTCGTGTACGTGATTTCCTGAGGGACAGTTCCATACCACAACGGCCACGCGCCCCAACCTTTTGGGCCTCGAGACGTGTCAATCACAATCGGCTTAGGCCACCAGTCGAGTCCCTCGGGATCAACGGTGTCAACCGGATCATTCCCGCCATACAGATACAGGTTATCGCCGCCGTCCTGCCGGATAGGATCTTCTGACCTGAACCTGGCGAGGATCTGATCGTACTGTCGTCGTCGGACGTGGTAGGTCCCGAGTTCCTGATCGAGGTAATAGCCCAGTTTCCCGATGTACCGGATCGGGTTGTGTGTCGTCCCGCTGGTAGCCAGGGCTTGCCCCCAGGCGTCGTAGGCGTATTCATCGGTGACGACCATCGTGGCATCGGTCAGCCGGATAGCAGAACCGGGGGCGTCGAACGCATAGAACTGCGATTCGCCATCGGCGGTCGTGTGCTGGCTGATCACGTTCCCGTATTCGTTGGGTTCGTTCGTGTACTGCACCTGCACGACGTGGCTGTCATCCAGTTCGGCCAGCAGATTGTTCTTGTCGAACTGGAACTGCGTGATCCCGAACCCGTCTTCCCGGGCCACCCGCCAGTGATCGCTGTTGTACGTGAATGTCACCAGGCTGGCATCCGGCTGTTCCACCA
>Ga0194055_10004807_pt1 | contig 10020 bp, 11 predicted proteins | sample SepL449m_MetaG_FD_155482 | JGI IMG/M metagenome (GOLD analysis project Ga0194055, IMG submission 155482) | Anoxic zone freshwater microbial communities from boreal shield lake in IISD Experimental Lakes Area, Ontario, Canada - Sep2016-L442-9m | ecosystem: Environmental > Aquatic > Freshwater >... | reverse complement strand
CACTACATCTGAGCGTCAATCCGCGCCATACTCAGGGCGCGCCCGTAGCTCAGCGGTTAGAGCCCCCGACTCATAATCGGTCAGACACAGGTTCGAATCCTGTCGGGCGCATCTTGCGCGAAGGCGCCCTACTAGGGCGTAAACGTAGCGATCGAGCGCGTGGCGATGGTGCGAAGGCGCCTCACAATCAAGTGGTCGGCGTGCTTTAATGCGTGCATGAAAAAAATCGCGTTGTTCCCATTTCTGATCGCACTTCTAGCCGCCGTTCCGGCGCAGGCGAGTGCCCAGCAGTATGGGAAGGTCGTCTCGGTGCGAACCGTTGCGATCGACTCGCCCGGCAACAAGTCGGTCAGCATCGTTCCCTTCACCGACGCGGTCTACACCTCATGCGCTGGCGTTCCCGAACCAGTTCCGGCGCCATTTGGACCGTGTATGGCGGTCGGCGGCGTCAGCAACCGCTACGCAATCGGCGAGCTTGAGATCACAGTCGCTCAGTACGTTGCGTTTCTGAACACCGCCAACTTTGGCCTAACCAACCCGCCGCGGCTCTTCAACCCAGCCTACGAGACCGCGACGCGCTGGCCGCGCTACGGCTCAATCAACTTTGACCAGCGCGCACCGCGCGGCACGCGCTACAGCGTCGCCTATCCGCAGTGGGCGAACAAGCCTTACGGATTCGCCACCTTTGGCCGCGCCGCTCGTTTCGTTAACTCGATGCAGAACGGAACGCTGCTGGGAAAGACTACGAGCCGCGCCAACGGCCGCAGAATAACGACCTACCGCGTGCGCCTCTCGGCGAGGACCGAAACCGGAATGTATGACCTCGGCGTTACCCGGCCGACTGGCGGCAGCGGACGAAAGGCTTCTAAGGGCTTTGTCGTTCCAAGCCAGAACGAGTGGATGAAGGCGGCCTACTTCGACCCTATGGGCGGCGGCACCGACTCCTACTGGAAGTACCCAACCAACGCCGGTGTATTCGGTGATGGAACGGCAACTGCGCCGAAGGCCTCGGTACTCAGCCCCGGCACAGGCGCGGTCACGAACTCATCGAGCCAGCCGCTCTCGACCTACACGGCGCCGGGCCTGCCGTCACCGAATTGGTGCCCCGCCCAGGTGTCAACAGCGGCGTGCTCGGTCTACCCATTCCCGGGAGAAGACCCGACTGAGCTGAACAAGTTCTTCCAGGGCAACGTCAGCACTGTCGGGCAGACGCGGACGCGGTCGCCATGGGGAACGCTTGATCAGGGCGGCAACGTCGTCGAGTGGACAGACACGATTGCGGCGGCGCCAGCTGGCCAAGACAAGGCGCTGACATACCGCCGACTGCACGGCGGCATCTCGAGTTCGCCGGTTGGTGCGGACGACGCGATTCAGCTCTGGCTCTCAGCCGTTGGACTTGACATCGAGGACGTCAACCTGCGCAACCACTACCCATGGTTCGGCTTCCGAATCGGCGTGATCGGCTCGCTGACGCCGAAGCCTGGTGGCGTCACCGGCTAGTACACCAGCGCAACGCAAAACCAAACAATCCGCCATCACTCTTAGCCACTCGTCTATCTTTGACGCGTGGCAATCACGCTCACCCAGCTGCGCAGCTTTCTCGCCGTAATCCGCTCCGGCTCGGTAACTGCGGCCGCTGAGGAGCTGGTCGTTACGCAGCCATCGATCTCAGCCGCTGTTCGCGCTCTTACGCGTGAGATCGGCGCGCCGCTACTTGAACGCGACGGGCGCGGAGTAACGCCAACCGCCGCGGGGCGCGCCTTCGCGCCTTACGCGACCGACATCATCGGTCTGCTCGACCGCGGCGCGGCGGCAGCCGTCGAGGCATCGGGGGTCGCCGCCAGCGGGCTACGAATTGCCGCCGTGACTACCGCCGCCGAGTCCTTCGTCCCGGTGCTGCTCCAGCGCTACGCCTCGCGCAACCACGACGTTGACCTGACGCTCGCGGTCGGCAACCGTGAGCGCGTTTTGCAGCTGCTGCTGCGGCGCGAAGCCGACATCGCATTCGTTGGGCGGCCGCCAAGCGGCGGCCGTGAGGGCAGGGTCAAGTCGCAGTCGGTGCGGCCGAACGAGTTGGTGCTGGCCGGCGCGCCCGATGAGCCGCTGACGAAGAAGTCGTCGGTGACGGCGGCCGAACTGAATGGCAGCCGCTGGCTGCTGCGCGAGCAGGGCTCCGGAACAAGGACCGCCAATGAGGACTACATCGCTGCCAACGGGCTTACCGTCAGCACACTGACGCTTGGCTCCAACGGCGCGATCAAGCAGGCCGTTAAGTCAGGCCTTGGAATCTCATTCCTCGCCCGTGACTCGGTTGCCGGGGAACTCGAAAGCGGCGCGCTCGCTGTTATCCCACTGACGAACGTGCCGCCCGGTAGGCCCTGGCACGTAATGCGCTCGTCGGTCGGGCCGAAGTCGGGGGTAGTTACAGATTTCTTCGATTTTGCCGTTGCCGAGGCCAACAAACCTGCCGGCTAGCGGCTGCCGGTAACTGCAGAACCACTAACCGCGAGCAGGCGGAGTCGGAGCGAGCCGACGTTCACGATGTGGCCCCGCGCAGCGATTCCAACGGCCCTAAACGCGCGGACGGCAACAGCAACGTTCTTGACTCGAACGTCGAGCGCTGAGACCGAGTTGCCGCTGCTGCGCTGAAGCTGAACCAGCGGCCCGCCGGGCAGGCGATAGGTGTCGCTCGCGGACGGCGCCGATGGTGCGAAGAGCTTCTTCCAGGAGCTCGGGTTCTTGGCGTTGATCACGACGCGTGAGACGTTGACGATCCCAGCCCGATTGGGCGGGGCTACGCGGCTCGGACGGCCGTTGGGGAAGTTGTAGACGCAGAACTGGGCGGTGAGCCTGTTGACCTGCGAGTAGGTCGGCAGCTCAACCAGCGTGTAGAGCAGCTCACTACCTGCGCTAATCGGCGTTGGCGGTCCGTGTTTGATGCCGCGCGCGTCAAGCTCCGCCGTCAAACCGGTCAGAGCTGGCGGCTGGAAGGTGACGAACTGGTTGCCCGCGTAATGCGATGTGCCGGCGCCCAGCTCGACGTTGACGTTGCCAAGCCGAACTCCTCCGGACGAGATCGCGCCATAGGAAGCGAACGGCCAAGCCGACGGAAGCTTAAGCGCGATCAGCGAGTTGTAGAGCTTCTGCGCCTTGGTCCCCGTCGTGACCGTCGTGACGTGGTTTAGGTCGGTGACGATGTGCGCCGGGTAAGCGACGCTAGTTGCGCTCGCCGACAGAGCGAAAGCGGCCGCGAGAACCGCTGCCAGGCGCAGCGAACGTGCTGGGCTGTGGGTGAGAACCATCATCGAAGCCTACCCCGAGAGGCGCAGCGATGAGGAACTACCGATCACTTGCGCGCCCGAGCATGCGATCATGCCTGTGGGCGGTTAGCTCAGCTGGTTAGAGCACCTGCTTTACACGCAGGGGGTCATCGGTTCGAATCCGATACCGCCCACTCTCGGCGCCCTGGCTCAGTCGCTGTCGGTGCCTTCAACGCCGGCGCCGTGGCGGCCTTCGCCGGCTGCGAAGCGGGCCGCTCCGGCGGCGCCTTCGATCACGGTTCCGGTGCCTCGCGCCGCTTCGCGCGCCAGTCCTTCTGCGAGTGGCAAGCCTTGCGCCTCAAGAGTTGATTCGCGGTCGGCGATCATCGTGACCCAGGGGAAGCCGGCGATCTGCTCGCCGAGCTCCAGTGCCCGGTCCAGCGCCGAACCGTCGGCAACGCTCTCATTGATGAGGCCGATCTCCTTCGCTTCATCGACGTCAATCACGCGGCCGGTCAGCACAAGGTCGATCGCGCGGCCAAGGCCGACGATCCGTGGCAGCCGCTGCGTTCCGCCGTCGATCAGCGGCACGCCAAAGCGCCGCTCGGTGAAGCCAAAACGGGCCGACTGGGCGGCGATCCTCAGGTCGCACCAAAGCGCAAGTTCCATTCCCCCCGCCAGGCACCAGCCCTCGATCGCAGCGATCACAGGCTTCGGCGCCGTCAGCCGCGTGAAGCCGAGCGGCCCTTCCTCGGCGGTCAACCGCGGCGCGAGAGTTTCGATCGCTTTTAGGTCGGCGCCGGCGCAGAAGGCCTCGCTGCCGGCGCCGGTGAGGATCATCACCTTCGCCTCGTCGTCGGCGATCCAGCGCTGGTAGGCAGCGGCTAGCGCGTCGGCGGTGGCGCCGTCAACGGCGTTACGCCGCTCCGGCCGGTCGATCGTGATCACGGCGCAGTGACCGCGAAGTTCGTAGCTGACTTGGTCTTCGTCGAGCGGGCTCATCAGCGCAGGTATACCTGAGTGCCGCGCGCTAAGCAGTCGTGGCGCCAACGTCCAGCGCCGTCAGCAGCTCGTGCTCGAGCGCGGCGAACCGCGGATCGGCGAGCGTTTCGAGCGTGCGCGGGCGCGGCAGCGGGATCTCAAGTTCCAGCCGAACGGTTGCCGGGCGCGGGCCGAGCACGTAGACGCGGTCGGAGAGCAGCACCGCTTCGCGCACGTCGTGGGTGATCAACACGACGGTCCAGCGCTCGCGCTCCCAGATTTGCTCGAGCCAAAGCTGTAGGTCGGTGCGGGTGAGCGCGTCGAGCGCACCGAAAGGCTCATCGAGCAGCAAGACGTCGTGGCCCTGCGCGACGGTGCGGGCGAGCGCGGCGCGCTGGCGCATACCGCCAGAGAGCTGGAACGGGCGCGAGTCAGCGAACTCTTCGAGACCGAAGGTGGGCAGCAGTTCAAGCGCCCGCGCGCGGGCCTGACTGCGCGAGCAGCCGCCAGCAACCTCAGCGCCGAGCGCAACGTTGCCGAGCACCGTGCGCCAAGGGAAGAGAACGTCGTCCTGCGGCATCCAGGCGAACGGCTGACGGCCGGCGACCAGCGGCTCGCCACCCGCGAGCAACGTTCCGGCGTCGGCCGGTTCGATCCCCGTCAGCAGCGAGAAGAGCGTTGATTTGCCGCAGCCACTGGGGCCGAGGATCGAAACGAACTCTCCCGGCTGCACGCTGAGCGAAATCTCGTCCAGCACTTCGAGCTTGCCTTCGCGCCCGTCGAAGCTCTTGCTTACGCCTTCAAGCTCGATCCGCGTCATGACGGCCGCTCCCTTGACTGCGCGTACCAAGGCATCACGAGGCGCTGCAGCGCGAAGGTCAGCGCGTAGAGCGCCAGCGTCAAAAGCGCGCAGATGATTACTGCCGCCAGCACAAGATCAGTGCGGAACGAGTTCTTCGCCGACTGCATGTAGATCCCAAGCCCCAGCTCGGCGCCGGCGTACTCAGCGAAGATCGCGGCGACAACGGCGTATGTAACTGAGATACGCAGCCCAGTGAAGAAGCTCGGCAGCGCCGATGGCAAACGAACCAGCCTCCATGTCTTCCACCAGCCGGCGCCCATCGTCTCCATCAAGGTCATCGCGTCACGCGCAGTCGAGGCGTAGCCCTCGAGCAGGCCGACGAGCAGCGGGAAGAAGGTGACTAGCGCGACGAGCAGAATCTTCGGCGTCAGCCCAAAGCCGAACCAGATCACTACCAGCGGCGCGAGCACGATGATCGGCAGCGTCTGGCTGCCAATCAAGACAGGGGTGAGAGCGCGGCGCACGGCCTGCGAGCGATCCAGCAGGATCGAAAGCACAAAAGCGAAGCTCAGTGAGAGCGCAAAACCGAGCGCTACTTCACGCGCCGTCGGAAGCAGATTGTCCCAGAGAGAACTGCGGTCAGCCCAACCGGCGCTGGCAACGCGGCTTGGCGCCGGCAGCAGGTCGCTGCCAACTGCGCTGAGCGTCGAGTAGAGCTGCCACACGATCAGCAGCAGGGCGATTACAAGGAGTGCGGGAACGAGCCTGCCTAACTGTCTCATCGGCCTGCTCAGCGTACCGGGCTTCGCACTGACGACTGACGCGCAGACGCTAAGCCAAGCGCATAGAGTCAGCGATCCAGCGACTAGACGGAGCCGCACGTGAAGCAGATCAGCAAGGTTTTAATGACAACCGTGGTCGCGGCGGCATTGCTCGCCGTCGTTGTAGGCGGCTGCGGCTCCTCGCAGGATGGCAGTTCAGGTACTACAGGCAGCGCGCCGGTGAGCATCGCGCTCGACTGGACGCCTAACACAAACCACATCGGCATCTTCGTCGCCGAGCAGCTCGGCTACTACAACGACGAAGGGCTGGACGTGAAGATTCTCCCCTACGCCAGCACGCAGCCAGAGACGCTCGTTGCGCACGGCAAAGCGGACTTCGCCGTCGGCAACCAAGCTGGCGTGGCCTACGCCCGCGCGTCAGGCGAGGACGTGTTGCAAGTGATGGCGAACATCGCCAAGACTCAGTACGCGATCGGCGTTCAGGCCAGCAACAAGGCTCTTCAATCACCAAAGGACCTCGACGGCAAAACCTACGCAGGCTTCGGCACCCCCGATGAAGGCCCGGAGCTTGAGTACGTGATCAAGGCCGACGGCGGCACAGGCGTCTTCAAGACCGTCACGCTCAACACGACCGCCTACGAGGCCGTCTATAACAACAGCGCCGACTTCACGATCGCCGTCACAACCTGGGAAGGGATTCAGGCGAAGCTGCTCGGCAAGCCGATGCGCTTCTTTGAGTTCACCGACTATGGCTTCCCAACTCAGTACTCGTCGGTTATCGAGTCAAGCAACAAGTACCTAGAAGCGAACAGCGACACGGCGAAGAAGTTCCTCGCCGCAACGCAGAAGGGTTACCAGTACGCGCAGGACCACCCAGTAGAGGCGGCCAAGCTTCTCGTCAAAGCGAATCCGCAGACGATCAAGGACGCCAAGCTCGCGCAGCAGAGTGCGCTGATGCTCGCGGGAGATGGTTACTACAAGGGCGCGGGCGGCAAGATCGGCCCGGTCGATGCGGCGATCTGGAAGAAGTACGGCAGCTTTCTCTACTCCTCGAAGCTGCTGACCGGCGCCGACGGCAAGCCGCTGACAAACGAGCCGGACTGGAATGGCTTCTACACCAACGACTACCTGCCCGGCGGATAACCGGCGGCGCTGCGATGGGAATCGAGATCGCAGCACTGGCGGAGCGGGTCAGAGCGCTGCCACCGTCAGCGGGTGGGGTCCGCGTGATCGCAATCGACGGCCCGGCAGGCTCGGGCAAGACAACTCTTGCGAGCGAGCTCGCCGAAGTGCTCGGCGACGCTTTGGTGCTCAACACCGATCAGCTCTACCCCGGCTGGGATGGACTCGCGGAGGGAGCTCAAAGGCTCGTCGATGACGTTCTGCTGCCTCTGAGCGCAGGATTGGCCGCGACGGTTAGGCCGTGGGACTGGAGCTCCGAAAGCGAGGGCGAGCCGCGGGAGCTGCCTGCCTGCGAGACGCTGATCGTCGACGGCGCGGGCTGCGGCGGGCGCGCCGCGGCCGAGTTCGTCAGCATGATCATCTGGCTCGACGCCGAGCCCGAGCTGCGTCAGCAGCGCGCGCTCGAGCGCGACGGCGAAATGTTTGCGCCGCACTGGGAGAGCTGGGCGCAACAGGAGCGCGAACTCTTCGAGCGCGAGCAGACGCGCGAGCGCGCCGACGTGATCATCCTCACCGACGACGATCCGCCACAATCAACTTAATGAAGATCAACACTTCAGCCGCGCTGAGGGCGGGCCTGATTCAGCTCGTCGCCGTTGGCGTGCTGGCGCTGATCAGCGGCCTGCTGCTACCGCACTCGGCATTCGAGAGCTTTGGCTGGCTGATCGGCCCGCTCGCGTGGATGGTTGCGGCGACGATCACAGCGCTCGCAGTCCAGCTGCCGCTACCTCCCGCCTGGCTTGGCGCAGTGCTAGCGGGCGTCCCGAGCGCTATCGCAACTGTGATCGGTGCGCACTGGCTTGGAGCGGTGATCGCAATTATTTGCTTCGCGCTCTGGTGCGGCGGGCTCGCGGCGCGTAGGATCGAGATCTGATGGATCTTGGAATCGAAGGGCGCGTAGCGCTCGTAACCGGAGCATCGAAGGGACTCGGCCTCGCCGTCGCGAAGACGCTGGCAGCCGAAGGCGCGAAGGTTGCGATCACCTCACGCGATGAGGAGAACATCCAGAAGGCCGCCAAGCTGATCGGCGCGACCGGCTTCGCCCACGACAGCGGCAACCTTGAAGGGATTCCCGTCCTCGTCCACGAGATCGAGCACTTCCTCGGCCCGATCGACATCCTTGTGACTAACACCGGCGGCCCGCCGCTCGACCCGAACGCGCTCGGCTTTAGCGATCAGCAGTGGCACGAAGCCTACGAAGACCTCGTCCTCTCACCGCTGAAGTTCATCGAGGCAGTGATGACGAACATGCGCTCACGCAACTGGGGCAGGATTGTCAACGTTGGTTCGACGACGATCCGCGAGCCGGCAGCCGGCCTGATGCTCAGCAACGCCAACCGGTCCGCGACGCTGGCAGCGATCAAGACGATCGCCCACCAAGTTGCCCGTGACGGCGTGACGCTCAACAGCGTGCTGCCGGGCCGGATTGCGACCGACCGCCTTTACGAGCTTTATGGCTCACGCCAAGGAGCCGACGAGATGGCTCGCGAAGAGATTCCAGCAGGCCGGCTCGGCAGCCCAGAGGAATTCGCGGCCGCTGTTGCCTTTCTCTGCTCAGCGCAGGCCAGCTACGTCACCGGCGTCGCCTTAGTCGTTGATGGCGGCATGATGCGCTCCGTTTAGGCCCACACAGCTCGCGAACCGACTCACTCCGCACGAACAGGTAGATTTCCCGTGACCGCGCGGATTAACCGCATACGAAAGGAACCGATGAACCGTCCATTCCATCTCATGATCGCCCTGCTTTGCGCTTCTACATTGGCCTTTGGCGTTGCTGCCTGTGGCGGGAGCAACGACACGACCACCACGAAGGTGATCGAAACGCAGCAGACCCAAAACGACAACCAAAACCAGAACGACAACCAAAACAACGACAACCAGAACAACAACCAGACCGACGCAGAGCGCTACAAGGAGTGCATGGCGCACACCGAAGCGCAGAACTGCCAGGACATCCCTCACTGATCTGAGGGCGCGCGCCGCGAGCGCGCAATCTAGTTGGCCGCCTACGCTGGCAGCGAGAGAATGCTGCCAGCGTCGGGCGAGGCCCGGCCCTTCAGCACGCCGAGATAAACCTGCTCGACGGCCTCTTGGCCTGAGCCGTGCTCGATCACCATCAGCTTGTTCTCGGAGTCGGCAACGAGCTTGATGAAATCGTCGAGCGATCCGGAGATCCGCTCGATCAGCCCGTCGCTGCCCCAATCGTCGGAGCGCTTTTTGGCTTGGGCTGGTGCGAAGAAGAGCACCGGCGCCGGGCCCGGAAGCCCGTCGGCTCCGCCGAGCGCGTCGATGTGAGTCGCGCCGACGGCGGAATCAAAGACGAGCGAATCGCCGAGATGGTTGTGGAGCGCCGCGCGGACCGAGGCGTCGCCTGAGAAATCGATGTAGACGATCGGAATGTCAGCGTCGAGCTGGCCGATCTCGTCGTAAGAGAGAACCTGATCGTAGAGACCAAGCCGTTCGACGAACTCGACGTTGCCGGCTGCCGTCAGGCCGATCACATTCACGCCGTCGCGCCTGGCGAGCATGAAGGCGGTGCCATAGGCGGTCTTGCTTGAAGCGCTTGACATCACGACGGCCTTCGCGCCGAACCAGTCGCTCTGCTCGAAGAAATCGTCGATCAGAAACGAAGTTGAGAAGAGCGGGCGCAGCAGCATGATCTCGGCTTCCAGCGCGGCGTCGTAGCTTGGGTCGGCGCTAGTCAGCTGGTAGCTGTTGTAGACCGCGTGTAGCTCCTTGCGGTGCTCGGCGAAGTCAGAGAAGCCGCTCGCCGTGACGTTACCGGGCGTGACGACGAGGTAGCTCGACATCGGCAGGTAGCCATAGAAGCGCTGCCCAACCTCAACGCCCTCGCACTCCGAGGCGACTACGTCGGCGAAGCCCCAGACTGGAATCCGGCCCCAGCCTTCCTCGGCAGGGAAGAAGTTCCAGTACTTCATGAAGTCGCCGAAGGTCGCGTAGCTGATGTTGTTGGCCGTGAAGCTGAACGCGTCAACGCGCAGCAGCGCCTGAC
>Ga0194055_10004805_pt1 | contig 10022 bp, 9 predicted proteins | sample SepL449m_MetaG_FD_155482 | JGI IMG/M metagenome (GOLD analysis project Ga0194055, IMG submission 155482) | Anoxic zone freshwater microbial communities from boreal shield lake in IISD Experimental Lakes Area, Ontario, Canada - Sep2016-L442-9m | ecosystem: Environmental > Aquatic > Freshwater >... | reverse complement strand
TTAGCTCGCCCAACCTTCACGCCCCTCTGTGCTACCCCTGCGCGAGCAGCGCAAACGGGGGTTGGGGGAAAACCACCAATCTCCCGATCAAATACCTTTAAATCAACAAGCCGGTAAGCGACCGGCAGAGGCGCTTTGGTAGTGCTATATCCAAGGGTTATTTCCAGTCCGTCCGAAGATGCAGGTTCTAGCATCCCACTGCCCGGCTCTCACGCTTCGTGCTCTGACGGGGCAAGCCCGAATGGAAAGCAACAATTGGAAGCGACTAGCCGTTAAAAAGCCCTTGGCTCAACCAATCAAATCCTACGGACTCGATCCATTTCTTTTGCCATTGTCGGCAGAGGGGTCCGACGGAACCATCTCCGATCCGCTGGCCATCGATCGATGAGGCGTGCCATAGGCAGCCTGAATTGCCGGTCAGCCAAACTTCTCGGGCCGTTTGCAGTTCTTCGAGTCGGATATCGCGAAACAGGATGCGTTGGTCCCTCTCCTGGAGGAGCTGGGTCAATCGTAGAAGCGATGTTCCTATCAGGACATCCTCAGGGAGCGGCGATACGAGGTCTCCATCGATTGTTACCAGGATGAGATTCGCGACCGACGTGTCTCCCACCGACCCGCTGTGGGTTCTCAAAAGTCCGAGGGCCTGGTCCGACGAGGCCATGGCATTGCGATCGGCCAGATAGTAATTCAAACGACTGCGGGACTTGGTAGCAGCTGGCCAACAATGTCCTGCGCCGGTTTCCCATGGGCTACTGATCAGGGGGGTGCCCACTTCGTACCAGCTTCTGAGGCGTTTCCATGGCAAGGGCTGCAAGTGAAGGATCGATTCAAAGGTGGGATCCATCATGTGAGAGCCTGGCGAGACGACAACGACGATGCTGGTGTCCCTTTGGTTGCGGATCCAATCTGCATTCAGATGGCATAGTTGCTCGACAGCCGCGCGGATGGAATCGATTCGGCTGGAATCGATTCGGTGCGGGGAATGAAGCCCAAGCATTTCCAAGCCGCGAGCCAATCGTTCCCAATGAGCGGAATGCGACGGAGATTTTCCGCCAAAAGTGCGAAGTCGTTCAACGACAAAGGCACCATGCGTGGCGCCTAGATCATGGACTGGCCACGCGAGTGCTTCGTAAGGCAAAGCATCGTATTGGCCAGTGGTGTGATTCCATTGGAGGCCAACGCTATTGAGAAGGGCAGGATCCAAGCGGTTCGTTCCAGAGAAGATTGTCGATCAGAATCCGAAAGTAGGGGCACTCGGCATAATAGCTCTTTTCGCTATGGGTCGTGCCGATGACTCCACTGCAATCGTATTGACGAATTTTTGGTTGTCCAGCCAATGGCTCGGTGGCACGAGGATTCGACACATTCTCGAACCCGGCAAAACCGGCTGCGATAGGGCGAGTGAACCGATCGAGGAAGCGAAAGCGGCGCAGAATGGGGTCGCTCGAGTTGTAAAGATTGATCATAGCGTCCACGCGATCTAGGGCGGCATGATGTTTTCCATTGGGAGACAACCACGTTCGATCGACGGCTGGCGCGACCAGACCGACACGATAGAGCGTATGAACACTGCCCGATTCGGCAACGTTTTGATGGAGAAGCCCTGGGATACTACCGCCGCTAACCAAATGCAATGCACCGGTAACGGTGCGACCACCCAACGAGAAACCGAGCAAGCTGATTTGAGGACGATCTCCGAGCTTTTCCAGCAACCATGCCAGATACAGGGATTGGTCTTCGGCACCGAGGGAATTTTCGACGACATCCCGGAGAGCATGGGGCTCACGTTGGCTGGGCCACGAAAGCAGGATCAACCGATAGGGGCGTTGGGAACGGGCTCGGAGGTATTCATTGACGATGCGGACGCGATTACGTGTGTTGTTTCGTTCCATGAAGTTGCCATGGACATAGAAGATGATCTGTTTTCCATCATCGACGAGGGCGTTCTCGAGAGAGTCCTTTCGCCAAAGGCCATGCCGGAATCGATGGACATCAAATCCGGGGTTGACTGTGTTGATGCATCGAAATCGATCCGGCAAATTGCGCGTGGAAATCTCCCAGATCTCGGAGGCTTCCTCATCGCTCTGACATTGGGATTCGATGACGGAGTTGGAAGACTCTGGTTCACCCAACCCAGCTTGTGATATCTCGCCTGCGACTACTTCGCTCGGAGAATCATCAACCATTGCAATGCGTGGAGATGAAAGGGGTGCTTCTTCGTCGATGAATCGGGTGCCTGCAGCGCTCAGGAGACGATGATCAGACGTCGCCATCGAAAACAATGAGGTCAGCAGAAGGGTCGCTACAGCGACCTGAAGCTGAGCGGGCGTGCGGCATTTGCCATGAATGATGCAGCTTGCTTTGGCATGCGTTCGGAGTACCACGAGGGTGACGTAACGCTGGATTTGTAACAACATGATTTCCCGTGACTGCATGGCGAGGCGACAACATGGGAATCCGATCCGCGATCCATCCTCCGATGAACTGACGAAAAACTGTAACTCTTGAAATGGATAGGAGCGTTAGGAAAAGATGACGGAATGTGGAAATTATTTCGTCCCCGATTTGCATGACCTGAACGGTGACGTAGAGTTGCTCGACGAAAAATCGTTTGGATGATTCGGTCCCAGGGTTCTTCAGAGGTAGAGACAAAATGAGAAATACGACTTTGGCCATTGCAGCCATCCTGTTGGGCTTTGCAGGTTGCAACACGGGTGGGAACTGTACCTCCATGCGACCGAGTATTTTTGGTCGGATGGGAAATTGCTTGGGAGGTGCGAACAATGTAGGAGCACCATGCAACGCAGGTGCTTCCTCGGGCTCGCATTGCGATCCGTGTGAGGAAACCGCTCGACAAAGCGGATACGGCGAACAGGTGATTGGGTCCTATGAAACCCCGATGGGCTCAACTGTTGGCGGGACGATCGACGGAATTCCCGTTGGCTCCTCCGTGTTGCCCCCAGGAGCCTACATCGGTTCACCGACCCCCAGCTCCATCAATCGCGGAGAAGTGATTCGACCGAAGCCAGCCAACTAAGCCCTTCGGCGCGGATGTTGGTGGGAATGTCCGTAGCGCATTCGAGCGAATGCCATTCCACGAAAAAGCATGCGTGAACGTGCGGAATTGCGGCCATATTGCCGAAGAATCGGAGTATGGAGGCGTGGCTACTTTCGAGTTTTTGACGTAGATGCAGAGCATCACGGCTTCACGGATGTTACATCCTGACCCACAATGCGGTTCCATGAAAATCGATTGTGAGAAAGGAGAACGTCTTGGCATCAGAAACAGCGACCATAGATAAATCGGGCGAGCGCGTTCAGAGAATGTTCGCGGAAATCGCACCGCGCTATGACTTGCTCAACCACACGTTATCTCTCCACGTCGACCGATATTGGCGGTGGAAATCGTTGGGTTGGTTAACGCTGGAACCTGGGTTGCCGGTGCTGGATGTCTGCACTGGGACTGGGGATTTGGCATTGGCCATGTCCAAACGATTGGGAAGCGACACAGAGGTCGTGGGAAGCGATTTTTGTGCCCCGATGCTTGAGATCGCGCGACACAAGCAGGAGCGGCAACTGCGGGATCATTCCCAATTGCGTTTTGTCGAAGCGGACACGATGCAATTGCCATTTGAGTCGGACTACTTCTCGGTCGTTACGGTGGCGTTTGGATTGCGCAACGTTTCCGATACGATGGCCGGGTTGCGTGAAATGCTTCGGGTGACTCGACCGGGTGGTCAGATTGCCATCTTGGAATTCTCGAAACCGACGGCGCCGGGATTGAAGCAATTTTATGACTTCTATTTCCGAAGTGTTTTGCCACGCATTGGCAACACCGTTGCAAAGAATTCAAGCGACGCATATCGCTATCTGCCGGAGAGTGTCAGTCAGTTTCCAAGTGGCGAAGAGTTAGCCAAATGGATGCGAGAAGTGGGCATGGAATCGGTGCGTTGGCACGCGATGACTTTAGGCGCCGTGACGCTGTATCTCGGCCATAAGCCAGCATCGGCGGGGATCTAGGGAGTCCATCATGAGCGATGGTTCGCGACTTCCATTGGTTCTCGCAGTGACAGGTGCCAGTGGTGCTGCCTATGGAGTCCGTTTGCTGCAACAATTGTGTTTGGCGGGAACGGAAGTCCATTTCCTGATCAGTCCTTCCGGTGAGGCGGTTCTTTCGCAAGAGTTACGAATTGAATTGACGGAGGGACGCGATCGGCTGTTGCCCCTGTTTAGGTATGCATGGCCGGAGCCGGCACGAAGCTCCGCATCGCCGCCCGGAGAGTCGATGCGGAGATGGACTCCGCTGAATGAAAGCGAGATCGAGCACGCCCTGGACAGAACGCGTGAGCACCATTATCGCGACTATATGACGCCGATTGCGAGCGGAAGTTTTCTGACACGGGGCATGGTGATTTGTCCTTGTTCGGGTGCGACCTTGTCTGGAATTGTGCATGCGGCGGGAAACAATCTGATTCAGCGGGCTGCGGATGTGCATCTCAAGGAACACCGCAAGTTGATCTTGGTGCCGAGAGAAACTCCGATGTCGGTCTTTCAGTTGGAGAACATGTTGCGAGCCTCAAAGGCTGGGGTGCTGGTTATGCCGGCCATGCCGGGTTGGTATCACGGAGTATCGACACCGGTGGATTTGATCGACTTTGTCGTCGCTCGGATCTTGGACCAATTGCAGATACCTCATGCATTGATGAGCCGCTGGGCTGTGGATCCAGTGGAATGTTTGCCGGAGCATGCTCGTACCGGAGACGAGTAAATGTGGCTAAAGGGGAAACGTTTTTTGGAGCTGATCCGTTTCAGCCATACCCTCTTCGCTTTGCCGTTTGCATTGCTGGCTTCGATTTGGGCATGGTGCGTTCCGGCGCCGGAGGGGGCTGTAACGCGAGGGTTCCAGGTTCGCGACGCGGTGGGAATACTGCTTTGCATGGTGTTGGCTCGCAGTTTTGCGATGGCGATGAATCGATGGTTGGACGACAAGTGGGATGGGGAGAATCCGCGAACCGCAGGGCGCCATTTGCCCGCGAAGCTGTTGGGTCGGACGGAAGTGTTGGTTTTTGCAGTCGTCTGCGGCATCTTGTTCATTCTCTCAACGCTTCTTTTTCTGCCCAATCGGCTCCCAGTTCTTTTGAGCCTACCGGTGTTGTTGTTTCTCGCAGGTTACAGCTTGGGCAAACGCTTCACGTGGATGGTTCATTTTTGGTTGGGGGTGGCACTGATGTTGGCGCCGATCTGCGCGTGGATCGCGATCCGGGGAGAGGTCGTGCAGCAGTACCCACAAGACCTGCTGCCGGCGACGGTCCTGGGGTTGGTGGTCATGCTGTGGGTGAGTGGTTTTGACATCCTTTACGCCTGCCAAGACGCCGATTTTGATCGTGGTGCAGGATTGCATAGCATTCCATCCAGATTCGGGATTAGGGGGGCACTTCGGGCCGCCCGGTGGCTTCATGGGGCGATGTGGTTGTTGGCCATGGGAATGACTTTTTGGTTTCCTGAGTTGTCGTTGGGTTGGATTTTTCGGGTAGCCATCCTTGGTGTCGGAGCGTTACTGGTTTTCGAGCACAGTGTCGTTTCCGAAAAATCCTTGGACCGCATGCAACTGGCTTTTTTTCAGGTGAATGCGATCGTGAGTGTCGTCATCCTAGTCGCCGGTTCGCTGGATGCATGGTTACGGTAACGGAGGAAACTTTCCGAATCGAGCCATTCCAGCGGGGATGATCGATTGTCAACAAACCGGTACAGTAACGGTTTATCGTCTTGCAACGCAACCTTTCCCTATTTTGGTGCCAAATCACCGCCATGATGACTCCGCAGATTCGCGATCGATTTCGAGTGGTTCGAGACAAAGTCGAACAAGGGGGCCGTTTGGATCTCGACGACGGCGTGTTTCTCTATTCGCCAGAAGTGCCTTTGCATGACGTCGGTGAATTGGCGAACGAAGTGCGTGAGCGGATCAATGGCAATGTGGGCTATTACAATATCAATACCCACTTGAATCCGACCAACGTTTGCGTCTACCGCTGTCGCTTCTGCGCCTTCCGTTCCGATCTGCGAGATCCGAAGGGGTACGTGATGAGCGATGAGCAGATCCTGGCACGAGGCCAGGAAGCGATCGATAACGGATGTACTGAGATGCACATCGTCGGGGGACTGCATCACAAGCTCGGTTACGATTGGTACCGAGGCATGATCGAAAATCTCCACAATGCTTTCCCGAAACTGCATCTCAAGGGATGGACGGCGGTGGAGATCGACTGGTTTGAGTTCCTGACCAAGAAAACGAGCAAGGAGATTCTGACGGATCTTCGCTCGGTCGGACTGGGGAGCATGCCTGGCGGTGGAGCAGAAATTTTCCATCCGGAAGTCCGCGATCAAATTTGCGAACACAAGGCCAACTCGCACAAGTGGATCGAGATTCATGAATCGGCACATGAGATAGGTTTGAAGACAAACTGCACGATGCTGTATGGTCATTTGGAGAATGCCTATCATCGCATCGATCATTTGCTCCGCCTTCGGGAGTTGCAGGACCGCACGGGTGGATTCCAGACGTTCATTCCACTCGCATTCCATCCTGAAAACACGAAGCTGTCCTGGATCAAGAAACCCTCTGCATTGATGGACCTCAGGACGGTAGCCATCAGCCGACTGATGTTGGATAATGTTCCCCACATCAAGGCTTATTGGATCATGCTTGGGGTAGGCACCGCTCAGACTGCTTTGGCATACGGGGCAGATGATCTCGACGGGACGGTCCGGCACGAGTTGATTTATCATGATGCCGGTGCAACGACACCAGAGATGCTAAGCGTGGATCAGATCCGTCATTTGATCACCGAGGCGGGTCGGGAACCGGTCGAGCGAGACACGATCTATCGCACGGTTCACCGCGATCTGAATGATTTTAAGGAGTGGCATGTCGGTGAAGATGTGCCTGTTCATTTGCCGGTTGGATCCGCTGGATAGACAGATAGATTGGATGAAAGCACTCAATCAGAGCCGCAAGCGTAAGTGTTGAAGGTGCGCCATTTGCCTTCCTGTCGTACTCGTACTCAATGAAATGGTACTCGTACTCGTACTCGATGCGAAGTCGTCGAGTACGAGTACCGCTAATGCTGAGTACGAGTACGAAAAAACCTGGGATAATAGGTATTGGTGTTTCCAAGCAATCGAATGGCACAACTTCAAACAGCGCAAGCGCTAAGCACTATCCTGCCCGACGCCACAGCTTCTTAATCGACTTTTCTATCTTCTTCATCCAGCGTCGTCGCCGCTTGAGCGGGGCAATACGAAGGACTGGCCGATGGGTTTGGATGGCTTCGTCGAGAATGTTGACGGTTCGCGAGGCGATATCCGCCCAGGAGACCCCGCTACCGAGATTCGTGGCCCGAGCCAATGACTTGAGAGAGTGACTCCGTTCGCACAAGGAATCCCATGCCTCGGCAATGTCTGCTGGGCAGTCGGGATCCACCCACAAGATGGCGTTCGACCTTGAATCGTAATGCTCGCGAAGAACAGGAATATCCGACGCGATGACCGGCAGTCCGCGTTCGATGGCTTCGTGAATAGGCAACCCCATCCCTTCGGCGCGGGTCGGCATGATCAATCCGAGAGCATTCGAGAGTAGGTCTTCGGATTGTTCATCGGAGACGTAACCCAAAGCCCGGTAGTCGATATCGGTTTGAAGTCCTCGATCGCGGATGGACTTGTTCAAGCGATTGAGGTAGGGGTTTTCTTTGAGTTCCTGATGGCCAATCGATTCGGTGCCGTAGCCGCATAGAACCAATTGGACATCTTTGCGTCGACGCTTGCTCAAGGCCAACATCAAGGCTAGGTGATTTTTGTGCTCGGATACGTTGGAGGGATAGAGCAAGTAGGGTTGCGGGATCAAGGGTGTTGAGGCTGGCGTGGCGAGCGACCTCTCGTGGCTGAGCATTTTGGGATCCGATGGCGATGCGATATGGGGTAGGACGACCACGCGTTCTATCCCTTCGTCCCCCAAGATGTCTCGGAATCGCTGTTGGGTGTATAGCGAGGTGACAATGACGGTCGAATAGCCCATGACGCAATGTCGAACAGCCCGTTCCATTTCCTCGATGAAGGACCGAGTGGTGTGGAAGCCATAGGCATCGAGCAGGATCGTGTCCTGGTAGATACAAACCGTGGGGATGGAGACGTTCGGGATATCCACGCCATGGGGCCATGTCATATAGACCACATCGTTTTGGGAAACGACTGATTCAATGCGGGTATCGGGCGTTATCAGGACGCGCCGAACTTTTGCGTTCCAACTTCCTTCGGGAAGGAGATGTTCGTAATCTTTGTGGATAGCAGCGGTGATGGAGGTTACCTGCGGATGCTGGCTAATTTGATCCAACAAGTTTGTGAGTAGGTTTAGTCCCCCTCCCAAAACGTAGGTTGGGTTCCAGAATAGGATGTTCATAGCGGGGATTCCAAGGCGATTGGAACGAATGTTTTTTTCCATTCGGAAGTGCAGTACTGGGACTCGAACGGTTTGAGAATCTGCTTTTGAGCGGTGAGAAGCTTCGTACGAAAATCGGAATCCCCGTTCTGAAGGCGTTGGATTTTCTCACGAGCTTCGGTGTAGCTATGGCACAGGCCTGGCTGGTCCGAGCCACCGCATTTTTCAAGCAATCCGCCTGACATGAAAATCAGTGGTAGGCCGGCCACGACCGCTTCCAGAGGGTGGTAGTGCAAGTGCCGTTCTTCCTGCGAATGGTAAAACATGCAGAGGCACGAATTCATCAGTTCATCGTACGTGGATCGCTCGATGAAGCCCAGGATGTTCGGGTCACGTGTCGTTGGTTCTGTAGGTGGGCCTCCCAGATCTTGTCGGCCCGCGATGCAATACGGGAACTGGCCAAGCTCTTCGACGAAGCGCTGATAGATCCGACGGTAATAATCGATTTGATCGATATTCGGACAGACGAAGAGGATACGAGGATCGCCGCCGCGCCACGTTTGAGGTCGGCTGGCGATGGAATCGGGGAGTGCCAGGGGCATAAAGAGGGAGCGAGATTTGAGAAACGGCTTTTCGTTTTCGATGATCTCCCGATAGGCAGCAGCCAAATAAATACGATTCCTGGCGAGAAACATTTCCCTCATGATCGAATTTTTGCTGCGGATACCGACTCGCCGAACCCACCGGCGATGAATCCCAAGCAACGCGATTTGAAAACGATGCCAAGTGCTGGAGTAAGAGTTTTTCTCAAGGGATTCGAGCGGAACGGTATCGGTTGCCGATTCGTAATCGAACGTGCTAGCATGTCCAAAGGCGCGCATGAAAATCGTGCCTCGGAAGGTTTGCAGCATGTAATACAAACCGGGAAAGATGTAAGCGCAAATGCAGTTGCCGAAATGCCTGTTGATGATGTCGGCTGTTTTTTTCGACATCGGTGATTCGTAGAAGTTGAGCGTGTTGAGATACGCCAAATCCGCTGGCGGGATGCTGAGCGATGCGTCGAATTTGTTGGTGACCGTTGCGGTACGACCGTTAGGGCCTTGAGGGAGATGTTTGGGGACGAAGACCTCGAAGCCCTGTTCGAGCAGCATGGGGACTTCCCAGTCCATCAGTGTCGTATGGTTAAGGATCCACATCACCCTGCGATTGGCTGGTAAATTCATCAAATGGCGTGGTTGGCGGGTGACAGTAGAGTACGATCGGCAAACCATGCGGGCCGATTGCGGCTGTGCGTTCTATCAAACGGCGGAAGTCGGTTCAAGATTGCTTCGCAAAGCCCCCATTTTTCCAATTTGATTGCTAGCATTCCCAAGGAGGGGCCTGGAGGGCAAAACAAGGGATTCGTCAGAGCACGAAGCGTTGGCGCCGGGCAGTGGGACGGTGGAACCTGCATCTTCGGAGGGATTTGGAATATCGGTTGGATCTCGTACTGCCACCGCGCCGCAGCCGGTCGCTTACCGGCTTGTTGATTTAATCGGTTACTTTTTTGGGGGGATTGCGCTATAACAGAAGAGTGCAAGGAGCCCCTTCT
>Ga0194055_10004804_pt1 | contig 10022 bp, 11 predicted proteins | sample SepL449m_MetaG_FD_155482 | JGI IMG/M metagenome (GOLD analysis project Ga0194055, IMG submission 155482) | Anoxic zone freshwater microbial communities from boreal shield lake in IISD Experimental Lakes Area, Ontario, Canada - Sep2016-L442-9m | ecosystem: Environmental > Aquatic > Freshwater >... | reverse complement strand
GTGGGTGCTTCTGGTGCCTTGAGGCAGTTTTTAGAGGCGTGAGGGGCGTAGAACATGTCGAAAACGGCTACAGTGGCGGAAAGACCTCGAATCCCGATTATGAAGCAGTATGCACGGGCGAAACGGGCCACGCTGAAGTCATAAAGGTTACCTTCGACCCAAAGGTCATCGATATTCAAACAATATTTACTATCTTTTTTGGTATTCATGACCCAACAACACTAAATCGCCAAGGACCTGACCGAGGCACGCAATATAGATCAATAATTCTCTATGAGGGCAATAAACAGAAGGAATTGGCTGAAGCCGCTAAACTTGAGGCGCAACGCTATTGGGAAAATTCAATTGTTACGGAAATAGTGCCACTAGGGGATTACTTTAAGGCAGAGGATTACCATCAAAATTATTTTGAAACACACCCCGAAATGTCTTATTGCCAGATTATAATTAATCCAAAATTAAAACATTTCAAGGAAACTTTCAAGCAATATCTAAAGGATGAATATGCAGCATAAGATTATTATTTTTGGCGGACAAGGTGGAACAGGCAAGGAAGTTGCAGTTTTGGCTGCTAAACACGGCCACCATGTTACCGTATTTGCTCGACATAATGATCATGTATTTCCTCAAGTACTGGGAATTCATTATGTGATAGGTGATGCACGAAATAAATCAGATATAGCGCGGGCACTTACCGATTTTGATGTCGTTATAAATATTATTGCACCTAAACTTTTTGATAAAAAAAATTACGATATAAGTCCCGTGGCTACCAATAATATAATCGACGCAATGACCAGCAGGGGAATTAAGCGGTATATGTCGCAGTGCGGAGCGTGGGCAACCAGTGATCTAAATAATGCGAGCATCGCCATGCGGATAGTTTTTAAGGTTTTCTTGCCTTTAAAAAATATATATAAATTTAAAAAGATAGAAGATACGATTGTAAAGAATAGCGCGACCGATTGGACGATATTTAGAGCGGGGCTTCTAAATAATAAAAAGCCAAAGCCAGTAAAAATATATGAAAACGGCTACAAATGTAAATTCTGGGAAGTGCCTTCGATTTCAAGAAAAAGCCTAGCACAGGCATACATAGACAATTTAGATAACCAAGAATTATTTAAAAAATTTCCAGTAATAATTAACTAAATACTCTGTCCAGATAGATTAACTCCGAAAGCGCGCTCTGCTGAGTTAACGAAAGTATCTTTATCAACAATAATTGCTTGGGGCGGCAATTGCTCAGAACGAGTATCCAGGCCTGGAACTTTCTTTACTGCTGTTCCGATTGCTAAAAACTCTATAAGGCCATTACCTAAATTATATACATACGTCTTAATCCCAAGTACGTCTTCAGCGCCAATTTCGCTGGCTTGTTGTTGAAGCTTTTTAAGAGATTCCTCTCGAGCACCATAAATCATCTGGGTTAATTCTTTAATTTCGCCTTTAACTAAATTCTTTAAGCCAGCCATAAGGCCGCCAACGACACCCAATGAATAAACTGAAGTGCCCAAGACAAGCTGCATAGGCATATAGCCCATCTTAGTGAGATTCCATGTTTCTTCAGCAGTCAAGTCACTTGTCGTTACCTCTATGCCAGGTATAGCTCCACCAGCATCCGGATGCCGGGCTGCCGTTCCAACCATCACCATTTCCTGTACTCCTGAAATGCCGAAAGGAAGTATCTCAGTTCTAATGCCGACTACTGCATTAGCCCCGACACTTTTTGCTTCATCAATGATTCGTTGCAAGGCGAGCTTTCTAGTGTCATTAAAAATACCACTATACTGAGATACTTCACCTCGAGCAAGTGACCGAAACCCACCTAGTATTCCTTTTGTAATTCCAATTGAATACGCCACGTTACCAAATACAAAAGAAATTGGTTCGTAACCCGCGTCAACTGCACAGTAAAGTTCTTGTCCGTCAAATGAAGAAGTGAATGGCTTGAGGGTGAGGCCTTGTCCAGGCTGAACAGCGGATCCGACTGATAAAAATTCAATATTTTGCGAAGGCTGGAATACTAATTCACTCGTAAGCCCACTTACGCCGAAGCCATTTGTTGCTTCTACCTCAGCAATAAGTCTTTGAAAGGCGAGCTTTCTTCCTTGAAGAATGATTTCGGTAATTGATTTTATTTCACCTCCAACTACTGTTCTGATTGAAGACTTAAGCCCACCGATAACGCCAAGTGAATAAACACTATTTCCTATAACTAAATCATCTGGCTCTAGACCAATTAATTTTAAGCAGTACATTTCATTGGCATTTAAGCCTGAAAAGACTGATCCTTTTGTTTTTTGTTGTTCCTGATCTTGAGATTGATTTTCCATAGTTAAAAGTGTAATGGAAAATACTTGTGGTTACAATTAATTTCGCATTTTTGATAGGAGCCGGAGTATCTCTAGATAGAGCCATACTATAGTAACCATGAGCGCAAATGCGCCATACCACTCGAACACCTTTGGCGCCTTATTATTTGCCGCACTCTCAACAAGGTTGAAATCTAAAAATAGATTAAGCGCTGCAACAAAAATGACTACTAAACTAAATATAATGCCAAAAGTACCTGTGTCGTATATTAACGGCATTTGAACATGAAAAAGACTTAGAATAATGGTGAGCAAGTAATAAAGGAATATTCCCCCTGTGGCAATAAGGACAATTGACTGGAACTTTTGAGTAACTTTAATGATTCTTGCACTGTACAAAAAGAGCGCTGAGAAAAATATTACTCCGGTAAGGGCAACAGCTTGGATAATAATATTGTTGTATTGCATGTTAAAAACTTTAGAAATTGCTCCAAGCAGAAACCCTTCTGCAATCGCATAGAGAGGGGCGGTGATTGGAGTAGACTTCGGGAAGAAACTTGCGATAAGACCAAGGCCTACTGCGGCAACAATAGCAAGAATAAGTAGAGGCGCGATCATGGTACTTCCGGTGCTAACTGCTTGCCAGCTAAAAACCCCAGTTACAGTAAGAAGAATCAGCAGAAAAATTGTTCGTGCAATAGTCCCTGGGACCGTAGCGTGTTCAACGCTATCAATACTCATAACTCTTTGCATTATCTTTTTATTTAGCGCAGGATTACCACTTTGTTCTTGCATACAAACTCCTTTTAATACACTAACATCATACCTATTTTAGAAAGCTATAACAAGAAAGGCCACTTATTTATACAACGCGAAGTGCATTGTGATATAACTACACTGAGTCGTAGGATTTATGGTTTCAGACACCCCCATAGTACTATAATCACCAATGATATTTGCGTAATGCGTAGGACTATTTATGAAAGCTTGCATCGCCTCAGGCTCGCTTTTGAAGCATCGGGCTAAATTCTCTCCTACACGTGCGGCCTTTGGAGATTTACTCCAAATGAAGTCAGAAAAACGAATCTCGCTTGGTGCGACGTGATCCCAATAATTATTATTAATCATGTCAATATTTTTATTATGCGCACTCTCATCGAGCCGATCATCAATCATGAGGGGCTTCAGATGCTGCGACGCCCTTATCGAATTTACCGATGTAAGAAAATAGCTATCAACGGTCGAACGAACAACTGCTGGCACTACGGAAGCGGCATTTGCGACTTCTCCTTGTATAGGTAAACTAAAAGAAAAAATGAATGCTAAAAATAAAAATATAGAGAAAGGGAGCCTATACTGAACTGATCGCTTAAATATACGATTAAAGAAACCTAGGAAACTCAAAAAAATACTCATAGCAAAACAACAATTAATAAGTATATTTTACAATATTTATTGAATTCTGTCGATTAATTAATTATCGATTTGCTTTTCGTCACGCTCGAAATAGGAAATCACATAAGCAGCAAGAAGAATTAGAAGCGCACCTAAGATTTGAAACACGCCAACGGTTTCGCTATAAAAAACTGCTCCTATGGCAAGCGCAAATACGCCTTCAAGAAGGAGAATGTTACCGGCTACATAGCCCTTTAGATTACTGAAAATATAATTTAGTAAATAAAGATTTAAAATATTAAAAACAGATGAGAGTATTAGGCCAATTATTGCATTTAAGGTCAAGTGGTCAGGGAAGAATCCATCCTTTCCAAGTAAAATTGCGATAAAAGGCACAATCCAAGCAAAACAAAGCAATAACGTTGTATTTTGAAAATTCGTCATTTTCGCTCGATGGTATCTCACCATAAGATAAGAAATATCAAAAGCAAAAATTGATAAAAAGGCGGCTATTAATCCTGCACTTAGGTGAATTTTAAAAAGATCAATTTTACACAAAAAACCAAGACCGACTACCGACAACAAAATAAATGGCACCGCTCGGCCGTCTAGTTTCTCCTTGAACATAAGCCATCCAAAAATACCTAAGAAAGGGAGTGAGGATGCAAATGAAACAATCGCAAGCGTCGTATGGTTGACTGAAAATGTAATTAACATAACTCCGGCCCCAAAATATAATAATGACCGGATTAAATAAATTAACCAGTCTTTTCGAGTAAGTGAAGTGATAATTTTCTTATTAAAAGTTCTTCCTAATACCAGCCAAGCAATGATAAGCGCTATAATCATTCGCCAAAAAACCTGTTGAGAAACAGTAAAGGACTCGTTCATGAATCGCGCCCAGACCCCCATGAGAACAAACAGTAACGATTGAACTACTGCTAGTAAAATTGCTAATTTTTTATTTTTTCTTAGCATTGATTGCGTTTAGTTTGTGTAGCTTACTGATCCCGCATCACTTACCGCAGTTATCCAGGTTTTGCCAGCATTAAGTTTCAAGACATTGCCAGAACTATCAGTGAAATTAATTTGTGCATTGTTAGCAGTTTTAGTCCATGTGCCAAGCGTTACACTTCCATCCTGGAATACGAAAGCCTGACCCGATCCAATGGTGGTGTAGTCAGAATAATAGGCGTTTGATGCATCTAAGGCACCCTGTCCAAGAGGGACAACCATAGCGATAACTACCTTAGGAGTAATTTGCTTTTGTACTCCATTTTGGTCAACAACCATATGTGGCGCACCTGCTTGACTTCGAGAATAAGAGTTTGTAGAAGGTAGGTAATCAAAATGAGCATCATAATCTGATCCTGATATTGAAAAATCTATTTTTGATGCTTTGGGTGTCGGTGTGGTTGCATCAGCTTTTCTAGGAAAACCTGTGAACTTGCTCGAAGTATAGCCTTTGGCCTGCTCAAGTGTCGTTAATTGAGGAAAACCTGAGTAGACATTGTGGGGGGCGTAACGAGAAGTTATCCGTTGATATGCACTATCATTATAAAATTGATCCAAATCTTTCACGCCCCAAGCTTGAATATCATGGAGCCCTTCTGCGCTTCCTCCGACATGTGCATAATTAGCGTCGAAGCCTAAAGCCCAAGATACGTAGTAAGGTCGTGCGCTCCGTACTGGACCGATGTAGGCGGGAAGGGAATCCTGGTAAACTGCCATAAATCTTGTAATCCCGCCTTCCGCTACCGCTTCAAATACTACGGAGGCTTGATCGAGGCCAGATTGCGGTCGTGCGTCAGTACTATTTTCAACCATAACAGCAGTCACCGGCCGTAAGTTAACTGACGGAGTGACCGGTAATCCAGAAAGTGTTGATGGTACTAATAGATTAACTGCTTTGGGTTTCGATATAGAAACTTGCGTTTTTTTATGCTGGTGCAAAAAATAGAAAATCGCAGCGGCGGTCAGGAGAACAAAAATAATAATTCCAATTATTATTCTTTTTTTCGTTAATGCAAGTCTGAATTTCTTTTTTTTAGGTTTCTGGGGTGGAGTAAGATCATGCTGCAGATGTGCATTAAGCGATGCATCGGGGTGTCTATGTAATTTTCTTTTTTCTTTTTTCATTCCCAAAACCCCTCCTAAGAACTATTAATTAAGTTAATTGTACAGCAAACACTAAAGATTTGTAGGTGGGTTATCGAAAATATCAAACATCTTTTCGGTGCGGCAATCAAGAGATTCAGAAACTTCTTCATTATAAAAAATACCGGACATTTCAGAATACAATTCATTGATGATTTCACTTGCAACATATAGCTCGCCCGGATGTTTTTCCAAATCTGGGCTTACATTAATTCGTATGTTTTTTTCAGGAGAGAATTTTAATGATTTCTCAAACGTATTATCGGAGCTTTTGACGGCTAATTTATATACGGGATTATCGATCCCAGTAGTGTCACAATATACATTAATATCTGAGGATTTATCGACAGTAGTCCCATGCCTATTAGCTCTATCGAATTGCACTGTCGCGGGAACCGCGAAATAACTTTCGCTACCAATCTCATAAACTGCTGCACGGTTAGTTAGCCCAAGAATAGAAATCTCGCCAAGCAAACCTACTAAATTAGTTCTTTTTTTATAACTTTCACTACTAGGGTCATGCTGCTTTATCTCTTCTAAAACCGTATATCCTATATTGACTGTTTTTTGATATGCCGACTCAGCAGCTTTAAATGCTGGGAGAGTTCTTTCGGCAATCATATAAGCATAGACGGGCAAATACCCGAGGAAAAGACGAGACTTAAATAAATCGGCTCTTTTAATGCGCGCTTCATCATTGTTGACAGGGGCATTTTCAGCTTCCATGAATTTACAGGCAGCTTGTCCTAGCAGGTCTATCGCTTCATCAGCACTTTCAACGGAGGCGGATTTTTCTATCAATAATTGCCCGGCGAATAACTTTCCAGAAACCCCCATATGGGATAATTTTTTGATCGCAGTTTCTCTATTGATATCATGAGCCTGATAAGCATAAATAACGTTATGCGGGCCGCTTTTAATTGCAGCGTCATTATTTTTTTTAAAATCTTTAGCAGGAATACGTGTTCTTCTTGGGGACATACTGTAGTGATTGGTAGCTATTCTTTAAGTTTATAATTATTAAAAAGCCGATTGACGAAAATTCTCCACAAATCGCTTAATGAACTTATTATATTCCTTAACAGTTTAATTTCAAATGTTCCGCCAGGAACATCATGCCAATCATTAAGTGGAAGGGCAGTAATAGGTATTTTATTTGCATGAGCGATACTCAATATCTCCATATCAAAACCCCAGCCCATGATAGATAAATTACTAAAACAAAGCTGTGATGCTCTACTTGAAAAAAGTTTAAAACCGCACTGGGAGTCAGTTACCCAAATACCACCAACGATGCGAAATATGAAGTTTCCCATCACTGATACAAATCTACGGAAAATATTTGGGTGGTGAGATACAAGCTTGCGCGTTCCAATAATTATTTCATTGCCTTGTAAAAATAAACCATAAAATTCGGAAATATGCTGGAGCGGGGTTGCTCTATCGGCATCCATAAACAAGATGGCTTTACCTGAAGCGGCAAGCATGCCTTCTTTGACGTCGCGACCTTTGCCAACTTTTGGACCAGGAGTTATGAAGATAAAATGCTCAAATAAATGTTTTTTTGATAAGACCACATCTTTTGTCTTATCCTCTGAGTCTGCCGTTACAACAATAATTTCTATCGCTAGTTTATTAAGAGTTTTTTCTTTTTTTATATAGTCAGCTACAGCCTCAAGAGTATTTCCGATTCTTTTTTCTTCGCTATAAGCAGGAATTACTATACTTAGATCAATTACATTATTTTTTGCTGACATTACCTATACTATAACGGCGCAGTAAGCTTACTCCAAATTTGCAAGAGCCTATTCCTCTTCAGGAAAATGATTCGATATCGCGAACTCTATGTCTTCGGGAGTTTGAGATAAATATGTACCCTGGAAGTAGCCCTCTTCGGATGTAATTATTTCCACATACATCAAACTTATCGTTTCAAGCAAATCAGCAATAGAGGCTAGTTCAATTTCATCGATATCTATTCGTGATTCCTCATTCATGTCAAAACCACGAAATATTGCAGCGGGCTCTTCGGTGTCAGCATGAGGAAGCCGGAAGATGATTTGGTCACACGTTGCTTTGTCTGGCGGGCTATAGGTTGGTGGAGCGTCTTTATCCTCAATATGAATGGCAATGTAGCCTGGCCAGGTATAGGAATGTAGCTTACCAAATTTATCCTCGATAAACGGACGATTACTCAAATTAAGTCTTTGTCCATCATTTATCTCTATATAGGTAGTTTCATGTAAAATGGCGTCGTCATCTTCACTTAAATATTCATCATAATCTTCCGGTGCTGCATCTGGAATAGACTCATCCGCAACATCAATACCTTCTAACATAAATGCACCTAAAATTTCACGCGCTCTCCAACACGCTAAGTCGGTAGGCGTATTTTCAAATTTCGGTAGGTAACTTTCCTCAAAATTAATATTAGACATTAGCTAATAGTAGCGAGAAGAGAATATTATGCAAGCTTAAGGGCTAAGATTGAATTTAGTATTCGAAAAAACCAATATGAAAACAAATACTACGAGGGCGATTATGCCAAGCAAGGTGAGAGCAGTATTAATAATCCAACCAATGCGAGATAAAAGGGGGTCATGGCCTTCATTTTTAGCAATATGAGCCCCCACTAGTCCGATTACAATACCAATGGGTGGAAACCAAAAAATACAAACAATACTTATAATTCCTAGGATATCTTCGTTATATGATTTTACGACAGGCGTATGGGGTGACTTAAAATAAGGTTCATCTTTTTGTGAAGGGTTAGGAAGTGTATGAATAGCAGGCTTTTTGGATTCTTTCATTTATTCCAGGATAGCATATTAAAAAATTTGATGGTCGATTTACCATAAGTAAAATGTGCCAATCTAGCATGTATGAGGCGTCTAACAATGTTTAAGATATAATTCACGTTATGTATTCAATAGATAAGGATTTGCTTGAAGAAGAGTTGCGTAAAAGCTTAGCTAAACCTTTCCGGCTTCCAAGAAATCTTGCAATTGCAGCAGCTGGTACATTAGCAAGTATTTTTATAGGAATTCTAATTAATACTTTTCACCGAGGGCTACCTTATATCGCTGCAAACGTTTTTATCTGGACGCTAGCGACCTACAACGCTTCTCAATTAGGTTCCGATTCCAATAAGGTGCTCGCTTACCTAGACAAGCAATCCTCTATAAAACAGCTTTTTCTAGTCAAAAACGTTTCTCTTCTGATTCTGGCGATTCCTATAGATATAGTTCTCATCATTGTAGCCTGCATGATCCTGCATGATTGGTCTAGTTTCCCGCAGGCAATCGTTCTTGGACTGAGCGCTGTTATTATTTGTTTGGGTTTTGGAAATATCGTTTCAACTTTATGGGCTTACAACCCGGTTTCAATTTTAAAGATTCGTCATGATAGAGTTCAAATGTTTGAATATTCTGTATTCATTACACTTGCTTATGTTTCAGCTACCTTTTCTCTTTTAATTGCTGCTATTCCTGCAGGAGTTATCGCCCATAACATCAATTTACATGCATTCCCGGGGACCCTCATCGGTTTTATAATTATAGCTTGTTGGACTGGTATTATATGGGGCCTAACACTCAAAATTTCTGTAAATATTACTAAGAAATATTACACGAGATTATCCATGCGTCTGAGCGGAAAACCCGTTGAAATAAATAACCCAAGACTTAAAAAAATTCTAAAAGTAAAATAATCAGACGAAATCAGCTGCTTGATCTAGCCCAAGCCGCCTAAACAAAACCCTGAATGGAAAGAAATTGCTCTAATTTTTTGCAACTTTCTTGGTGGTTAGACGAATCATAATGATAAACATTCCACCCAAAAGCCTTTGCGGCTTCAATATGGCCGACAGTGTTGTCTATAAAAAGTATTTCATTACCAGTTACTCCAGCCTTTTTCTCGGCAACTTCAAACAACTTTACGTCAGGCTTCTTGAGCATCTCGATAGTCGAATCTACTATAACCTGCCAGTTATTCTTGGGAAGTATCCCTTTATCGTTCATAGCGGTGAGCATTCCAGGATACATATTGGTAAGCAAGCCTATGCGGCTCTTTGTCTCAACCCTGTTGATGATGGGCCATATATATTTGTTCTCACTGAAGTTTTTTAAGAACCCTTCAAGTAAAGAATAGTTATTC
>Ga0194055_10004803_pt1 | contig 10024 bp, 10 predicted proteins | sample SepL449m_MetaG_FD_155482 | JGI IMG/M metagenome (GOLD analysis project Ga0194055, IMG submission 155482) | Anoxic zone freshwater microbial communities from boreal shield lake in IISD Experimental Lakes Area, Ontario, Canada - Sep2016-L442-9m | ecosystem: Environmental > Aquatic > Freshwater >... | reverse complement strand
ATTTCCCAAACAGCCACAGCCCCGTCAAGTGTTGTCCCCATGGGAATGTGACCCGGATCGTTAATGTGCGCAATAAGGTCTTCAAGTTCAAGAGTCCAGCTCGCATCACTTTCGTCCCATGTCAAAGTAGAGCTGGGAGGTGGACCCATTTCTGGCTGCATCTCATAAAGCGTAAGTGTCTCGACGCCATAACTTCCACCCAAACCGGATATATCAATTTTTGCCTTCTCCAACGTGATTTCAAAAGAGAACATGTTCTTCCATTCAGTCCACGATGCGTGCATCCATGCGAACCCACCCGTTCTGGGTCGAAGTGCAAAGAAAACATTGTCTTCAACGTCGGTATCCCAAAACGCATTTTGTGCTTCACTAAAAACAAGTTCCATTTCGCCAGTCAGGTGTCTGCAAATGTCAATGAGGTGGCTTCCCTGGTCGACCAATTCCCCACCTCCTGAAATGGATCGATTCGCACGCCATTCCTTTTCATAACCTAGGCGTCCTCCGTGGCCGTAACGGCCCCTCATCCACAGCAGCCCACCAAAACGATTGGAGTCAATGATTGCCTTTGCTTCAAAAAGAGATGGATGAAAGCGATGGTTATAACCCACGTGAACAACCACACCAGCCAGACCAACTGCCGAACGGAGCCGCTCAATATCATTTAGAGACATACCGCCTGGTTTTTCAATCAGCACATGGTGCCCTGATTGAACCGCTTGTAAAGCAATGGGCACAAGTTCGTGATGCGATGTTGCGATCAAAATCACGTCTACTGACTTATCAGCCAAGATTGACTCAAGAGTTGAAGCGATAGTTACTGGATAGTCGACCAACAGGGCTGCTCTTTGCGCGTTTGCAGGAGCGATATCGAAGACATATTTTAAAGTGCTTCCAGGTGGTAAAGCGGCAATTCGTTTACACCCGATGAGACCGCATCCGACAACCGCGAACACCGTGGGCTTCATGTGTGGCAAATGCGCTTAGATGGATGGCTAATGACCATTTACTTACCAAGCACAGTCGGACGTTCTTGTTCGGTAATTCGACGGAGCGTAAAAATATCGCTCGAAGCAAGCGCGTTAATTTGTCCTGGAAACCCAACCCACTTATCCCAAACCGCACTGATGAGTTTGCCGGAGATACCGTCGCTCGCTGAAGATGCGAGGAATAATGACAAGTCAACTGCGTCATCAAAACCAGCGCCGCCTGTTTCTTTTTGTTTAAGTGTTCGATCATAAAAAGATTGACCTACAGTTTCAGGTCCTGCTTCAAGTATTTGTTCAAAAAGCCTTGTATTCAATGCTCCAGGAGCAATTGAGTTGATTTCGATACCCATTCCTTTAAGTTCTTCCGCAATTGTCTCAGCTAGTCGAACAATGGCGGCCTTTGATGCTGCATAACTATTTGCAAATGGATGTGGCTGGGTTGCGCCACCACCTGAGAGCTGAATGATCTTTCCAAAACCCTGAGGCTTCATAATGATTACCGATTTACGCAGCACATAGGCAGCACCACTGAGATTAATTGCGATTGCTTGAAGCCATTCATCCCAGTTAACTTCATCTATTGGACCAAGTGGACCATAAATGCCCGCATTATTGACAACAATGTCCAAAGTGCCAAACCGATCAACCAATTGTTGAAACATGCGATCTACTTCCACGGTGGATGAAACATCACACAACAAAGCCAGCAACTGCTGATCTTCGCGGAGATCAGCAAAAAGTTGATTTTCTGCGTTCTCGAGATCGACCAAAGACCGCGCGCAGATAACAACTGAAGCACCCTCTGCAACAAAACGTTGCGCGATATTGAAACCAAGACCCTGGCTTGCACCGGTCACCAGTGCTACCTTGCCCATTAGTTTCAGATTGTCGCTACTCATCCCGATGTCGCTCTTTGCCCACGAAGACATATTCTACGTTCTTCATTTGATCAAGGGATGGCCATCGTCTACCTGCATCGAGCGCGAGTACAGTTCTGTTGCTTCGTGAAGTTGAATTGGAATGTATTGCGGTTGCAGGAGCAACAAAACCAGCGCCGATCACCAGCACATCAGTGTCGTTGAGAGAGTCATTAATCGAGTCAAGTCGAGTTACCCGACCATTCCAATGAGTGGGCATGAGTACGTCTTCATTGTCAAACACGCGGAGCATTGCCTCGTGACTTAAAAGCCAATCACCCAGCGATATTGCTGATGACCGTCGAAGCGTATTAGTACCAACCTTGTATGCGAGTCCACATATCGTAAATGTCTTATTTCGGACATCTCCAATGAGTTGATTAATTTTATTCTGAGCCCAATTTGCGTGAGCATCATTACTTGGAATGACTGATGAGATAAGCGGCAGTGAGCGAGAGTGCATCGAGCTCTTGTTTTCGAGGTAACGAATGTCTCGAGCAAGAGTTCCTCCCGCGAATGAATCCCCTGGCAACACATAGGCTTTGGGCCCGATTCGCGCGTCACTTCGAAGTCCCCGTGCGATATCACTTGCATTTGCTCCTTCGAATTCGGCAAGAGTTGCGATTTCGTTTGCAAATACGACCGAGATAGCAAGGAATGCATTAATTGCGTGTTTCGTCATCTCCGCAGAGACAATCGACATCCACTCAATCCGATCGCTAATCGAAGCAAAAAGTGGTTCAATTTGTTTGCGGTCAGTCTCGGAATCTATGCCAACTACGATTCTGTCAGGATCCATGAACACCTTAATGGCACTGCCCAAACGCAAGTTCTCTGGTGAATAACAAAGAGTGACATTTCTATTAGTCAGGAGTTCATTGAGGGTGGAGCGAATCTTTTGTGTGGTTCCTGCAGGTAACTGAGATGAAATTATGATTCGGCAGTCTTGCGGAACATTCAGAATGGCTTGAGTGATTAGATTGGTCACCACTTCAACCTGCCCGTGATCATTCTCGTCAACTGGAGTATCAATAGCCACCCAAAGAACGTCATAGGCTGTTTCGCCATTAAGATGTGTAGCAAACTTAAGTCTCCCTGCTGACAAATTTTGAGACAATAACTCATTCAGGCCTGGTTCGCTCACTGGTGAAACGCCTACCTGAAGCATGCGCACAACTTCTTCCGACTCATCAACCCCAATTACCGAGTGGCCTAGCTCTGCTAGGCATGCTGCGGTGACAGACCCCAAGTGCCAGAGGCCAAGAACAACTATTTTCATTTGCGAACGACTTGATCCAGTCCTTCCCATTTAGCCGACGATGCAGCCAATGTGGGATGCGAAACGATCAGATGCCAAACCAAAGCTTGAAGTCCCTCTGCTTGAGGTGTAATGAATGCAGGAGAAACTGTTGGGATGAGCACTGAAGCATCGGCTATCTCACGAAGTGCTCCTCCATTGCGCCCGACAATACCGACAACAGATGCACCAACAGACTTCGCCAACTGAATTGCATTTACTAGGTTGACGCTGACTGGTGGCTCAACGCTCCCACCACCAACCGAAAAAACAAAAAGACAATCATCGCTATCGATACGTGATGCTTGAAGCCAATTGCTATAGGCAGTGTCCCATCCTTCGTCATTCGTGCGAGCGGTCAATTCGGAAACATTGTCAGTAACACAATATGACTCAATATGGCAAAGCTTCCGAAAATCACACGTTGCGTGAGATGCATGACCTGCTCCACCGCCTGAACCAGCCAAAAAAAGTCGTCCTCCTCGAGCACGGGTAGCCTCCAAGGTCATAACCACTTGCTCAATGTCGTCAACTCTAATTTTTGTCAGCACTTCTGTCGTGTCTGCGAGAAATATTTCGGAAAATTTTGTCATTGTCAAACACTATAACTTTCTCAAGCTACGGGCTTACTTATCTCGCAAGCTAAACACCCAGTCGTTAGCGACAAGCCATTCAACTGTTTCACGAATTGATTCAGAGATTGTCCTGACCGACGACCACCCAGTTGCCCTGGCGGAGGTGGTGTCGAGAAAAATATGTGGATTGTCGCCTATCCAGCCTTCGGATCCACCAGAGTAGTCGATAATTGGATCACAATTTAACGACTTACAGATAATGTTAATCGACTGATTGACCGTGACTGTCTCGTTGGTACCAAGATTAAAAATATCGAGCTTGGATTTTCCGTCAAGTACTCGGACTAACGCTGATGTGCAATCGTCCACATGGAGGTAACTTTTTGTCTGTTTGCCATCACCTAATACTTTTAGTCGTTTCGGATCGCCCAGCAACTGCTTAACAAAGTCGAAGACATGCCCATGCGTGTACCGTCGCCCGAGAATAGACACAAATCGAAAGATTGTTGCATCAACAACATCAGCCTCTGCATATGCATTAATCAATCCTTCCGCCGCCAATTTAGATGCGGCATAGAGTGATGTCTGCGTTGGGAAAGCACAATCCTCTGGCGTCGGAATCTGCTTTGCTTTTCCATAGACAGATCCAGTGGATGAAAATACGAATTTTCGTACGCCTTGTTTTCGACATGCCTCTAATAAATTCTGTGTCACTAAGAGATTCTGTTGCGTGTCTCGCAGTGGTTGTTGCCATCCGAACCGCACATCTGCGTTTGCTGCAAGATGATAAACGACATCACAGCCGCCCAAAACCTGACTGCATGCTTGCTCGTCTAAAAGATCAGTCTCAACAATCTCGATAGCAGCCGTGCCTTTATGTTGATCAATGAATTTATGAAATCCAGTGGAAAAGTTATCTGCAATACGAACATCATGTCCTACTGAAATGAGAGCATCAGCAAGGTTTGACCCAATGAAGCCAGCTCCGCCCGTTATTAAAATTTTCTTGATTGTGGCGCCCATTTCCCAAACAGTCTAGGTTCACCAATTGTCAATTTGGATATTCATTTACCTTACGAGCCATCACGAGTAACGATGTTCCAAGTGGGAGTGCTAAGTGCTGCTCAATTTTCATAACCTTACCGAATATTCTGCTTAAAATTGATGAAGATTCCAGTGATGCTTTCGGATACTCCCTTTGACGGAGGCAAGAGAAAAAGAAAACACCCGGTATCGCAAAAAACCCGAGATATCTGATCTTTCCTACATCAAATCTATTTCTGAGAGCACGACGTAGAGATGTCTTTGAGTATCTGCGAAAATGGCCTAACTGTTCATCGTGAAAACCAAATAGACCGTCTAGAGCAGGAACCGAGATAATAAGAATTCCATCATTGGTTAAGAGTTCAGAAATTCGTTCAATCGCCGCATTCTCTGCGTCAATGTGCTCAAGTACATCGTGTAAAACCACAATATTTGCCATAGTAGTTCTAGGGATTGCAAAGAGGTCACCACACACCAATTCGAGGTTCTCGTGATTCTGCCGGGCCGCAATTGTAAAAGCAACCGGATCCGGCTCGTAGCCAATGACCTTGAACCCGCTGTGAAGCGCCAATTGATTGAAGTACCCTGCCCCACAACCTACATTGAGTAAAACAGATCCCTTTGAAGCATATTGTTCTAGCCACTTGAGAGTAACCAGATACTTCGCCTGTGCATACATATCCTGATCTCGGAAATTGTGATCGGACTGCGTGTATTGCTCATTGATCACGACGGTGTTTTCACTCCCAAGGATTGAGCAACGATGTAGCGAGGTCTTTGCTTGACTTCGTCATATATCCGCCCAATATATTGTCCAATTATTCCTAAACAAATCAGCTGTAAACCACCAACAAACAAAACAACCGCGACAATCGTTGGATTGCCAATTGGAAATGATTGACCAAAAATCTGAAGCACTACATATGCAGCGCCTAGAAGAAATGACGTTATGGCGGCAAGAACTCCAAGTAAAGTTGACAGATTGAGCAGGGCGGATGAAAACCCAACGATTCCATTCAAACCAATCTTAAATGAACCAAAGAACCGATTGTAATTTCCTTTTCCCGAGTGACGTGCGGGACGATCAAATATGACCTCAGTCTGCTTATAACCAATCAAAGCAATAAGGCCACGAAGAAACCCATGTGTCTCAGGGAACCTCCTCAGTTCGTCAATTACGACTCTGTCCAGCAAGCGAAAATCACCGGTGTCCCGAGGAATCTTGACATCCCCAAATTTGTCAATTAATCCATAACCAACCTTGGATGTAAATTTCTTAAGCCAAGTTTCTCCTTCGCGGTGTCGCCGTTTTGCATAGACAACAGCAAATCCATCCCTCCACTTCATTAGAAGTTCTGGTATTAATTCGGGTGGATCTTGTAGATCAACATCCATCACCAACGCCGCACGACCAGAACAGAAATCTAACCCCGCGAGTGTTGCGGTGGGTTGCCCGAATCGGCGCGAAAACTTAATCATTTTGATGTTTGGGTTCAGATTATGAGCTTTCTCAATTAGGTCTTCTGTCCCATCCGTAGATGGGTCAACTGAAAAAATGATTTCGTAAGTTTCTACGTTCTCCAAAAGTATTGGCACTACTCGCGCAAGAAATTCTGGAATATTCCCAACCTCGTTGTAGACAGGAATAACAATCGACAAATCAACAACGTCCAACTCTGTCACTACAGTTTAAACCCAGCGTTTATTGCATCATTTACAAACATTTGAACTGTTTCCAATGAGAATTGTTCGAGGTCTTTACCGAGAGATGACAATTTCTTGATCAAGTCGTGAGTGACAGTAATGATATGACACCCAATTTCGTCAGCTTGCACAATATTTAACACTTCGCGAGGACTTGCCCAAATCAGTTCAATTTGTGGTTGGGACTTAATACACTTAAGTGCGCTCTGCATTGTAGGAATTGGATCGACTCCTGCATCGGCAATTCGTCCGGCGAATATTGAGATGCAGGAGTTGGGGCCACCCGCAAGCGCTGCAACCGTTTCTTCTACCTGCCCCATGGTGAACATCGCAGTCACATTAAGTTGAACGCCTTCCTTCACGAGTTCTTTAACCAACGAAGAAGAAGACTGACGCTTCGTGTTTGTAATTGGAATCTTTACATAGACGTTGGGTCCAAGTTTGGCAAGTTTTAGAGCTTGAGACTTCATTTCTGAAAAATCATCAGAGAAAACCTCAAGTGAAATTGGTAATCCATCGATCACTTCAATCACTTGTCGAGAAAACCCTAAATAATCGGTAATCCCCGATTGTTTCATCAGGGTTGGGTTGGTTGTGAAACCTTTAATAACTGGGTTTTGCCTCAGAGTACGAATGCCGTTAATATCGGCTCCGTCGGCAAAGATTTTGATTTTTAGATTTATTTTACTGATCATAGTTTAATTCCTTTTGTAATGACTAAACGCTCAAAATTTGCAGTGCACTCTAAATACATGAATTAATGTTAATGAGCATTAAGTGGAGCCCAACATCCCAATTCTGGCACAAAACCCAAACTTGTGCTGGAGTGAAATTTAAGGAACATAAACCAAATACTATTCCTATTGCTGTAATAGAATTCCGCTATGAAACTTTCAGTTTTGATGGCTGCTTACAACGAAGAAACGACGCTAGCGGAGTGCGTGCAGCATGTGCTTGACCTTCAACTAAGCAATATTGAGTTAGAGCTAATTTTGGTTGTCTCGCCATCAACCGATAAAACCCAAATTATTGCCCAACAATTTGCAAATCACCCATCGGTGACGTTGGTGCTTGAAGAACACGCCTTGGGAAAAGGCTTCGCCATTCGAACTGGTTTGAAATTAGCAACTGGAGAGATTGTACTAATCCAAGATGCTGATCTCGAATATTCAGTTGATGATTATCTAAAATTGATAACACCGATCATGCAACAGAAAACTCAATTTGTTCTTGGTTCTAGGCATAATGGATTATTCAAAATGAGAGATATGGCGAACCAGCCGCTGATGTCCCTCTATACCAATTTCGGTCACCTGGTTCTCAAAAAATTATTCAATCTGATGTACCAGACGGCAATAGCAGACCCATTCACAATGTATAAGGTTTTCAATCGGGCGTTGATCCAAAATGTCGAATTTGTGTCAAACCGATTTGACTTTGATATTGAATTACTCGCCAAACTAGTACGACTCGGCCATATACCGATAGAAATTCCAATTACATATAAGTCCCGTGGATACAAGGAAGGTAAAAAGATTGGGATCCTTCGTGACCCTCCAACTTGGATATATGCGATGTTGCGATTCCGATTTACTGCGCTTGGGAGCAATATGGATTTCCCTCATGAATAACGATCTAACTGCCGAAGAAACCCGTAAATTTATATTGAACTCACCTTATCTTTACGCTTCCTACAACTCGTTATATAAAGAAATGGTCAAGTTGACTGACACATACGGTTTTTCCAATGCTGTCAAAATTGAAATTGGGTCAAGTGGGGGATTTCTGAGAAATCTAATTCCAGATTTGATTACATCAGATGTTCGACCAGATCTACAGTTATCGCTGGTGTCAAGTGGCACCGCATTACCATTCCAAGACGAAACCCTAGGTGCAATTTATCTCAAGGACACGTTGCATCACATACCAGATGTGAATAGTTTTTTTTTAGATGCACTTAGAGCCTTAGGACCTGGTGGCGTGATTGTGTGCGCAGATCCGTACTGGGGGCTATTAGCCCAACTCATATACCGATTTTTCCATCCGGAACCATTTGATAAAAGCTCTAAAGAATGGGCGTTTGAATCAACTAATTTTTTCATGGCAAATCAAGCTTTACTATGGAAGGTAATTGTGCGGGATGCTGACCGTTTTTCCTCGCTTTATCCCGAGTTTGAAATTATTCGCATTCGTCCGACAATCGGACTGTCTTACATTCTCTCCGGTGGTGTTACAGGTAAACAAATAGTACCAAGTTGGTTCCTATTGAGGCTTCATCAATTTGAGACAAGAACGAATTTCTGGCGGAAACATTTCGCTATGACGTACTTATGTGTTTTTAGAAAGAAACCCACTTTTTCGTGAAAATATTTGCTACAGGTTTGAATTCCTATCTAGGATCTTCATTTGTAATCGCAGCAGAACAGTCTGGGTATTTAGTGCATCCGCTTGTTAATAAAAGCGGGGACAATCTTAGGCTTGGTGATGAGCCGAGTCTTTCCGACATAGACAGCAATTCCTTCATATTTCACTTTGCTTGGTCTAGAAATGGTGGCAAAAACCATCAGCGCGATACAAACTTAACTGGACTACAGAAAATTCTGGAACCACTTTCGGATACAAATGCTCATTTTGTATTTATAAGTTCTATGGCAGTCGAATCTCGCCCTTTTTCCCATTATGGTCAATTGAAGTTTGATGCTGAGCAATTGGTTTCAAATGTGGGTGGCACCTCAGTTCGTGTGGGACTTGTCTGGGATGACGAATATGGGGGTCAGCTGGCGAAGCTTGCTAAGACCGCCCGAGCGATTCGACTAGTGCCCAATCTTGCAGGCATCGAACCTAGGCTGAATATGGTTCATCGAGAAGATGTTGCGCGTGAACTCCTTCAATTTACCCATTCTCAATCGGCCGATCGTCAATACGCTAAATATCATGTTTTCGCAAATCCTGAACAGGTGTCGCTCCGAAGAGTTTTTGAGTTAGTGACTGGTTCCAAACATCAATCGAGTATACGTATACCGCGAAGCCTAGTTTGCTTCCTAGACTTTGTTGCTACAAGGTTTCCCTTTATTTTTTCTTTTTGGGATGGGATTCATAGTTTGCTACTTGCAAAGGCCCAACAACTTGATGTTGCGTTAGCGGAAAGGTTCCGTTCTATTCCAGATGTTCAATAACTACGACTTACTTATCATAGGTTCGGGACCCGCTGGCATTGCAGCGGCCCATGCTGCAATCGCAAGAGGTATGCAGGTGCTATTAATAGATTCGGGTCTCAGATTTGATGATTCATCAATAATTGTTTCGAACAAATCAGAACAAGAAGATGAAGATAAGCCACTGGTCAAACCTAAATATAGGTTGGGCGCGGATGCTCCAAACAAATTATATTTTGGCTCTGATTTTGCTACAAAGATGCACCCCCAAGTCGAGCTAACTTCAAACTCGAAAATGGGTGGAGGACCATCTTTTGCAGTTGGTGGGCTCGGCAACATCTGGGGG
>Ga0194055_10004801_pt1 | contig 10028 bp, 9 predicted proteins | sample SepL449m_MetaG_FD_155482 | JGI IMG/M metagenome (GOLD analysis project Ga0194055, IMG submission 155482) | Anoxic zone freshwater microbial communities from boreal shield lake in IISD Experimental Lakes Area, Ontario, Canada - Sep2016-L442-9m | ecosystem: Environmental > Aquatic > Freshwater >... | reverse complement strand
GGCTACGGCGATGTCGGCAAGGGCTGCGCTGAGTCGCTGCGAGGCCAGGGTGCCCGGGTCATCGTGACCGAGATCGACCCGATCTGCGCCCTGCAGGCCGCCATGGACGGCTTCGAGGTCACCACACTCGAGAATGCCCTCAGTCGGGCCGACATCATCATCACCTCCACGGGCAACCGCGACGTGATCAGGGTTGAGCACATGGAGGCCATGAAGCACCAGGCCATCGTGGGCAACATCGGGCACTTCGACAACGAGATCGACATGGCCGGCCTCACCGCCGTCCCCGGAATCGTGCGCAACAACATTAAGCCTCAAGTTGACGAGTGGGTGTTCCCCGATGGCCACACCATCATCATCCTCTCGGAGGGTCGCCTGATGAACCTCGGCAACGCCACCGGCCACCCGAGCTTCGTGATGTCGGCCTCGTTCACGAACCAGGTGCTCGCGCAGATCGAGCTGCACGTGAACACCCACACCTACCCGACCGGCGTCTATGTACTACCCAAGCACCTTGACGAGAAGGTCGCCCGCCTTCACCTCGGTGCTCTCGGCATCGAACTCACCGAGCTGACCCCAGGGCAGGCTGAGTACCTTGGCTTGCCGGTCGATGGGCCCTTCAAGCCAGACACCTACCGCTATTAGGACCGAGGCGGCGATCAGGCGCCCGGCGCGAGCACGCCGTCAAGGAGGTCGATCTCCACGCCATCTGTGACGTGGGGATCGGCCACCCTGACGAACCATTCTGAACCGAAGACTTCCTCGAACAACTCCGTGGGCAGTTGGAGGAAGAACGAGCTCTCGGTCTGGGAGGCATGAGCCGCTAGGGCGGCTCGCTTGGCCTTCGTGAAGTCCGACACATCGACGATGGCGCCGATCTGATCATCTGGCGTGCCGATCTGCGGTCGCTCTTCATCGAAGTCTTCAGGAACCTCGACGCCAGCGGCCCGGACGATCTCGCCGAGCCGTTCGAATGCCGAGAGCGGCACGGTGGCGTAGTAGAGCTTTGGCTGAACCTCGGTCATCTCTAGGGCCGCTCGGGTGACGCGGTTGGCCTGGATGTGATCAGGGTGGCCGTAGAAGCCATTCTCGTCATAGGTGACCACCGCCTGAGGGCGCTCCTCATCGATGAGGGCAGCCAGCCGGGCGGCAGCGATCGGTACGGAGGTCTGCCAGAACGATCCCTCCGCGTCATTCTGCGGCCAACCCATCATCCCAGAGTCGTGGTAGCCGAGCCTGACCAGTCGGGTCACCCCGAGAATGCGGCACGACTCGTCGAGCTCGGCCGACCGATGGGCGACCACCGCTGCGGTGTCGTGGTCGTCATGGTCCGGAGCAAGGCCGTCCGGGCTGTCGCCGAGCTCCCCCTCGGTGCAGGTGACGAGGACGACGCGCACCCCCGCTGCCGCATAACGAGCGATGATGCCACCCGTCGAAGAGGCCTCGTCGTCAGGGTGGGCATGGACGAGCAGGATGCAGGGCGAGTCAGTGGGCACGGCCCAATGCTACGAGCCAGGGGGGCCATCCCAATCGGCGATGCCGGCGAAGAGATCCGTCTCCGGAAGTGCACTGCCGGTCCGATCGATGACGCGGACGAACATTTCGGTGCCGAAGATGGCGGAGAACAGCTCGTCATCCATGGCCACGAGGTCGGCATTGTCGGTCTGCGTGGCGTGTGCTGCCAAGGCTCGGTGCTTGCGATCTATCACCGATGTGCAGTCGATCACCGTCTGGACCGCAGCATCTGGGGTTCCCGTAATGAGTCCCTCTGCGATCCAGTCCGGCAGGTCCATCCCACTGTGCTCGGCGAGCTCGACGAACCCGGTGAGTGCCGACTCCGCGATGGCCACGGTGTAGAGCTTCGCCGGGATCCCGCTGGCCTCGACGGCCGCCAGGGTCACCTCGTGAGTAGTGATGTGGTCAGGATGCCCGTAGAAGCCGTTCGCGTCATAGGTCACCACTACCTCGGGCTGCTCCTCATCGATAAGGGCGACCAGTCGCGCCACGATCTCGTCGCGCGGCTGGTTCACGAAGGCATCCGGGTGGCTGTTCTCGGGCCAGCCGGCCATCCCGGAGTCGGCGTAGCCCAACGTCACCACGCGATCAATCCCAAGGATTTTCGCCGAGGCTTCTAGTTCTCGTCCCCGGTTGACTACCACCGGATCTGCATCGAAGCCCTCGTGACGAGACCCCCGACCTTGTCCATCGAAGCCGAGTGCCCCGTTGGTGCAGGTGACCAGGACCTGCCGCACGCCCCGATCGCTATAAAGCGCCTCGATGCCGCCGGTGAAGAGCGCCTCGTCGTCAGGGTGAGCATGAACGCACAGCAGAGTCAGTGGACGGGTCGTCATGGTCTTCGAGCATACGGCGCTAGGCCAGCTGGATCGCCTTGACGAGGAGGAGGAGAACGGCCACGGTGAGGTAGGCGGCCATCCCGAATAGCGCCAAGCGCCGTCCTCGGGTCAGCCGGGCTCGATCGAGGAGCACAACTGGAGGCATTCGCCAATTACGGCGGTCGACTACCTCGTTGACCTCCTGAAGGTCGAGTGACCCCCGTCGTCGCATCACGATCAACCACACCGCACCGGCGATCACCAGCACCACTGCGACCACGCCGCCAAGCACCTCGGCGAGCACGATCACGTTCACCGAGGGGAACACGGTCGTCACCATCAAGATGAACGAGAGCACGACGATGGTCGAGATCACCACCACCGCTACCGCGTTGAGCCAGCTGCGGTTGACCCACGGCCCGAGCAACTCTCGGTCATTGCACATCAGGAGTAGAAAGACCGTCGACATCGGGAGCATCAGTCCCGCCAGTGCCTGAACCGCGGTGGTGATCAGGCCAAGTGGTGCCCCTGGGATCAGCACCAACCCTGCCGCCAAAATCACCAGCGCGGCGAATGCTCCGTAGAAGCCCTTGGCCTCGCGCCAGCCCCGATCGAGCGAGTGGCTGGCCCGCGTGACATCGCCGAATGCATAGGTGGTGGCCAGGGTCACCGCAGCGGCTCCGATGATCGAGGCATTGAGGAGCACGATGGCAAAGAAGGCTCCTGCCCACGGCCCAACCGTCTGGCGCAGCCCTCGGGCCACTCCGAGTGCATCGGTGTACTGGCCCAAGTGCTTGGTGCCAAGGAATGCCGCGGCAACCACCGAGACGATCACCACCGCGCTCAGGACCCCGACGAAGGAGCCCAGCACCGTATCGACCCGCTCATAGGCGATCCACCGGGGTGTGATCTTCTTGTCGATGATGTTGGACTGCTGGAAGAACAGCTGCCACGGCGCCACCGTGGTCCCGACGATGGCGATGATCAGCAGCACCGAGTTCGACGTCACTCCACCGAGCACGCTTGGCACCACCAGATGGTGGGCCACTGCTCCCGCCGCCGGGTGCGACAGGACGAGCAGCGGAACAAGAAGCAGGTTGGCGAAGACGAAGAGGAACATGAACCGTTCCCATCGCCGGAAGCTCCCGGTGGTGGTCATCAAGATCAGGGCGCCGGCGGCGAAGGGAACTGCCAGTCGTGGACTCACATTGAAGTAGCTCAGCGCCAGACCGACGCCGATGAACTCGGTGGCCACCGTGAGGAAGTTCAGCACCAAGAGGTCCACCACCGAGACCGTCCCCCATGCCCGGCCATAGCGTTCCCGAATGAGTCGGGCGTGCCCTTGTCCGGTGACCGCCCCGAGTCGGACGACCATCTCTTGGTTCACAATCAGCACGGGGATCAGCAGAGGCAAGGTCCACAGCAACGTGAGGCCGAAGTTTTGCCCGGCCTGAGCGTAGGTCGACACCCCACCGGCATCGTTGTCGGCCACCATGACGATGATGCCCGGCCCCAAGATTGCGAGCAGGGTGAGCAGGCGCGTCTTGAAGCTCCGCCGGCCGTCGCCGTCTCCGGTTGAGATGGTCCCGAATGCTCCGGTGATCTCATTGCTCGGGTTGTGCGGGGTCGTGCGGGCCATCTCTCACCTCCTCGTCTGCGGGTCCTGCGTGGTCGGGTCGCGATCCGTCACCCGCAGGAGGTCAGGCCAGACGGCGTCCTCTTGCGGCATGGGCCGCTCGGGATGCCGGGAGGATCTCCCGGCATGTGGTACTTGGGGGTTTCAGGTCTGCCTCCTCGGTCGAAGGTGGCGTGCGAGATGGAGCGCCATGGTCACTCCTCCCCCTTTGTCTTTCCAAGATCGCGGCGCCAGCCCTGAGGCAGGAGCAGCTCGATCAGGTCATCGATCGTCACCACACCCACCATGCCGCCGTGCTCACGGTCAACCACCGGAACCACCGTGAGGTTGAAATCTGACATCGTGCGTGCCACCTGGTCGAGGTCCCATGACGGGTGGACGTGCGGTGGTGCCTCATGGACCACCGTGGCCACCGAGTGCTCCGTTGGTGCGCGCACCAGGCTCGCCAGAGGTGCAGAACCGTGAAGCGTGCCGTCGTGCGCCATCGTGTAGACGACATTGAGTGCCTCTGGTGGGGCCGTGGAGTCGGCAACCGCCGCCAATGCTTGACCGACGGTGCTGGTAGCCCGCACAGCTACGAAGTCGGGGCTCATGATGCCGCCGGCAGTCTCCGGGTTGTACGACAGCAGCTGGAACACCTTGGCTCGTTGCGGCTCGACCAGCAGCGAGAGCACCGCCCCCCGTCGCTCCTGACTGATCTCAGTGATGAGATCGGCCGCGTCGTCGGGTGCCATCTTCTCGAGAAGCCGCGCCACCTCCCGATCGGAGCGCTCCTCGAGGAATTCAACCTGATGGTCCATGTCGAGCTCCTCGAAGACGTCCGCCTCGAGCTCGACATCCTGAGCCACCGCTTCGATGATCTCCTCGCCCTCCTCGTGGCTCGCCGCCTCGACGAGGTCGGCGATCTGGGCGGGGTGCAACTTGGCAAGCTTGCGATACGGGATCTTGAGCTGGGCCGTCGGCACATGGGCCACGAAGGGCTCGATCGAAGCGAAGTCGACGACCCCGGCACCCGAGTGGTCATCTCGGCGGCCCACAATGCGGCTCAAGATGGTTCGGCGGCGAGGGTCGACCGCCACCACCTCCCACGAACCGTCCACCTGGGCGAGGAGGATCTCATTGGCCTTGACGAGTCGGCCGCCCACGAGGTTGATCAGGTTCCTGGTCAACAGGTCGGTTGAGAGCAGCAGCTCACCCTCTCGACGCTCGAATCGGCGCATGTCCACCCGTTGGCCAGCGAATCGCACCCGACCCTCGGCGAGGGAATCGATCTTGCGGGCTGGCACGAAGAGGTCACGTCCGCCGAAACGGACGACGAGGCCCACCACGGGCGGATGGGGTCGATCGCCGAGCCGAACCACCACGTCCTGGACGCGTCCGATGCGGTCTCCGTCGCGGTCGACCAACGGGCGGCGCACGATGTCAGACAGTTGCACGATGTCGGGGGTCACCGCCGCCCCTCCTGCCTTTTGCGCCGTCCCGGCGACGGCCCTTGTGTTCAGGTTACTCCCGACACCCAAGGCCTCCGCACCAGCGCATCCCAAGTGAGGAGGCTCAGGTCTGGAGGTCTCCGACTGATGAAGCTAGGGCATCGAGCTCCGCGTCCCACGACATGGGAGCCACAAGTGGGCGCAGGACGAACTTCGAGAAGCCGACCTCGAGGTACGCCTCAAGCAGCTCACGAATCGCCCTGCTTCCGACGGGGACCACCGACGAGAGCCTGCTGGCTGGAGATCGTGCCTCGAGTGCCGCAACCACGGCGTCGGGGAGGACATCGAGCGAGTAGCCGATGCTCACACCGAAATGCTCAGGGTCGATCCGACGACCGTGTTCAGCCGCCACGGCATTGATCCGCTCACGGCCGACAGCACAGTCGGCGGGACTGATCATGGCGGGAAGCCAGCCGTCTCCCACCCGTCCGCACCGATCCAGGGCACTCGGCAGGGATCCCCCCAGCCAGATCTCGAGTGGCTGCTGGACGGGTCGTGGGTCGAGAACGACCCCCTCGGTCACACCCACCGGACCGGGGACATCGGTTGGGTCTCCCGAGAGGAGCGATCGGAGGATCGGAAGCGCCTCCTCGATCATCCGACCACGGCCCTTCGGGTCCACGCCGACCGCATTGCGTTCGCCGCCGCGTGGCAGGCCGGGGACCGCCGCGAGCAGGAGCCGGCCCCCGCTCAGATAGTCGAGGGCAGCGAGCTGTCGGGCCAGCCGCAGCAGATTTCGCCCCGGAACGAGGAAGGTGGCGCCAATCTTGAGTTCCGGCATCCTGCCTGACAGCCAGGCCAGCGCAACCATTGGATCGAGGCCGGGCCTCGACAGCAGCTCAGAAATCCAGATCGAGTCGAACCCTTGGGTCGCCATTGCCCGGCACAGCCCCTCGAGGCCCCCTGGGTCGAGGCCCTCTCCCCCGGAACCGATGCCGATCCGGACCTTCATGGGGCACACCGCAACGCCGCCGCCGCTCGCTCCGCCGCCGCATCATCGACGTCATGGTGGGTCACCAGCCTCACGACCCCCGGTGCCAGGGTGTCGCCGAGCACTCCAAACGAGGCCAGGTGATCGATGAGTGCCTCGTGGTCTGGCTCGGCGAGGACCACCATGTTGGTGTGCTGCAGGGCAATCTCCTCTGCTTGGTTGGGCCACCGATCGGAGGCGGCTTCGCGCAGGAGCGCTGCTCGGCGGTGATCATCAGCCAGGCGATCGACCATTTCGTCGAGAGCCACGAGACCTGCGGCAGCCAAGATCCCCGCCTGGCGCATCGAGCCTCCGAGTCGCTTGCGGTGCAGACGACCGCGGCCCATCACGTCGGCTGGTCCTGCGAGGAGCGAGCCGACTGGGCAGCACAATCCCTTCGACAGGCAGGCCATTACGGTCTCCGCCATGCCCGCGAGCTCGGCTGGCGTCCGACCAGTAGCCACGTGGGCGTTGAACAGTCGCGCCCCGTCGAGGTGGATCCGCAGACCGGCCGCCGCCGACATGACGCCGGCGAGCTCGTCGGGCGTCGACGCCCTGCCACCCGAGGCCATGTGGGTGTTCTCCAAGAAGAGCGCCGTGGCCTCTGGGAGGTGGTGGATCGCACCAGCGCGCACCGTGGCGATCTCCTCAGGTTCGAGTCGTCCTCGAGCATCGTCGAGAACATGGAATTGCACTGACCCGTTGGCCGCTGAGGCGCCGAGCTCGTAGCGCACGATGTGCTGACGAGCTCCCGCGAGGACCAGGTCCCCGGGCGAGGTGAGGCACCGCAGAGCGATCTGGTTGGCCATGGTTCCCGAGGGGACGAAGATCGCCGCTTCCTTGCCCACGAGATTGGCGAACCGCTCCTCGAGGGCGATCACCGTAGGGTCCTCGCCATAGCCGTCATCGCCGACGGAGGCATCAGCCATCGCTGCCCGCATCGCAGGGGTGGGCTGTGTCACGGTGTCGCTGCGGAAATCGACGATCGGCAGGCTCATGGGGTGATGCTACCGGGACCACCCGCGTCGGCATCGTAGGCTGAGGCCATGAGTGAACCACGTCCCATCGACCTCGATCTCTCCGAAGGCCTCCACAACCAGCTCGGCGTCGAGACGATCGAGATGACCCCTGAACGGGTGGTTCTGCGCGTCCCAGTTGGACCGCGCGTGCACCAGCCATTCGGCATCCTTCACGGCGGAGTCTCTGCCCTCATCGCCGAGTCGGCCGCGTCCATGGGCGGGATCCTCAATGCCCCGCCCGGCAAGGTCTGCGTCGGCACTGAGATCAGCGCCAGCCATCTCCGCCCGGTATCGTCCGGGACTCTGACGGCCACTGCCACTCCAATCCGAGTCGGCCGCACCATGCAGGTCTGGCGGATCGAGCTCACCGATCAAGATGGACGGCTGATCTGCGATGCCAAGTGCTCACTGGCAGTGATCGATCAACCCTCCGGCTGACCTCAACCCTCCCAACTCCTATGCTTCGAACAATGTCTGTGCCGTCAACCACGACTCAGCGATGACCGGCCTCACTGTCACCGGATGGGGTACCGCCCTGCCCGATCGCATTGTGACCAATGCCGAACTCGCAGAGTCACTCGACACCTCGGACGACTGGATCGTCGAGCGCACCGGGATTCGAGAGCGGCGAGTTGGTGGTACCACATCTGAGTTGGCCATCGCCGCCGGGCGGGCGGCGCTCGAGCGTGCCGGCTGCCGTGGCGATGACATCGACCTCGTGCTGCTTGCCACCACCACTGGTGATCGCATCGTGCCGGCCACTGCACCGACAGTTCAGGAAGCGTTGGGAATCCCCGGAGGTGCCGTCGACCTGAATGCTGCCTGTTCCGGATTCGTCTACGGACTTGTGCTCGCCAACGGCATGCTCGCCACCGGCGCTCGACGCATCCTGCTGATCGGAGCCGAAACCCTCTCGTCCATCACTGACTGGACGGACCGATCAAATGCCATCTTGTTTGGCGATGGAGCTGGCGCCCTCGTGCTCGAAGCGACTGACGACGCTGGTGACCTGCTCGGGTGGGATCTCGGCAGCGACGGGAGTGCCACGCACATCTTGAAGTGTGAGCACGGCGGAACCATCGAGATGGATGGCAAGGAAGTCTTCCGTCGAGCAGTGCGGGTCATGGTCGACTCCTCGAAGGCCTCCCTCGAGCACGCTGGGCTGACGATCGATGACGTCGACCTCGTCATCCCGCACCAGGCGAACCTCCGTATCATCCACTCCGCATGCCAGAAGCTTGGCATCGACCATGAAAGGGCATCGATTGTGATCGATCGCTATGGGAATACCTCCTCCGCCTCAATTCCGCTCGCGCTGGTCGATGCCATCGAGACGGGTCGGGTCACAACCGGCGACACCCTCCTGCTGACCGGCTTCGGAGCCGGGATGACATGGGGAAGCGCCGTGCTGCGGTGGTCCCGATGAACGGCCCGACCCTCGTCATCCTGGCGGCTGGGCGCGCTCGGCGCTTTGGCGGCATCAAGCCACTTGCCCCCATCGGACCTGCAGGCGAGGCCGTGATCGACCTGCTTGCCGGCGATGCGGTGGCCGCTGGGTTCGACCGGATCATCCTCGTGGTCAACCCTGATACCGGACCGGTGATCCGCGAGCATGTGGCCGAAAGCTGGCCACGCACGGTCGACGTCCGCTTTGCCGTGCAGGAGCGTCCTCTCGGAACGGTTCATGCAGTGCTCGCCGCTCGAGAGGAGGCCGACGACGCCCCCTTCGGTGTCGCCAATGCCGATGATCTCTATGGACGGCCAGCGCTCACGACCCTCGCCGAGCATCTCGCGGGAGACGCCATGAACTGCCTCGTCGCCTTCCGGCTCGATCGGGCGCTCGTCGGGGATGATCCTGTCACCCGGGGCGTCTGCGACGTCGCAGACGGCCGCCTCGTGGACATCGCAGAGCGCCGTCAGGTGACGGTCTCGAACGGAGTGTTCACGTCCGATGATGGCCTCGATCCACGCCAGCTCGACCCGGCCTCGCTCGTCTCCATGAACCTGTGGGGCTTTGCTGCTCCGATGTGGTCGATCTTCGCCGACGCGATGACCGCAGCGACCGACGCCAGTGAGGATGCCGAAGTCCTGCTCCCCGAGGTGGTGGGTCGGATTGTGGATGGCAGCCTGGCGGTCGAGTCACCTCGGATGGCAGAGTTCCACGTGCTGGCCACCGAGTCACGGTGCGTAGGGGTCACCCATCCCGGAGACCTCGAGGTCGTCCAGCGCGACATCCGCTCGCAGATCGAACGAGGTGAGCGATCAGCGGCACCGTTCGGTGATCGCTCCTAGGACTCACGGTGACTAGGACGACTCGCCTCAGCCTGGCGCTCGTCCTCAACGTGATCCTGACGGCTGGCCTCGTCGTCGCCGGGCGATCCGCCCACTCGACCGGGCTCATGGCCGATGCCGGCCACAACCTCACTGATGCGGCGGCCGTCCTGCTCGTGCTCGTCGCTGAGTTCCTCGGCATGCGGCCGGCCACCGCTCGTCGTTCCTATGGCCTGCAGCGAGCCAGCATCCTCGCCGCCTTCGTCAACGGCGTCGTGCTGCTCCTCGTCACCGGGTCCATCGCCTGGT
>Ga0194055_10004799_pt1 | contig 10029 bp, 6 predicted proteins | sample SepL449m_MetaG_FD_155482 | JGI IMG/M metagenome (GOLD analysis project Ga0194055, IMG submission 155482) | Anoxic zone freshwater microbial communities from boreal shield lake in IISD Experimental Lakes Area, Ontario, Canada - Sep2016-L442-9m | ecosystem: Environmental > Aquatic > Freshwater >... | reverse complement strand
TCAGCCTGGCCGCCATGCAGGAGAGGGACCCAAAGCTCATAGGTCGAGGCGTCGAACGCGTGGGGGGAATGAAACAACACCCGCTCATGCGTGCCGTTCCGCCAGCAGCTGTCAGCGGCCAGGCTGACGATGTTGCTGTGGGTGACGGCAACCCCTTTGGGCACTCCGGTCGAACCCGAGGTGAACATCACATAGGCAAGTTGCTGGGAACAAACCGGCAGGCCTGGATCGTGCTCCGGCAATCCCTCGGCCGCGATGGCGTCCATGGACAGGACCAGCAAGGGCTCCGCTGCTATCGCCTCAGCCGTGCCGTCTATGAGGAGCAAGCGGACTCCGGCGTCCGCCATGATCCGGGCATGGCGCGCGGAAGGTTGCTCGTTGTGCAGCGGCACATAGGCCGCCCCGGCCTTGAGGATGGAGAGGATCGCCACCACGAGAGCAGGCGAGCGCTCCATGAGCAGCGCGACACGGTCGTCCCGCCTGACGCCCAGATCCCTGAGGTGATGGGCCAGCTGGTTGGCGCGGGCGTTGAGTTCGCTGTAGGTGAGCTGTTGATCCTCGAACACAAGCGCAATCGCCTCCGGCGTTCGCTCCACCTGCTGCTCGAACAGCTCATGCACGCAAAGCTCCGGCACCTCAACAACAGGCCCCTGCTGCCAGCTCTCGATCAGCTGACGCTCCGCTTCCGGCACACAATTGAGGGCCGCCGCAGACTGATCGGGTGCCTGCAGCACTGAGCTGAGCAACGTGATCAGGTGGGAACTGAGCCGCTCGATGCGATCGCCATCGAACAAATCCGTGGCGTAGGTGATCGAGGCGCTCAGGCCTTGATCGGCACTCCGGCGGAGATAAAAGGAGAGATCGAGCTTGGAGGAATCACGCCTGGAGGGCAGGGCTTGCACCGCAAGGCCATCCAGTTGCTCTAAGCCCGCCTCGGGCAACTCGATCAGCTGGAGCATCACCTGCACCAGCGGATTGCGGCTGGTGTCACGCGGCAGGTTCAGGGCCTCCACCATCTGCTCAAACGGCAGCTCCTGGTGGTCGTAGGCCCCGATCGAAGACGCCCGCACCTGAGCCAGAAGCTCCCGAAAACTCTGCTCGGGCTCAAAGCGCGTGCGGATCGGCACCGTGTTGATGAAGAAGCCGATCAGCTTCTCGAGATCCGGATGGTTGCGGCCCCAGATCGGAATGCCGATCGCGAAGTCGTCCTGGCGGCTGTAGCGATGCAGCAGCAGGGCCACCACCGCCAGCAGCCCCATCTGCAACGTGGCGCCCTCCTGACGGCAGAGCTCCTCGAAGGGCTCCAGCAGCGCCGGTTCGATCCTGAACCCAACGCTTCCCCCGCGGTGCGTGGGCATCGCTGGCCGTGGTCGATCGGTGGGAAGCTCCAGCGGCTCTAGATCCCGCAGCTGGCCGATCCAGTAGTCGTTGAGCTCATGCAGCCGCTCACCGCTCAGGCGCTGGCGCTGCCAGGCGGCGTAGTCCTGGTAATGAATGGAAAGCGGCTCAAGTTGGGGTGATCGGCCGGCGACCTGGGCGTTGTAGAGCTCCACCAAATCGCGAGCCAGCACCGATCGCGACCAGCCATCGGAGGCGATGTGGTGGTGGTTGATCAGCAACACATGCTCCTGGCCATCCACCGCAAGCAACCTGGCCCGCAGCAACAGACCCGCCGTCAGATAAAACGGCGTGCGGCTCTCCTCCTCCAGCCACTCCTGGATCACCTCCTCAGGATCACGCTCGCCCAAGGCTTCCCCTGTCAGGGCAAAGGGTGACGCAGGGTGAACGATCTGAATCACCTCGCTCCCCTGCAACAGGAACGAGGTACGCAGGGTGGAATGGCGCTCGATCAGCCCTTCCAGGGCTGTCTGGAGGGCTGGAACATCCAGATCCCCCCTCAGACGCCACACGGCTGGCATGTGATATGCCGTGAGCTCAGGATCCAGCTGGTGCAAAAACCACAGCCGCGCCTGGGAAAACGAGGCCGGATAGGCCTCGCAGCCTGGGGGCCAATCGCCCGGCAGGGGGGCGGCGGGGGAAGGAGCACTGAGGCCCCTGGCAGCCTGAAGCTGCCGCAGCCTGCCAACCCGATCCGACAACCGCGGGGCGTTGGTCATGCGCCACCCGCCCGCTTCAGGTTGGCCTCCAGGATGGCGTTGCAGTGGGAGAGCTGCCGGCCGCTGGACAACGCCTCCTTGAGATCGGCGCTCTCATCCAGGAGGCCATCCAGCGCTCGCTCGATCGCCTCCTGGGCAGCGAACAGACAGGGGGTGCTGTAGATCAGCCCGTGTACACCCTGGCGGGCCAGATCGGCCCGGCTGCAGGCCGGCACCTTGCCGCCACCGATGACATTGCAGAACACGGGGCAGCTCACGGCTTGCCTCAGTTCGGCGAAGAGAGCCAGATCCTTGATGCCATCGGCGAGCACGGCGTCACATCCGGCCTGTTCAAACGCTCGCACCCGGGTGAGGATTTCGGCTGGATCGGAGGCATCCGTGCGCGCCACCACGATTAAAGAGGCGCGATGGTGCAGCACCGCTTCCAGCTTCACCAGATACTCCGGCAAGGGGAGGATGTTCTTGCCATCGAGGTGGCCGCAGCGGCGGGGCCTGGCCTGATCCTCGAGCACCACCCCCGAAGCACCGCAGCGCTCCAGGGTCCGGGCCACATGGCTGGCCACCGTGGCATCACCGAAGCCGTCGTCGATGTCCACCAGCAAATGGTGATCGGGCAGCAGGGCACGCAAACGACTGGTGGTGGTGGTGAGATCACCCCAGCCGATGAAGCCGACATCGGGCAAGCCAAAGGCGCTGGCGGCCAGGCCGAAACCGCTGACAAACAACGCCCCAAAGCGATCGGCCGCCAGGGAGGCGCTGAACAGGTCGTAGACCCCCAGGAAGGGAACAACCCGCTCCTGGGCTTGCGCCATCTTCAGGACTTCCCCCAAGCTGGACCCTGCCGTCGTCATCCCCTCACTCCGCCCCCAAGGCATTCAGGGCTTCATCGAGGCGCTGGTCCAACTGTTCCGCTAGAGTACGAACTGTGGGATATGCGAACAGGAGAACGGGGCTGAGGGCGAGCGCCAACTGCTGCTCCAGCGCATTCACCACCCGCTGGCCGGAGAGGGAATCCCCGCCCAGCATAAAGAAGTTGGCGTTGCGCCCAGGCTGGGGCTGTTGCAGGACGGTGGCAAAGGTCTGGGCGACCACTTCCTCCAGATCACCACTGACGGGCTCGTCGGTGGGGAAAAGAATGGCGCCGAGCTTCTCCGCCAGGCCGATGCGCTGCAACTTGCCGGTGGCGCCCCTCGGCAGGGTCTCCAGCAACACGATGCGGGAGGGCACCTCATGGGGGGCGAGCTGGGAAAAGGCATGGGCGCGCAGCTCCTGTTCCTCAGCCGCAGCCCCCGCCCGGAGCACCACGGCTACCGCCACATCCTCGCCAAGGGTGGGGTGGGGCACGGCGAAGGCCAGGGCCTGCTCCACGGCCGGATGCCCCAGGAGCGCCTCATCCACGCGGCGTGGAATCACCTTCTCCCCGCCCCGATTGATCATTTCCTTCAGGCGGCCCGTCAGGGTGAGCCGCCCCTGGCCATCCAACAAGCCCTCATCGCCGGTGAGAAACCACGCTTCTCCACTGGCATCGTGCACCCAGCCGCTGTAATCGGCGGCCTCATAGCCCGCGGTCACATTGCCCCCACGAATGGCCACCTCGCCGCACTCTCCTCCCAGAAGCTGGCGCCGGTCGGCCCCCAGCACCACCACCTCGGGCCCCGCCGCTGCACCCACGCTCCCGGGCTGGCGGCCAGCGCCTGAGCCCGGCAACCGGTTGCTGCAGATCTGGTGCGCCGCCTCCGTCATCCCATAGGCCTCGATCACAGGAACGCCAAACACCACCTCCAGCCGCTCGAGCACCGGCGGCGGCAGGGGGGACGAGGACGAGCGGAGCAACCGCAAGCGATGGGCGGGGGTTGATTGATTGGTGCGATCCAGCTCAGCCAGCAGCCCCTGAAGCAGGGTGGGCACCGCCGAAAGCCAGCTGGGCTCAAGGTGTTCCATGGCCGCAAGCAAGGCATGGGGAGCGTTGCTGCGGCAACAGATCACACTCCCGCCGTAGACCAGGGGGGCCAGCAACGAGGCCACGATTCCATGGATATGGAACAGGGGCATCGCCGCCAGGCTGCGGTCGCCAGGACCCAGGGCCAAGACTTCGGCCACCGAACGGGCCGAGGCCAGAAGATTGGCGTGACTTAACGGCACCACCTTGGGGCGGGAGGTGGTGCCGGAGGTCTGCAGCAGCAGGGCGAGATCCGTGGCGGCCGGGGCGGCCAACCGGGCGGCGGGCTCGGCCGCACTGGCCAGCGGATTGAGGTGCAGCAGAGGAAGCCCGAGTTCCTGGGCCGCCTTCAGCACCGCCACGGGAGGGTCCCCATCCACGAGCACATGGGTGGCCCGCAGCCGGCGCAGATCGTCCAGCACGATGCCCAGGGGGCTCGACGGCACCAGGGGGGCCACGGCTGCCACCCCCATGCCGGCCAGCAGACAGATCGCCAGGTCCACGCCGGGGGCAATCACCACCGCCAAGCGGTCCGTCCGAACCACCCCATCCCGGACCAGAAGAGCGGCCAGGGCGCCCACCGCCGCCGCCAGCGACCGGCGCGTGATCAGCGCCCCATCGTGAGCGACCAAGGCCGGGCGCTCGGGCTCGTGGACATTGACCTCAAGCCACCACCAGCCCGATAGCACCAAGGGCTGGGGGACGGCGTGAGGGAGATCTCCATAGTCGCAAGCGTTCAACGCCGAACCCGACATAGCAGTATAAGGTGCAAATGTAACACGCCAAAGCGGCCAAAATGAAGCAAATCGCGATGGAACAGAGGCAATCAATCGCGCACGGATGAAAGAATAGCTAGAAATAGTAAATGCCACCTCGAAAAATCAGCTATCGAAAGAATTCGTTCTCAAGCCGGGGCTGATGCGGGAATGAGTCTCATTTGCTGCATCCCACTGCAACTCAGATTTTTGTGGTTCCTATGATTGGTAAATGTTTTTCAAGCTAGACTCATGAAAACCTCTCAAGCACATCGCCACCTCACGCTGCTCGGGCTCGGTCTTATTTTTTGGCCTGCAACCGCAGCACATTCCGCCATCGTGCTCACCGTCAAGCAGGATGGCAGCGACGTCGTGGTGATCGGCAAAGGTTCGGCAAATACCAACGGCCTCGCTCCTAAGATCTCAGCTGATGATTACACGAACGTCCTAACTGACACCCAAATCTATGCCGGCCCCGATGCCTTCACGGGCGTAACTACACCTCCAGTTGATGTCAACCTCTGGGGCGGCCTCACCGGTCCCAGTTTGTTCGGCAATGACCCAAACATTTTCGAAAATCCAAGTCTTGGCCTTGGCTTTGGTGATCTTTTCGGCATCGTCGCTGACAACGGCCTAGGGCAAAGCCTGCTTGTGCTGCCTTCCGGTTATGTGAGCGGCGACAGCCTCAATGGCACCAGCCGATTCAGCGGTTTCACACTGGCGAACCTCGGCCTCAACCCCGGAGTTTTCTCCTGGACCTGGGGCACAAATCCGAACGCCGACAGCCTCGAACTGAGGATCGAGCCCGTTCCCGCACCTGCTCCAGTTCCCGCTCCCCTGCCCCTGGCTGGTGGAGCAATGGCCTGGAGTCTGGCGAAGCGAATGCGCCGAGCCAGCCGTGGACAGCGCTTCCACGCCTCCATGATCACTTCAAAAACCGAACATTGACAAATAGAAAGCTGAAAGCTGGCACAAGAAAATATAAAGCCATTGCCTGAACGTCTCAAGCCTAATTGGCTTTTGACAACCTAAATCTAACCACACAATTAGCTAACCCAATGGCAATCCCATCACTTTTCGAGTTGGCTGTCGATGGCACTATGCTTGCTTTGCGCTACAGCGAGGTTCTCAATGGCATTCTCCCCAGTTTCGGCCGCTTTCAAGTGTCCGTTAACGGAATCCGCCGCAGCATCACTGGCCCTGCAATGCTACGCGGTGGCGGCACCACCATCCGCCTAAACCTAGCCACGCCGATCCTCGCCACGGACACCGTCGCGGTTACTTATGTCAACGTGAATGGATTCGACAGGACTGGCTTCGGCGACATTCGCTCTTTGAGCACCTATCAGACCGCCGCATTCTTTCGCAACTTCAACGCCACAAACCTCACCGGCATCGCCAACAGCGCAACGATTAACAGCAATGATTATTTAATCTCAACTGGCGAGACCGCCCTAATCAGCTTTGCCTTTAGCCGCAATCCGGGCACCTCCTTCAACAGCGGCGATGTCTCCGTGTCCGGGGGCAGCCTCTCGGATCTCAACGGCTCCAGCTCTAGTTATTCCGCCACCTTCACGCCCTCGGAAAACACGGAAGTTACCGCTTCGATCGCCATAGCCACTGGCTCCTGGCACGACATCTTCGAAAACGCGGGTGCGGGGGCCGTGTCAGCCACACTGCAGATCGACACCTTCAATCCTGCCGTCGCCATTCTCTTCGCAGCGCCCGCCATCAATGGTATGGCCAAAAACGCCTTGGTCTCGTTCTCCTTTAGTGAAAAGGTCGTAGGTTTCAGCGCTCAAGATATCAGTATAACCAACGGCACCCTCAGTGGCTTCACTGGATATGGCAACTTCTATTCTGCCATTTTCACCGCTCAAGACGGCATCGCCACCACGGGTACGCTTTCCATCGCAGCGAACTCTTACACCGATATCGCCGGAAACGCCGGAAACGCCGCCTCCGATGGGGTCAGAATCGATACCCTCAATCCCCCCCCACCCCTTGTGCCTCCGGGGTCTGACCCGATCCTCATTTGGACCAATAATGCCCTGAATGCGATCCAATCTGCGGGCAGCAATGGCAAGCCCGGTGTGCCCCCCACCACCGGCAGCCGCCTGTTGGCCATGCTCTCCACGGCGATGCTGGACACACTGGCCGCATTTGACACCCTTGCCACATTTGGCGATGAGGTGGATTTCTACCGAATCGACCAGAGCGCCCCGGCGGGCGCCAACATAGATGCGGCCCTATTGGGTGCGGCGCAGAGGATTCTCTCGCTCGAACTTCCTGGGGAAAGCAGCTTGATCCAGGAGCAATACAGCTCCAGCCTCCAGTCCCTCGCGGGGTCGGAGGAGAGCATTGAGGAGGGCCTGGCCTTCGGTGCCGGCATCGCCGACCAGATTCGTGCTCTGCGAGCCAACGACGGCTCGGCCAACACCACCCCCTACACGCCCCCCAGCGGCGGCCTGCCGGGATATGTGTGGATGCCGGCCGAAACAGGGCCCACCGCGGGGGCGGCTGTGGGGCCCAACTGGGGATCGGTGACCCCCTGGGTGATCAGCAGTCCCGATGACTTCAGCTCCAACGGTCTGCAGTGCCGGCCCGATGTGGACCTCGACCAATATGCCCAGCAGTTGAACGAAGTGCGTCTCTACGGCGGCTTGGCGAACACCTCCACAACGACGTTGGAGCGCAGCCCCGATCAGACGCAAATCGCTCTCTTCTGGGCCTACGACAGGACAGACACCTTCCGGCCCTACGGTCAGATGCTTGAGATCGCCGTGGATGTGGCGCTCGACCAGGCGACCTCCATGCTCGACAACGCCGAGCTGATCGCCAGCCTCAGCCTCGCCATGGCCGATGCTGTGATTTGCGCCTGGAAAGAGAAATACGACAACGTTCAGCCCCGCCCCTGGGACCTGATCACCGGCAGCTTCTCCGATACGGATGGTTCGGCCCTCACCGTCCGAGACCCAAACTGGCAGTCCTTGCTGTCCGCTATCAATGGCGTCCAGTCGCCACCCTTCCCGGATTTCCTTTCCGGCCACTCGGTGATGGGGGGCACCTTTGCCAGCGTCATGAGCCATTTCTTTGGTAACAATCTCACCTTTGACGCCACATCGCAGGAACTCCCCGGCGTGGTGCGCACCTTTGACGGTTTTACCGATGCGGGGGAAGTTATGCCCAATAGCTTCTACGAGGCCGGCCTGGAGAATGCGATCAGCCGCGTCTATGGCGGCGTTCATATCCGCGAGGCCTGTGAGGATTCCTTTGCTGTCGGTCTGAATGTGGGTGCCGCGGTGGTCCAGAACCTCTGGGCCAGCACCTAGGGGCCCCTGGCCGCTGAACACTCGCTCGCCTGCCGCAAACCACCAGGTTTCCGCCGCGGCCTCCTTAGGATTGTCATCAGACCTGGCCTCCGCCTTCCCATGACCCAGCTGGAAACGCGCACCGAGCCGATGGTGGTCAACTTCGGCCCCCATCACCCCTCGATGCACGGGGTGTTGCGCCTGGTGGTGACCCTCGACGGCGAGGACGTGGTGGATTGCGAGCCGGTGATCGGCTACCTGCACCGCGGCATGGAGAAGATCGCCGAGAACCGCACGAACGTGATGTTTGTGCCTTATGTGAGCCGCATGGACTACGCGGCCGGCATGTTCTACGAAGCGATCGTAGTGAACGCCCCCGAGCGCCTGGCCAACATCCCGGTTCCGAAGCGGGCCAGCTACATCCGCGTGATCATGCTGGAGCTGAACCGCATCGCCAACCACCTGCTCTGGCTGGGCCCATTCCTGGCCGATGTGGGCGCTCAGACCCCCTTCTTCTACATCTTCCGCGAGCGGGAGATGATCTATGACCTCTGGGAAGCGGCCACCGGTCAGCGGCTGATCAACAACAATTACTTCCGCATCGGCGGCGTAGCGGTGGATCTGCCCTGGGGCTGGCTGGAGAAGTGCCTCGATTTCTGCGACTGGTTCGGCCCCAAGATCGATGAATACGAGAAGCTGATCACCAACAATCCCATCTTCCGTAAGCGCATCGAGGGCCTCGGGGCGATCACCCGGGATCAGGCGATCAACTGGAGCCTCTCCGGTCCGATGCTGCGGGCCTCCGGTGTGCCCTGGGACCTGCGCAAGGTGGATCATTACGAGTGCTATGACGACTTCGACTGGGATGTGGCCTGGGAAAAAGAAGGCGACTGCTTCGCCCGCTACCGGGTGCGAATCCAGGAGATGCGCCAGTCGCTGAAGATCCTTCGCCAAGCCTGCAAGATGATTCCGGGCGGCCCTACCGAGAACCTGGAAGCCCGTCGGATGGCCGAGGGTAAGGGAAGCGAATGGTCCGGCTTCGATTATCAGTACGTGGCCAAGAAAGTGGCCCCCACCTTCAAGATTCCCGGTGGTGAGCTCTACACCCGCCTTGAGTCTGGCAAGGGCGAAATCGGAGTGTTCATCCAGGGCAACGACGATGTCACCCCCTGGCGGTTCAAGATCCGCGCCGCCGACCTCAACAACCTCCAGATCCTGCCCCATATCCTCAAGGGGGCCAAGGTTGCTGACATCATGGCGATCCTGGGCTCGATCGATGTGATCATGGGCTCCGTGGATCGCTGAGCAGCCAAGCTCTACCCGTCCTTGCCCTCCATCGGCAGCACGGCGACCGGCATTCGCTCTGCTGAAACGGCTGTTCTGATCCCGTTACCGGCGACCGATCCCTGATCCAGGGACCCTGTCCCGTTTCACCCGATGCCGCTCCCGCCTCCCACCACCTGGCTGCAGCTGCATCGCAGCGTGCGCTTTGGTGACACCGATGCCGCCGGCGTGATGCACTTCCACCAGCTGCTGCGCTGGTGCCACGAGGCCTATGAAGAGAGCCTGGAGCGCTTCGGGCTGCCGGCCGCGTCGGTGTTTCCCAGACCGGAGTGGGCGGGCGTTTCACCGGGCGTGGCCCTACCGATCGTGTACTGCCAGGCCGAATTCCGCCGGCCGCTGCTGACGGGCGACCAACTGCTGATCAGCCTGCGGCCCGAAGCCTTGGGGCCCGAAGGCTTCGAGGTGAGCTACTGCTTCGAGCGCGAGGGGCAGCCGGTGGCCCAGGGCCTCACGCGCCATCTGGCCATCGCCGCGGCCGAACGGCAACGCTGTCCGCTACCGGAGGGCATCCGCCGCTGGCTGGAAGCCTCGGGCCTCGGCGAAGGGGTCCGCCCCCTCTAATC
>Ga0194055_10004798_pt1 | contig 10030 bp, 17 predicted proteins | sample SepL449m_MetaG_FD_155482 | JGI IMG/M metagenome (GOLD analysis project Ga0194055, IMG submission 155482) | Anoxic zone freshwater microbial communities from boreal shield lake in IISD Experimental Lakes Area, Ontario, Canada - Sep2016-L442-9m | ecosystem: Environmental > Aquatic > Freshwater >... | reverse complement strand
ATATCTTAAAGATATTCGTAAAATCCGAGTTATGACTCCTGATAGGGAGAGAGAACTTGCTGAACGAATGATGTCTGAAGATATTACAAAGAGTGAAAAAGATAAAATCCAAAAAGAATTATTGGAAGGTAATCTTCGTTTTGTTATTACTGTGAGTAAACAATATCAAAATCAAGGATTGGATTTATCTGACCTTATTGCTGAAGGTAATTATGGACTTATGAAAGCCATTGAGAACTTTGATTGGACTAAACGATTAAGATTTATATCTTATGCTGTGTGGTGGGTTCGTCAATCAATTTTGCAATCTTTAAATGAGAATGCAAGAACCATCCGTCTTCCTGTGAATGTGGTTCAAGAATTACATAGGGCAAAGAAAGATATGGAGGTCGCGGGTGTTGAATTACCTGAAAAATTTGTGAACTTACCTTATACTATTAACTTTGATAGTCCATTAAATGAAGAGGGTGATACTTTATTAGACGTTTTGAGTAATCCAAATGCGGAACTTGCGGATAGTAATTTATCTACTGAAGATACATTAAAAGAAAAATTATTGGGAATGTTGGATGTTTTAGATGAGAGAGAAAAAATAATTATTGAAGATTATTTTGGACTATCAGGAACTACCCGAACATTAGAAGATATTGGTGGAGACTTCTCTTTAACTAAAGAAAGAGTAAGACAAATTAAAGAAAAAGCATTACGAAAGTTACGAAATGAAACGAGTAGTTTGTTTGATTATATGTAAAATTAATTAAAGGGTGTATTTATTAAGTACACCCTTTATATTTGTGGGTAATATAAAAATTAAAAATTATGAAAAATTTTATACAAAAAAACTTTACAACCATTGTCTTGGTAATTGCATTACTAGGATTATTGAAAAGCTGTGGTGATGGCAAAGAAATCGCTAAAATGAGAAAAGAGATTGAGTCTATTAAAGATTCAACATATACAAAAAATGAACTAAACATTGAATTAAAGATAATGGGATTGGAATCTGAAAAAAGAATGATTCAGGCTACTGATAGAAAATTATTAGACGTTCAGAGACAAACTCAAATTGAGGAAGAAATTAAAAGACTAACCTCTAAGTAAGATGAATTGGATACAAAAAAACTTTAAAAAAATAATTTATGTTGCGTTTTTGGTTCCGATACTTACTGTTGCGGGAGTTTCAATTTCGCACGTAACAACTTGGTATGGGTTGTCAAATCCTATGAGTTGGGCAGTTTATTTATCAGTTGGTATTGAAATTGCTGCATTATCTGCTCTTGCTGCAATATCTGCTCAAATGGGTAGAAAAGTGTATTTTCCCTTTGGAATTGTAACCCTGATTCAATTTATTGGTAATATTTTCTTTGCTTACCAGTATATTGATGTAAATTCACATTCATTTAAAGATTGGGTTGATATGGTTGACCCTTTGGTTAGTTATCTTGGTGTTGAGTCAGGAGATATGGTTGGACATAAAAGATTCTTGGCATTATTTGCGGGAGGAATGTTACCAATTATATCTTTATCCTTTCTACATATGTTAGTTAAATTTGAAGAAGAGGATAAAGGTAATAAAGAATTACCACAACCAATTGTTGATATTGATGGGTTAAGTACTCAAGCTGGAAAACAAGAAGCAGAAATTGAAAAAGAAAGATATGTCCCAACTCAAGAAGATTTAGATAATCTTGAGAAAGAACTAATAAGAGTGAACGAACAAAAATTCGGTAGTCTAATTGAAAAACCAATAAACGAAGACGATGGAATTAAAAGGTTGAGTTACACTAAAAGAGATGCTTAATATTGAAAAATACGGAAACTTTAAACCAATAGGCAAACATAAGAACAAAAAACAAATAATCTTATGTCATACTTCAAGGGACATTGAGGAATACTTAGTGTCCCTTAAATTTAGGTATAACTCCAATTATGATAAGATACCTAATTACATCATAACCAAAAATGGGAAAGTTCTCCAACTGATTCCCAACGAAGGATATACCAATTTCTTTAATGATAATACTATAAATAAGAATGGTATTGTGGTATGTTTAGAAAATTTAGGGTGGGTTGAAAAGAAACCTTTAACTAACTATCATATTAACTGGAAAGGAAGTATTTATAATCAAGAAGTTTACGAAAAAAAATGGAGAGACTATTTCTTTTGGGAGCCATATACCGACAGTCAGATTAAATTAACTGCCAAATTATGTAACAACCTGATAGATACCCTTAAAATTAACCGAAGCTGCGTTGGTCATAATACCAAAATTGAAGGTATTAAAAATTTTGAAGGAATTGTTTCAAGAAGCAATTTTAACGGAAGATACACTGACTTAAACCCATCTTTTAACTTTGAAACTTTTACAAAACTAATAGAATATGAACAATTTGCATAATGATAGATACGACGAAATGAAGTCGTTATTAAAAAAATCAAGAATGATACTTGAGCAAACTCAAGATAATCTTGGAGATAGTGTCCAAAGTAGGATAGACCAAGATACGGATTATGAAACTGCTGTTGATGATGAGGAGAATGATGAGACACCAGTATCTAAAGATAAGACACAGAAATATAGAATATCTGGTGGGATTATGGCTTTACACGGTAAAGACAGAAGTGAATTAGACATTACTGGAGATGAAAAAGTTGCATTCCAAGAAACAATGGATGAATTCGTTCAAGAAGTTTCTGACTTAGCCGACTTTGATGTATTAAATGTTTATCCTAATAATGTTGATTGGTCTGGAAAGATTATTGACCAAGATTTAGATTTTACATTAACTATTGGAGAGAATAGTGGAATATATATTAACGGAGATATGCTTAAAGTTGATGAAGACTTCTTAGATTTGATAAGTAAATTACAAAAATTCTATCAAAAATTTAAATCTAAATGGGGTACAGTGTTATCAAATAGAAAGAAAACAAAAGAATCACCTGAATAATGGAAACAATTAAAAATATTTTAACTAAAAATTACAAAATAATCTTAATCGTATTGGTTGGATTGTTTGTGTTATGGACAACATACACAATAACAACACATAGTACAATGACTCAAGATAGTAAAACAAAGATTGATTCATTAACCAATGTTATTGATAAAATTCAAACAGAACAAAAAAAAATAAATGTTAAGATTGAAATTGTTAATGATGAGGTTATTAAGATTGATGATAATATATCAATCATAAAATCAGAAAAAAATAAAAATGGGGAGAAATATCATGGTAAGATTAGTCGTGTTGATACTTACACTGACCTTGAGCTTGACAGCTTTTTCACAAGTAGATACAAATAAGCCAGTTAAATGTTTTCCAATTCCTATTGCAAAAAGGATTGTTAAAGATTTATTGAGTGGTGATTCTGCAAAGGCACAGTTGGAACTAACCAATCAACAATTGGTTGAAACTGAAAAAAAAGTGGTTAAGAAAGATACTATTATTTCATTGATGAAAGTCAAAGAGGATAATTATATTACTATCATTGATTCCCAAAACCAAAAATATTCTATTTTAAATGACCACACAAAGAAACTTGAGTGGAATCTAAAGAAAGAAAAAGTTAAAAATAAATTCACATCTATCCTATCAAGTGGGATTATTGTTGTGTTAACAATATTATTAATAATAAAGTAATGGCTCTTACAAGTTCAGAACATAAAGAAATTGAAATAATGATTCGTAAAGAAATTAGAAACTTTATGGATAATAATACTATTAAACAATTTGAGGATAAGTTGTTAGATAGAATTGGAAAAGAAATAAAACATGGTAAATTAGAAGGCGATGTTAAAGATATAACTCTAAGAATGTTCCGAGAATTCTATCAGTTTATGTGGATGAATCGTAGCTATTGGGAACCAAGATTAAAAAACGCTTAAAATATGGAAGATACTAAAGAAATGTTTAAAAACGCAATAGATAAGGCATATACTACTCAACCAAATGTTACAATGAATAAAGCAACTATTGAAGACAATGTAAAATACAAACAAGGGTTTACTGAAAATGATGATGAAGAAGAAGATGATGATTTTGATTTAAAACAAAAACATATATCAAAACTTTCTGCTAGAAATAAATTTAGAGATGATTTGCAAACTGACCCCGATTATGTTGAGTTTAAAAAGAATGCAAACTATTATGATAGAGAAAATGCCGCTAAATATAGTTTTGGTGCTCCACACGCAATAAATAATGACCCATTTGTTAATAAGAGGAAACATAAAATTGAAACTAAAGAAGCAACAGGTTCAGGTTCATCAGGAGGGTTTTCAGGTCCAATTGCCTTTAAAGATAGTGACTTTGTTAGAAGAAGTTTTAAGGAGACACCAAAATTAAAAGAAGAAACAACTGAAAAAGTTGAGGCAAAAGAAGCCACAACATCAGGTTCTGTTGGTGGATATGAATCACCTTCAATGTGGGCTAAGTCAACTAAAAAGAAAGATTGGGGACCTAGTAGAAAAACACAAATTCCTGGTGGAAATTTTGTATCGGTTAAAAAGAAATGTTCTAAATTTCCTTATTGTAATAAGGGAGATATTAATGCGCTAAACATATCTAAAAATGAATCTGTTAAAGAGGCAATTAAGAATGTGGCTAAAAAATTAAACATAAGTGAATCTACGATTATAACTATTTTAGAATATGAATATGAAAAGATTAGTAAAACCATAAATTAAAGATATTTATATTAAAAAAACAAAATGAAAGATTTTCAAAAAAATATTGATAACCTTGTTTCAAAAATCTTAAATGAAGAAATTGAAACCAAGTCAAGAAAAATTGCTGAACAAGTAAAGAATGAATGGACTGAAGTTGAAGTTGGTGAAGAACTTTATGGTGGTCAGAAAAAGATAGATGTTGCAAATCCTAAAGGTAAAATTACTGCCGCAGACTTTAAAAAATTGAGAGACAATAAAGTACATAAAAAGAAAGTTGATGAGTTTTACTTTTACGATGATGAGAATGAAGAGGCTGAAGAATTATCACAAAACGAACCGACATATGTTGGTAAAGGACTAAAAGATAATAAAATTAAAAGTGACATCCAAAATAAAATATTTGGTTCATTTGATGATGAACACGGATGGTTTGATAATTCAGATAGAGCTCATAATGATTTTGATTTTGATTATGATGAGGAAGAGTTTTCTGATTTTGATTCATTTATGTCAAAACACGGTAAAAACCAAAGATGGTTCGCACCTAATGGTGGTGAAAGATTCTTTAACCAATATAAGGAACATTATGGTGATAAACCATTTAGAGTTAGAACGGCTAAAGGATTAGAAGAAGAGGCTGAAACTGATGAAGGTAATGCTTTTACTGGAGCATTAGCCAAAGCAAAAGATTCAGGTAAAGATAGTTTTGAAGTTGACGGTAAAGAATATAATGTTAATGAATCTGAAAATAAATTTATTCAAAAAGCTAACATAAAAAAAGGTGGATTACATAAATCTTTAGGAATACCTGAAGGAAAAAAAATACCTAAAGCTAAATTGAATGCAATTAAAAAAGATTTAATGATTAAAGCTAAAGGAGATAAAAAATTATCTGCGGAGGATTCTAAATTGTTAAAACAAGTAAATATGGCGTTGACATTAGGAGGACTTAATGAAAGTATAAATACTCTTTCATTAAGTGAAAATGAGTTGATTGACATGATTGAAAATATTGTTTTAGAGCAAAAAGTTAAAGACGTTGCGGAAAAGAAAAATATTACAATGAAGACCCCTCAAGGGTTGAGAACTACTGAGAAAGTTTTAGGACAGAACAAGAAGGAAAATGATGGTTACGCAACAGAAGTAGTTAAGAAGATGAAAGATTATATGAAGGATATGTATATGGGTGACGGAAGTTATAATGAAAACCCCGATGATTTTCCTCAAAGTAATTATGATATGGAAAAAGAACATAACGAGAAAAAATATCACCCATCTGATGCGGTTGAAGAATATATTGAGGCGTTCTCTTATCCTGGTATGACAAATCTTGTTTATGATGAGATTAAACCTGATGATGAAATGATTACAAACCAAATTAAAGGTGATACTAAAAATGGTAATGCTGTTACAGGTAAAGATGGTAAAGCATTAGGTAATGTTTCAAAAAGAAGTTTAAAGGTTGGTGATAGATTTAAAAAGAATTTTGATGATAACTTATATGGTGCTGAACAAATGAATGTTTCATATAAACGACAACCACAACCTGTTGACATTGCTGGTGACAAAAAAAGTTCAGGAAATCTTAAAAGTATTAAAAATTCTACCACGAAGGCAAATAATATAATGAATAAATTGGAGTCTGTTGAGGCGAAAGCAACTAAAATAATTAATGAAGATTTACAAAAAATGAAAAATCTAATTTCTTATAATAGAAAAACTCAATAAAAATTCACATTTATTAAACTTACACTATATTCTCCATAGAACTAATATTCTATGGAGAATTTTTATAATTGGATGGTGAAGCCGTTACCCAAAGACGAGATAATAGTATGGTTAAATATTCATAACATGAGCTATGAAAAGATTGACCTATATGGTGATATCTTTAAATCATTAAATAAGACGATTATGGACACATACCTTGGAGATAATGTCTCCGAGACTAAAATAGTGCTATCAAAGTCTGATAATAAAAATCATTTTGATTGGTGTTGGAAGAAAACAATTGATAACTTCAAAAAAGAAAATATTATAATAAAAGATATTGGGGAACATAAAGATTATTATGAGATGTTCTTCTTGGATACGTTTTATAATCAAAGTGAGGATAGAATCAAAAAATCAATTCCTGTCTTTTTAAAAGAAATATTTGATGAGGATATGAATTATTCTAAATCGGATTTAGATTTATTGACTGAGTTATATAAATTAATGGAAAAAAATTTAGAATAAATTGTTGATTCTATTTACACCAGAGGGGAAAACCTTAATATTTTGAATAATAAATAAACAACATAATTTTTTTAAACAATGGAAACATTAGAACAAATTAAAGTATTAACTGAATTATTATCAGTAGATACAACAAAATTTTTCGGCGGTAATAAAAGCGCAGGAACAAGAGCTAGAAAGTCAGCTCAAGAGTTAAAAGCTTTGCTTCAACAATTAAGAGGCGAAATTCTTGAAAACAACAAGACAGAAAAAAATGCATAATATTGATACAATATATTTTTTTATATTTGTGTTCACAATATTGGTGGCATTGAAAAATGTCGCAAATTTTATAGGCGCCCTGTTACAAAAAGAACCAAAACCATTGGTTTACAGTGACAGGGAGCTTATTTTATTAGGAATATCAATCAGTTACATTATTACATACCTACTACAAAAATGAGTTTTTATAAAGAAATATTACCGTTCGTTGAATACATCCATTCAATTAGAAAGTTAGAAACATATCTTAGTTTTGATATGAAATTCCCAACAAAATGGTCTATACCAAAGAGTATAATGGATGAGGGACAGATTATTGGATTTGAGGTTGATAATCAGAATTTGAAAGGAATTACATTCGTTTCACCTATTGAGGAATCACAAATGTCTACAATAATGATTAAGATTGGTAAAATAATCAAATTGAATAAAGAAAGAGAATTAAAAGAAAAATTATTCAAACAAACGGTTGAACAATTAAAACAAACTTTTGAAAAAACAGATTTAGATAAATTACAAAACTTATATTTTGACTTTGATGAAAGTGATTTAGAGGCAGAATTAGAAACCAATTTAGAAGATGAGCAAAACGGACAGGAGTCAGCAGTTGTTGAATTGGCTGAATAGTGAAAAACTAAAAGACCAAAAAGAACTTGACAGGACTAAACAAAGAATTGTTAAAGAAATTATAAATATAAAAAAGGAAGACCTTTTTCCTAAACCAATAAAGGTAAGTTTATGGCAGAAAATAAAAATAATACTTTTGGGCAAATAGAGAAATTGGCGTTGATTGCGGAATCAATCCAAACCCTTTTTAGTGGTAAAGGTACCATTATTTTTGAATTACCTAAAGGAGAGTATGCCAGTGTTATTAATCATTTCCGAGAAATAGATAGACATCACAAACAATTTTCAATTGATATTTCAGGAACTGAATTTCATTTTATTTTAGACGAGAAGGATACGTTGTAAATTTTCTATATAACACCTTCTTATCAAACCCATTTGACTCTAACAAATTATACAAATACTTTCTTTGAACAGAGGAGTCGTCTTTAACAAAAAGACAGTCTCCTCTTTTTATTTTAAAAAAATATGAAGATAAACACTCAACAAATCTGGAACACTCTAGTTCATTTTTTAATGAAAATAACTCAATTTCTTCATCTTTTTGTAGGATAATTTTATTGTTAAGTACGGATACCATTTTTAACCCATCACCCTTTAAAAAACTTTTAATAAACTCTTTAGCAGTAATTTTTGATTTGTTTTTAACGTTGTATATGAGGTCTTCCTCCCGATATGGATTAATTGATATGATGGACATTCCATCTTCATCTAACTTAACTTTAATACTTCTTCCTAATTCATCCGTTATGTATACAGGGAATGATTGATTTACATTTAAATCTACTAATCCCAATTCAAAATTACAATCTTTGGCATTCTCAACCAAAACGTCAAAAATAACATCATTAGATTCATTAATTAATTGGTTAAAAAATTTAGTTGCACGAGATAAAGTAACAAATTTCTTTATAATTCGTTTTTTTTTCTTATTTTTGAACAATACAATTAAATAGTTTTCCATTATATGAATTATTACGAAATATTAGGCGTAAGTAAAGACGCATCCCAAGAAGAAATTAAAAAGGCTTACAGAAAATTAGCAATACAGTACCATCCAGATAAAAATCCCGAAGGTGCTGATAAGTTTAAAGAGATTGCCTCGGCATATGACATTATTGGCGATGAAACTAAAAGAAAACAATATGATGTCAACGGTAATAACCCATTTAACAAATCTGGTCAATACGAAGAATATTTCAATCAAGTGTTTAGAGGTCATCAGAATAGAAATGCGGCACCCGATAAAATAATTAGAGTTAAAGTATCACCCATTGAATCATATAAGGGTTCGGAAAAAATTATTAACTATATCAAAGATAATGGTTGTAATGTTTGTAATGGTAGTGGAGGTGAAAGACAAACTTGTGTTACATGCGGTGGAGCAGGATTTCAAATAAGAACTTTTGGAACAGGGTTTATGGTACAACAAATTAGAACTGCTTGCCCTTCTTGTGATGCAAAAGGGTATACGTTAATTCATAGATGTTATAGTTGTGATGGTAGAGGTGTTAAATCAAATAACCATACAGTTACAATTAAACTACCAGTTGGTGTTGACAATGGACAATATCTTAAACTAACTAAATTAGGGGATTTTAGAAATGGTGAATATGGTGATTTAGTAATACAAGTTGAGGTTGTAGAAACTGATGGTTTTGAAAAATTTAATAATGATTTGATATATACAATATTTTTAAACTTAGATGAGATTCAAAAAGATAAGTTTACTATTCCACACCCTGATGGTAATATAAATGTGAACGCATCAAAAACATTTGATACTTCAAAACCGTTAAGAGTTAGGGGTAAGGGTTATAATGGCGGGGATATGTATATTAAGTTAAATGTTAGATTTGACAGAACTATTTAAAGTAAGAGATAATATTCTCAACAAATATTATTGTTCCATATACTGATGAAATTACAATATAAAATCCTAAGATAATAGAACCAATTTGAATGACTCCAGGTCCTTTTTGTTTACATTTTTTACAATCTTTTTGTGGTGTGTTTTCCATAATGATATAAATATAATAAACTGATTAAGATTGTAAAACATATAATACTCTACAAATTTCAAAGAATTGATTTGCTTTTTCACTTTTTTTTGTTATACTTTTAGAAAACAAAAATATGCTATCATACATAGGAGGTAAAAGTAAAATAGGTAAATGGATTGCTCCATTTTATCCTGAAGATATGGAAACATATGTTGAAACATTTGGGGG
>Ga0194055_10004797_pt1 | contig 10031 bp, 9 predicted proteins | sample SepL449m_MetaG_FD_155482 | JGI IMG/M metagenome (GOLD analysis project Ga0194055, IMG submission 155482) | Anoxic zone freshwater microbial communities from boreal shield lake in IISD Experimental Lakes Area, Ontario, Canada - Sep2016-L442-9m | ecosystem: Environmental > Aquatic > Freshwater >... | reverse complement strand
AAACACGGGGAGCAATAGAAGTCGCGGCATACGATATTTCTGGGAGAGGTCCCGCCATTCGAATTCCACCAATAGCCCCATAGACAAGAACTATGGCGAGCAACGTTCGTGCCACAAATCTAGCGTGTGATTTCCTTGGTTTTTTCGATCGACGCGTGTGATCAATGATATTCATAAGCAGTACTTGATTACAGTATAGCAAAGCGAAAAACCATCTAAAGAAGCTTTATTTAGTTAGCTTGGTTTGCCGAGTCGTCTGATTTCTGATTAATGCCTAGTATCTTGCTTCAAACTTTCAGAAAAGGCATCTTTTTCGACCAAACTTTTTTCAATGTTTTTCGCTCCTGTGACAGGCATGCCCATTGCTTCACACAATTGAATGATTATCTGCCGAGCTTGATCTGGATCATCAGTGATACGATTGAAACTAATCTTACTCCATTCTGACCAAGTCTTGAATGACTGTTCTAGATCAGTCGATCCAAGAACTTCTGATGATGTTATCGCCCTATCAGTTGTAGCATAGACCGGTTCTCGTCTAATAAAGATTGAGCGCCCGTTTGTGGCGGATATTTCATCATAAGAAGTGGGATCTTGGTCATACGGCGGCCTATTTTGGTAGTAAAATTCAGTTGAACCGGAGTATCGAGATGATAGTTCGAGTGGTAGCTCTTTGAGTCTAGTAGTTTGGGTCCCATAAGATCTCAGACGATAGCCGCCATCGTTGACTCTATGTATTTTTATTTGTCCCATACGACCCGGTTCAATCTGTGATTTAATTATCCAGCCAGTCTGAGGCAGTTCGTCATATCTCCCATTAAGCGCTTCTGTAACAAGATCTCTTCCTGGAATAGCTGCCAACGTATCATAGATTTGCTTTACTTGTTGTTTCTGCTCACTGTCTTGCGTTTCAGGACGTGTATCGGCAGGATGGGGGGTAGGCGGGGTGCCCAGTGACGCTTCACCAATAGCTATCTTTTCCAATATATTTTTCAGACTATTGTATTCAACTGCCGCTTGTCCTGAACGATCTTCTTGAAAATTAGCATAATCTGCCCATACACTGTCTTTAGCCTCTGCGGCAGATTGTTTCATTTGTCGGATATCAGTGGAACTATTTGCGTCCAGCCGTGAACGCAGTCGATTATACAGTTTGTCTAGCATGAGTAAAAATTCTACTTGACTAGAGTAATCACCTATACTTACGTGACTATAAATAGTGTTTTCAAAAGATGCTTTACCAAATGCTTCGTCTTTGAATTCAGCAGACATTGGATGCAACGCAGCAACAACACAAAAGAACTGTATGCCCCTCTTTTTTTCTTCCTGGTCCAGTTTCTTCGTAGTAAGTTTGGCAACTTCTTCTTGATCACCTGACTCGACAGCTCGAGCAATATCAATCTCAAGTTGTTGCTCATTCACAATTGTTAATGACTTTACTTCCTCAGAGACTTTTGCGGCTATATCCGGCCGCGATTCATATACCATCTGTGCGTCGCCCCATGTTCTGACGATTGGGTTACCGTCTAGCCCCATTTCTAATTCTGTAGACTGATCAATGGTTTGATCTTTGGGTTCAAACGATTTCATCACTCGGTCGGGTAAAACTTGGTGAAGGGTAGAATGCACAGCCCTTTCTTGAGAACTTCGCTCTACCTCATCCATAGCTTCAGCACGTTCAGACACATCTCTAAGCTGGCTTTCCATATTGGCTAGGGTATCTTCTGGAAGTGGGATTTCATTGTCAGGCATAATTTATTTTATAGTAATACATATCGGAAGTATTAGCGATAACATTTCATGCAGTAAAGATAGTGCAGTTTTTAGAAAATGATAAACATACAAGGGAATAGGTTAAAAAAGACAAATAAAAAAACACCTTCTTGTGGTGCTTTTTGCGCGTACTAGCTGGCTCGGAACGATTGTATATTCTTTAGCAATGAATACGCCTGATTACTCAGGTCACCCTTTTATTTGCTAGTACAAAATAATAATATATCATATCGTGAAATATGTCAAGTACTTTTTTTGATAGGGCGGAGGTTACCTAAGATAACCTATCTCTCAAAAGAGTTCATTATTACTGTTGTGGCGGTTGTCATGAGTAATGCAATGAAGGTAAATATAATCCACTTTCCCAAAGTGGCCGTTCTTTTGCTAAATTCAGTCAGATTCGCCATGTAAGCTTTGTCATTTGCGGATGATGGTTTAGGCTTTAGCACCCATTTTCTGATTCCGTATGCAATAATTTGGAAAAGAATTATCGATGCTAGCAGGAAAGATAATAAACCTGGCCACATAGACATAGGCAGTTCAGCATCTATCGGCCCTGCAAATATAGTAAACATAATTTAATACTAACACAGCATAACGAGGCTATCTCGACAGAGTTAATGGACTAGAACTAAGTTAACAGAGGAGACTATGAATAATGAGCAAAAACTATGCAAATAGGGTAAATAACCAAACCGGAATAACAGATACGGAAATGCTTCAAAAAATATAGCTAGGGCGGAGGGATAGCGGCCTTTGGCCTTTTCCGTTGCGGCGTGCTCGAAGCTAGCTTCTGCGCGCGTCCTCACTACACCGAACCCCCGAATTACAAATCGCTTCGCGCTTTAATTCGGGAGTTCTAATCCCGACCGGAAAAAGCAAAACGACCACCAAAATGGTGATCGCTTTACTTTGGCTAGACGAAACGTACGTTAATGGAACTTTCTACTCAAGTCACCATGACCCCAACTTTAACATAGAAGAAGTCAAAGAACTGCTAAAGAATGATCATGAGGCTGACAATGCTCAGTAATATACTACATCGCATCCAGCCAGCAATTCCTAGTTCAAAGCTTTACGACGAAAACAAGTTCTACGAGGCGTTCGTTCGAGATCTAAAGAAATGCCATAGCGAACTAATCATCGAAAGTGCCTACATGACAACCAAAAGAGTCCACTTCCTGTTGCCATACTTTGAGAAGCTCAAGAAAAGTCATGTCAGGGTGGTCATTAACACTAGAGACCCCGAAGAGCATGATAACTACTTGCGTGAAGAAGCTAGAAGATCACTATCATTGTTACTTGAGATTGGAGTACAGGTTATCTTTAGTGAGTCCCTACACCGCAAGACAGCAATAATAGACCGAGAAACACTTTGGGAAGGATCACTTAACATACTGTCTCAGAACACTAGTCGCGAGGTTATGCGACGAACCGAGTCGTCTACATTAGGCTGGCAGATGGTGAGGTTCTCGGGTCTCGATAGTAAGTTAAGTTAAGCTGTTGACATATATCAACGGTTATGCTAATATACTATCAACTTAACGGAGTTTATAAATAAATGATAGATCTAATCAACAGCTAAAGATGTCACGCTAACGGCGTAGCTTTGCTATTGATTTGATTTCATTACTAAACTTCTGAAAACCGAGCGTGCGTGACATTTGTCTGCCTGCTCGGTTTTTTTAATTTCCATAGAAATAGAGGATATAGTAATGGCATTTAACTTACGTCATATATACAAATCTTTCCCGAATAAGTCTGTCCTGGAAGACGTTAGCCTGAGTATTAGTCCACACGAAGTTGTTGCCTTAATTGGCGCCAACGGAGCTGGTAAAACTACTCTGCTAGAGATCTTACGTGGTGAACTGAAGCCAGATGCCGGAAGCGTTCAAGCTTCTGGTGCCATTGGCTATGTTCCGCAGGAAGCGATCTTAGGGAAAACAATTCAACAAAGTTTTTCGGCAACGACCGAGTCGTGGCAGATTAACTACGCCCTAGAACGAGTGGGTCTGGGAGCCAAAGAACTGGACACACCCGTATCTACGTTAAGCGGGGGTCAGAAAACGCGGTTAGCTTTTGCGACCGTGCTAGCACAAGATCCGGAACCATCTTTGCTGTTGTTGGACGAACCAACAAACAACTTAGATGCCGAGGGACTCGTTTGGCTGGCAGACTTTGTACGCACATTCGATAGTGCCGTGCTACTAGCTAGTCACGACCGTGAGTTTGTTAACAAAACGGCTACCAAGATTGCTGAGCTGCACAACAGCAAACTCACACTGTACGGTGGAGATTATGATTTCTACCACCAGCAGAAAGAGTTAGAACAAGCTGCCGCGGTGGCGCGTTACCAACAGAATATCGAAGAGCGTAACCACCTCACCAAAGCTATTCTTAGCCAACAGGAAAAGGGTAAACACACCCACGAACACATCAAGCGATCGGATGGAGACAAGTACCAACGTGATTTCTTTAGAAACCGAGTGACAACTAAGTTCGGCCAACAAGCTCGGGCACTCGAGAAGCGACTCGACCAATTAGAAGATGTCGAGCGACCAAAGTTTTCCAAAGACTATAGGATCGTACTTGGTGGCGAAGTAGATAGTGGCAAGTTAGTACTGAGCCTAGACGGAATCTGTAAAGGCTTTGCCAAACCAGTACTAAATAATACTGACCTAGAAATCCGGGGCGGAGAACGGGTTCAGGTGCAGGGTCAGAATGGAAGCGGCAAGACTACGTTACTAACTATTGCCGCTGGTCGGGCACAGCAAGATAGTGGCGAAGTAAGTTATGGCACTGGAATCAGTGTTGGTTACTTCTCGCAGGATGTGGATGGACTAGATCACACCACAACCGGGTTAGCCAACTTAGTGGCAACCGAAGCACAGATGACTAACATTTTTCGCGAAGCTCGCAGCCTTGGCCTATCTGACATGGACTTAAAGAAACCGGTCAGCGAACTATCACGCGGACAGCAGGCTAAGCTTGGATTTGCCAAACTTCTATTAGCATCTCACCATTTGCTAATTTTGGATGAGCCAACCAATCACCTCGATATTCCAACCAGGGAACAGATAGAAGTAGCTCTGCAACAATACCGGGGAGCAGTTTTGTTTGCCTCCCACGACAAGTACTTTGCTAAAAAGCTAAAACCAACTAAGGAACTAAAACTATGAACTTACTGAAACATAATATGCGGGCACTGTTTCGCTTTACCTTCTTGTCTAACGTACAGCCGTATTACATAGTGCTCGTACTGTATCTTTCGCATGTCTTAAATTCATTTGCTCTGGGCACTAGTGTCTGGGCGTTTGTCCAGATTTCTCAAGCTATCCTAGAGATTCCTACAGGTGTCGTTTCTGACCGTGTTGGTAGAGTTGTAAGTATGCAGGTCGGGGCGCTAGCGAGTCTAGCTGGTCTGCTAATCTACGCTACAACTACCAACTACTGGATCTTGCTTGTTGGTGCTGCGATGCAGGGGTTGAGCTTCGCTATGTTTAGTGGCAACAACAATGCTCTGATCTACGAATCGGCTCGATCTGCTGGAGAGAAGAATGACTTCCATAGTTACTACAGCAAAACTAATATTGCCCTTGAGGTTGGTGGCATTATTGCGGCCATAGGTGGAACCATGCTTGCTTCGATATCCTACATTTTGGTCTTGTGGATTTCGGTAATACCACAAGTTCTCGCCGTAATAGTGACTTTCACTATGATTGAGCCTCCTAGGCACTCACCGCTCTCAGGCAATATATTTAGCCATCTAGGAGATGTTTATCGACATTACAAAAATAACTCACATTTGCGTATGCTCAGTATTGCCTCAATCCTAAGTGGAAGTGTTGGTGGCGCATCTTGGAACATGATGCCAGCATTCTACCGCCAGTATGTACCATTGTCTTGGGTTGGTAGCTTGTTGTCAGCCAACTACATTTGGAGCACCATTGGGTTTAAGACAAGTGGTTGGTTCATTAAGCGCTTTAAGCCAGCGACTATCCTACTTACCGGCGAAGCTTTCTCGCGCACAGTTTCATTTGTCGCGTTGATCTTATCATCAGCTGTTTCACCTTTCATTATGATGCTCCACGGTCTGCCATATGGGCCGACCGACACGGCCAAGCAACATCTAATCCATCAGGAATTTACTGATGCACAACGTGCGACCATGGACTCTTTGAACTCATTAGTTACTAGCGGAATCTACGCAGTCTTCCTGGTGTTCGTGGGATACCTGGCTGACAATTACAGTCCGCGAATTGCACTACTAGTCTGTAACATTTGTATGGTACCGGTGTTCTTAATTTACCGTTCAACATTCAAACAACAGCTTAAAGATTCTAGGGTATAATTGACATAAAGGAATAAATTATGCCAGATACTTCCATACGTCCATTTTCACCAGATGACATACCGAGTTTGCATAGAGTTGTCATGCGCTCCGCCGAGCAAGATCGGGTGGACCCTCTTTCAACACTTGAATCGATACCAACATTAGAACAGTTAGTTGAGTCGTTAGATTCAAATAACGCCGAACCAAATTCAGATGTTTTCGTTGCAATAGACGATAAAACAAAAGACATAGTGGGATACGGAAAGATTGGCTGGTGGCAAGAAGAGGATGGTACCTTTGTCTATATTCATCAAGGACAAGTAGACCCAGCGCATAGAGGTCAAGGCGTAGGGCAAGAGTTACTTCAGACATTACAGACGCGAATACGTGAAGTTGTCCATGGCCATCCAGAAGATTCGCCAAAGACTTTTGGGGCTAACGCTAGCGAATCCGAGGAGGGTGCCATAAAACTTCTTGAAAAAGAAGGATACCGTAAAGTTTGGTCACAAATAGAAATGGAATTTACCGATTTCAATAGTCTAGAAGAGATTGATGAGCCAGAAGGTTTTGATTTTAGACCTCCTGAAACTCTAGAAGAAAAGCGAAAGGTTTATGAGCTAAATGTACGAGTCTACGAAGGTACACCTGGTTCTTTACCTGCCTCAGAAGATGGTTTTAAGGAGTACCTTGAAGACCACGCCGATCTATCTCTTTGGAATGTAGCTTGGGATGGTGACAATGTTGCAGGTTTTGTACTTAGTCGATCTTACGATGACAAAGGAGAAGTTTCTGAAGTTGCTACCGCACCTGAATATAGGAGAAGAGGGCTCGGAAAATGGTTGATGGCGAAAAATATTAAAACACTACACGAACGTGGTAATGACATCATAAGGCTACACACAAACTCTGACGGGGCACAAGGTGGGCGTCAGCTCTACGAGAGTATGGGCTTCTCTGCACTTAAAGAAAGTCACCGATTTCGTAAACCGTTATTAGAATCTAAGATTAAACCCGAAGATGTTGAAGTAGGCCTAGTGCAGCCCGATGAAATGCAAGAATTAGCTGACTTGGCAGCTAAATCATTTAGCGATGCTTTTGGAGATGATATGGATTTAGAAGATTTAGCTAAAAGTCTTGATGAAAACAGATCTCTTGCATACTTTGAAAGAACAAAAGATACGAGCACTATTATTGTCGCTAGGTACCAAGGCAAACTAGCTGGCTATGCGCAATATGGCTCAGTAAAATTATCAGGCATTGAAGCATTGCCTGAAGACCGAGAAATTGGCAGAGTCTATGTAGATACTGATCTTCATGGTTCTGGAATTGGCAGACGTCTAATGGATGCAACACTTGCAGACCCAGATGTAGCTAAGGCTCCAAATGTCTACCTTCAAGTCTGGGAAGAAAACGAACCTGCAATTGCTCTGTACGAGAAATATGGTTTCGAGAACTCAGGAGCAGTTGAAGAATTTTTACTTGCAGGCAAATCAGCCAAAGATATAATTATGGTTCGTCATCAATCAAATAGTGAGGATAAGTGATGACACCTTTTGAATGCTGGAAAGATCCAGCTACGGGTGTAGAATTTGTATTTAGTCACTCAGATGAGAAGTTTACGACTGGGGTCATGTATATCCCGCCCAGTACTGCATTGCCCAAACATAATCGTCCGAAGGCTTTCGAAAACCTTAAACAAATTTCTGGCAAATGCCAAATGACCGTCTTTGATCTAGAGGGTGACGGCTCATTTGATAAAGTCCTTAGTCCAGGCGATACACTACACATGGAAAAAGGACAGTACCATATACATTCAAACCCCTTTGACGAAAAGTCATATACGCTATTTAAAGCCGAGGGTGATATTACTGAAGTCATGAAAGTTCTTAGAGAGAACTTTAATCGAATATGAAATTGATTCGTATCAATTTGCCTCAATACAAAATCGATGAATTACCTGACCATGAAGCGTTAGGCAAGATTGTAGACCAGGAGTTAAAGAAGCATTTCATGGGTCAATCTATCTTGGTGAGAGGCATAGCTTCATCTGAACACCCAGATATCACTATTGAAGAATTAATTGATACTATCAAGAGCACTGGAACAGACCGCTACGATCCAACACGCAAAGGTGATAGATACGAAAACATCGATAATAAACATATCGACATGTTTGCATTTCCTCACTCTGTTACTGAAGATAGCTCAATCTTTGAAGACGTAGTTTATGGGTTTTACCATAGTGCTATTGGTGTACATGGCAAACCGCAAAGAATCGATATTCTGACGATATATGATGCGACCAAGATGACGAAAGTCGTTCATCAGTATGAAGGACGCGATGACATCAAGGAAGACGGCTATGTGTTTAATGACACAAAGAATAGAGTTGATGCGATATTAGGTATCGTTCGAATAGATTAATAAAGAGGCTTCTGTCCTCTCGCAAACTGTTTAAGACACAAGCCTATTTAAAAATAATATATGCAAAATAGTTAGGAATATATTCTAGCCTACCATTGCGTTAACTAAACGAAATATTCTCACATTAAAATATAGGGGATATAGGACTCAAACTATTTTAACAGAGAGAAACTTGCAAAATGTTCGAATCATCGCAAAATTAACAAAATAATTGAACTTTATTACAGATTGAAAACGTAAAATACTATATGGCTAGGGCGGAGGGATTCGACCTACCTTCGGCAGGCCCGTCGCAACATCTTTGCAAGCCAGCTTGCAAGAGTTGACTCCCTTGCAGATTGCCACAGGCAATCTTCACCCCGAATGCTTCACTCAGGAGTTTGATCCTCAGCATTAAGCCAAACAAAAAACCCATCTTTCGATGGGTCCTTAGTTTGGCTAGGGCGGAGGGATTCGAACCCCCGAATGCCAGTACCAAAAACTGGTGCCTTACCACTTGGCCACGCCCTATTACATTAGATAGATAAACTATTTGATATAACTGAACAATTTTAACCTAAAATCAAGTATCTTACAATCATTACAAGGGGTTATTGTGATACCATAGCAGTGCTATGAAGAAAAAATTACTACTCGTAATACCGTTTATTCTCCTGGTCATTGGTTTCAGTATCTATGTTGTTCAACGAAGATCTACTAACTCACCCACCGCGATACAATCTTCTACAAAATCACAGTACACAATTAAAAAAGACATTACCTACTGCAGCCCGGAGGGCTCCCCGCAACTTCTAGACCTATACTCACCGCAAGATGGAGCAATCAAACATCCACTTATTATTCATGTTCATGGCGGAAGTTGGGTAAGTGGAGCCAAGAGCGACGATTCTATGATTGATGTCATCACTTCTCTCGCAGAAAAGGGCTTTGCGGTGGCAAGCATCAATTACCGCCTGGCTCCAAATTCGAAATTTCCTGCGCAAATCCAAGATGTAAAATGTGCCATTAGATTTATGCGGTCAAACGCCAATACCTACAAGGTTAATCCAGGCAAAATTGGGTTACTTGGAGAAAGCGCTGGTGGCCATCTCAGTGCGCTAGCGGGAGTAAGCCAGAATGTTTCTGACTTTGAATCGAGCGAATACGCAGGAGTATCGGATAGCGTTTCAGTTATCGTAGATCTTTTTGGACCTGCCAACCTCGTGAGCTTTACCCAGGGCAGTCCGCTGCTATTAACTGCCTTACCAAGCTTCCTTGGTTCCTACTCTCCAATTGCGGCAAGCCCAACGTCATATATCGATGCTTCGGACCCTCCGTTCTTACTCATTCATGGCGACAGCGATACGCTTGTACCCCTAGCTCAATCTCAAGAATTGCTCGCAAAACTACAGTCTGCAGGCGTTGAAAGTAGCTTAATTACGGTCGTAAATGCAGGGCATGGCCTCGAATTATCTCGCGGTGATGCTATCAGCCCCTCGATGGATCAGATTAAGGCCAGTGC
>Ga0194055_10004796_pt1 | contig 10033 bp, 5 predicted proteins | sample SepL449m_MetaG_FD_155482 | JGI IMG/M metagenome (GOLD analysis project Ga0194055, IMG submission 155482) | Anoxic zone freshwater microbial communities from boreal shield lake in IISD Experimental Lakes Area, Ontario, Canada - Sep2016-L442-9m | ecosystem: Environmental > Aquatic > Freshwater >... | reverse complement strand
CCTTCACCCCATCCACCCATGCAACCCATCGCCTCCCGACTTCGCTCCGCCCTCGTGACGTTGCTCGCCATTTTCCTTCATGGCTCCCTTCCTGCCCACGCGGTTGGCGCCCCGGTGGTCGCCGAAGCTTGGCCAGCCGGCGAGCAAGCCAAACCAACATCCTCAACCGCGGCTGCGAAATCGACCGCGACTGCGCGATCTTTGGAAATGGGGCGCCGCCGGGTGGGCGCGGGTGCCCCCACAAAGTGGACGCTGGATAAACTCGAGATTCCAGCGCGGGAACCCCGCTCGCTGGTGCGGGTGCGCGGCGTGTTGCTCCCGCCGGCCACCGGCGGCTATACGATCAATATTTACGGCACCGACCCTGCGGAGCTTTGGCTGGCCGACGATGCCACCGGGGAATGGACACTTGCACAGCGCAACGGCAACCCGAACACGGGAGCCAACCGCCTTAAACTCGAACAAGGCGTGGCGAGGCGGTTCGAACTGTGGGCGACCGGCACCAAAAGTGTGTCCGTCCAATGGGAAGCTGCCGCGAGGGACGAAGGAGGCAGGCAAACCGTGACTGTCGCGAAAACGGCCATTCCCGCAACCTGTATGGCCGCCCCGTCAGGCAAGGAGGGCGATCGGCTGGGCATCGGTCTCCATGATGCGTGGAAACAGCGATGGGGGCTCGATGTCCAGTCTGGCGATGGGCCGAACGGCCCGTGGGGCGATCCCGACGAGGATGGCTTGCTGAATTGGCAGGAACAGCTGGCGGGCACCGATCCACGCAAGGCCGACGCCGAGGGCATCCCCGGCTTCGTGCGCTGGGAAATCTGGCGCGATGTTCTCGGGCAATACGTTTTCGATCTGACGAGGTCGGCAAGATTCCCCCAGCAACCCGACGCCTTGCGCTACCTCCATCGGCTGGAGATTCCCGTGGGCAATGGCAACGACTACGGGTCGCGCGTCCGCGGATTCATCAAGGCTCCAGCCACCGGCGAATATACTTTCATGGTCATCGCCAACGACACCGCCGAACTCTGGCTGGGCGAAACGGAAGCGCCCGAAAGCCGACGCCGCATCGCCAGAGCGGAGCAACCGGGGCCGCAGAGGAAATGGACGCGGCGCACCGAGCAGACCGAGCAACCCCTGCTGCCCGAGCAGGTGTCGGCGCGGATTACCCTGGAGCAGGGCCGGACCTACTATGTAGAACTCCTCCACAAGCAGGACACCAAGGAAGACCATTGCGCGGTCGCCTGGGTGCTGCCCGGCGAGACAAAGTCCCAAATGATCGAAGGGGACTCGTTGATTTCCTGGAAGCCCGCGCCGGACACACTGGCCGGGGACGCCGCACCAGAATCCCCGCACGCCCTGACGGCCCAAAGCTGGGACAACCTGCCAGGGAACTCGATCAAGGATCTCGTGCTGACCAAGGACTATCCCGCCCGGCCTTCCTCCACCACTCTGGTCGATAACCTAGACTTCAGCGACGAGGGCGACACCTATGGCTGCCGGTTGCGCGGTTACCTGACCGCGCCCGACGACGGACCTTATCTCTTCCAAATCTCCGGTAACGATGCCTGCATGCTCTGGCTGGCGGAGTCGGGGGACAAATTCACCAAGCGTGTCGTCGCGCAGACCACCGGCGGCACCGGCTGGCGGGATTACCGGGGCGTGACCCAGCAGAGCGAACCCATCGAGCTGAAGAAGGGGCAGAAATACTCCATCGAAGTCCTCTTCAAACGCGGTGAACGGCTGAAAGGCAACGGCCTCGAATTTGACCACGCCAGCGTGGCTTGGAAGAGACCGGGCCGGCACGGACTGCCCGCCACGGTCATTGCCGCCGAGCACTTCAGCCCCTATCGGCTCGATAGCCGCGATGCGGACGACGACGATCTCCCAGACGACTGGGAGAAAGCCCACGGCTTGGATCCGTCTGACCCCTCGGGTGACAACGGGGCGTGGGGCGATCCCGATGGCGACTGGCTGGAAAACTTCCGCGAGTTCCAAATGAGCTTTGATCCCAAGGCGGCGGAATACCGCCCGCCGTCAGGGCTGGCGCACTGGCAGGGCGTGGAAAATTTCCGGGAATTTCAACTGCCCCTCGATCCGCGAGCGACCACGACCCAGCCTCTCGCCGGGTTTGCGCTCTGGGAGTGCTGGGAGAACCTTCCCGGCGGGCGGGTCGCGGCGCTGGAGGAGAGCGAGGCTTTCCCACACCAGCCGACCCAGCGGAAATGGGTCTCAAGCCTCGAAGGCCCGTTCGGTTTGGGTAAGGCCTATGGCTCCCGCCTCCGCGCCTACGTGGTGCCGCCGGTCAGCGGGAACTACCTGCTGGCCATCGCCGGGGACGACGAAAGCGAGCTCTGGCTCAGCCAGACGGCCGAGAAATTTGACAAGCAGCTCATCGCCCGCGTCACCGGCGGCACCGGCTACCGGCAGTGGAACAGTCAGCCGGGGCAGGTCTCGCGGATGATCCGACTGGAGGCGGGCCGGCGGTATTTCATCGAGGTGCGGCACAAGCAGGACAGCGGCTCGGATCACGTCTCGGTGGCATGGCGGGTCCCGGGGAGCAGGGAGTTTCGCGTCATCCGCGACCAGGCCCTGCTTGGCTTCACCGGCGATGCCCATGACCTCAATGACGACGACATCTCGGACGACTGGGAGAAGGCCAACGGCATCTCCACCACCCTCCCTCGGCAGGACCGCGTGGACCGCTTTGGCAACGGGCTGACGAACCGCGAACGGTTCCTCTACCTCACCCGCCCTGGCCTGGCGAATTCCGTGGCCTCTGCCATCCTCTATTCACAGGAAGTCGCGCTCGGCCAGAGCCAGGAACCGCCCGCCACCGCCGTCGCGTTCACCCCGCTCACCACCCTGCGCGGCGACGCCTACAGCGCGAGCTTCGGGCCGTGGGAAAAGCGGGACGGCCAGGCATGGCAGACCGGGCGGCGCGGGTCGGTGACCTATCCGCTCACGGTGACGCGCAGTGGGGTCCATGCGCTCAAGTTTATGGTCAGCTCCCGGGCCGGGGGCGATCTCAACGAGGCTTACGACTTCCGCATCTCGCTCAATGGCCTGCCCATTTCCTACCAGACCGCCACTATCGCGGAGAACGGCAAGACCTCCCTGGCCGTGCTCACCCCGTGGCTGAATGCGGGTGAGAGCTATCAGATCGAAATCTTTGTGGACAACTCCTACATGGAGCGCCGCGTTTCCGTGGATGAAGTATCCATCCTCGCTGCCAGCGGACCCGACACGAATGGCAACGGCATCCCCGAATGGGTGGAGACCCGGTTGCGGGACAACAACGGCTTTGACCAGCGAATGATCCACAGCCGGACCAGCCCCGCCACGGTGGAAGGGCGGGCGCGCTATACGGAACTGGCGAAAACCAGCGGCATCGTGCTGAACAACGCGCCGAACGGTCGGTTCTTTGCCGAGGTGCCACTTGCGCCGGGTGCTCCGGCGAACCTGAACTTTGCCTTTGAAAACGGAGGGCTCACCCAGACGGTAAGTGTCCACTGGCAACCCACCAACCTCCTGCGGGAGGAGAGCGATACGCTCACCGTCCGCCAGGGCGACAGCCTGCTGCTGACCGCCTTCCGCAATGACGCACACCCCGAGCAGGAAAGCTACACGCTCGCCGCAAATGGCCAGACCGTCAGCGCCTCGGCCGACCACCCCACGCCCGTGCCCTTCCCCACCGTCGGCACCCAAGTCGTGGAACTCAGCCACCGCTCCGCCGATGGCGCAGTCTTCACCCGCCGCTACACGGTCAACGTGATCCCCCGCGTCACCCTCGAATCCCCGCTCTGTGTCACCGGCTGCCCACGCCTTTGGACTCCCAGCCCGCTGCCGGACGGGGCGAAGCTGCAGTTCGATGGCAACGTCACCGTCTCACCGGGGCCAGACGCCAACACCTACACCCTCGCCACCGCCGCTCCGCAAAACCAGCCACTCCTTGTTCGCTACGGCGCCGACGGACCCATCCTCGGCAGTGGGGAGGTAAAAAGTGTGAGTGTGCGATCAGGCGACTTGGCGGGGAACATTTATGAGAGTATCGGGGACCCGATTTCCACGGCACGCATGTATGTGGTTGTTTCCGGGAACCTGGCGGGAGCGGAAGTCCGCTGCAATATCGTCATTGGAGGTGTGACATTTGATGATGGCACGACAAGCAAGTCCCTTGGGGTTGGGGACTTTGACGACTTCGGTGTCGGCAGCCTGCTCTTTCTCAAAGCCAACACCGCTCACGCCAACTGCCGGAAGTTCTCCGTCTGGAAGGACGGAGTGCGTGTGGCGGATTTTTAGTTTTCTAAAATACCCTATGAACATCCGAACACTACTTGTTGCGGCGCTCTGGATCGCTCTTTTCGAGTGTTTCTCCTCTTCTGTTCACGCCCAAGGAGGAGGAAACAGCCCACCTAATAACTCGATAGAGTTTTTTCGAGACGACAGCTTACGCACCGATGATGATGCGTTGCTAATTACGCTTGATGATTGGCCTAGCGTAGGGGCAAAATCCAGATCTCCAAAATACCTTTTTGCCAAGCAAGACAATATAATGGTGAGGGCAATGGGAACTGTCGGACTAGGCAACAGTCGTCTAACGCTGAAGGTAGCCAGTCAGAGCGATGTCACTGGAATTACATTTGCCCTTACTGAAAACTCGCCTGGAGTATATATTAACAAGTTTCCTTCCAAGCCATTACGACTTGGAGATACTTCCTCCGTAGGAAGTGCATTCGCAAAAATTAAAGTCGTGAATAGAGAAATATTGGTATTCACGATATTTGAGGATGGCGTAATAACTTTCACTCGCAACATTATGGTCGCTAAGGCAAAGTTTGCAGGCGCAGGAATTCCTGCGTTCTGGGTAATTGACCGGCCAACCGTTCGCACAGAGGCGATAACCAATACTGCATTTTTCGATGCCGGTGATGGCTTTAGCGATCCACGCTTGGGCATCAAGTACGCTGGAGCCAACAATCCAAATCAAGGTCAAGCCAGCTTCTATCATTTCACTAGCCATGGTCAGGCTCAGTTGGCACCAGGCTCAACCACAGTATATTGGGGAAACGGAAATCTTGTCGATGAAAATGGAACCTTGATAATTGATCCCTCGGCTTCTTCTGGCATAGTTAATTCAACTGATTGGAACATGGATGTGAAATGGGTAGTGCTCGATACCTGCTTCAATATCGATCATCGAGGTGCAGGTGGGCGAGGAAAATGGTGGCAGGCTTTGCAAGGGACTCCCAATCCAGCGCACGGCGTTCTGGGGGCATGGGACGCGATGGATGCTGATATTCATGCACACCTCCAAAGATTTTGGGAGCTATTGCGGACCCAAACGTCTGCGGGCGTTTTCACGAAAGTTCCCACCGCATACCAAAATGCTTTAGAGCAGACCAATCCACCTCAGCCGTGGGCCATGATGTATCATGCAAGTAATGGAACCGATGAGGTGAAATTTATGACGCAGGATGACCCAAGCTCGGGAATGACATACTCCTACGTATCGATCTATCCCCTGCCAAGTTATGGTAAGTCGATCGGAAATCCGGTTACAGAGGCGGATGTCAGGTTCGATGAAAATCGCGGTGTGATCCGAAATTACAAGGCGAGAGCTGCGGAATTTGTCAATTTAGCGGAGCAAAACAAGCTGCTTGGTCTGGTCGATCTTTCCAGAAAGAAACCTCCATTCGCATCCAAGAGTGAAAAGCGACAAGACGATGCTATTGATTTTACAGGGGAGCAGCCCGTGCATGCGAAGAGCAGTCTCTCTTCAGAGGCTGCAGTCAAACTCGCCATGGATGAAATTGGACGGTCGCTCCCAGAAATACATCAGCTAATGAAGGTTGCGAGTGTTGGCACCAGAACAGAACAACAGTTCAATTCTGCTGGCGTTCTCACAAGTGACATTACCACTGGCTATATGATACATTTCAAAGTTATGGCTGGAGGACTTCCTGTTCATGGCGATTACGTCCTAGTATCTATCTATGGCGATAAAATCGGAAATCTTGTCGCAAAGGCACATATTCAGCCTGGAGACATGGCAGATGGTCAAAGGGTGAAAATATTGGCGTTGGGCGAGGCGTTGAACAAATGCCTATTTCGCCTGAAAGAGGATCTTGGAGTGAAATCTAATTATGAAATTACGGAATATGAACTTGTCTATTACCGGGCGCGTGAATTAGAAGGGAAAGCCGATTTGACACCGACTGAATGCATCCCCGCATGGAGAGTGAAAATCAACCCAGCTTTTGTCGATGGGAAGCCGGGAGTAATTAAGGAAGTATGGATTGATGCTGTGACGGGGCAATATCTTGGGCTCAGTAAAAGCAAATGATGCGCTTGTTTTTAGTCGGGTACTGGGCTTTGATTCTCTCTCATAGAGTCTGCGTCGCTGATCTCGTGCAGAAAATCACTAAGGATGAAGTTCGTATGGCTCTATCAATGAAAAACCCAATTGTTGACGCGCTCGTTAAGGAGTCACATCTAGTAGCGATAGGAAAAAAGAGCGAAGGTACGGTTTACGAGCTTAAAATCTTGGAGATACTGTCGAGTAGCGATCTTATCCAGACTGGAGCGGCGCGTGATTACGAAAAAATACCTGTTTTAAAAAAGAACAGAAGATACCTCCTCATCATTTCTGCGGGTGGATATCACGCTGAAGAATGGAAAACGATTTTGCGGAGGGCCGAAATTAGTAATTGGATTAGTGAAATTATAGAAAAATAGATCTCGGGCGATGGAAGAATAGCGGAAAAATGGGCGCTCTAGCATTGATAATGTTGAATGTAATGAATAAAGAACTGGGTTATCGAAAGTATATGAACTTGAAAGCGATTCTTGTTGCAGCATTTTTGATCAGTTTCATCGGATCCTTCACTTCTTCCATTTACGCCCAAGGAGGAGGAAATAGCCCGATCTCCGCTCCTATCTCATTCATCCGGCAGAACAACTTCACCATTCCGATTACTGGAGATGACGCTTGCCATATGTTCAGCAAATTCAAGACTGATGAGAACCTCCCGGATACCGCTACATTCGATGGCCCGCCTGGAACAAATCCCGATCCAGACACCTTCCGTGTGGAAGTTTTTGGGATAGCTGCGGGGCAAGCACCTACCATCCAACTGGATGTGTTGAGGGGCACCACCAATGTCTACAGTCAAAATTTCAGTATGGTTAGTGGAGCTGCTGGAGGGGTTCTAGTATACAGGACCGATGAGCATATTCGCTTGGTTTCCAACGCTGTCGATGACGTCTATTGCGACCACCAGACGGTGCGCGTTAAGTTAGGCGACAAAGTAAAAGCTACACTCGTTCTGCAGGGGGCAACCGGCTCCGTCGAACTTCCTGTAGCTCGTCCATTTAGTGAAGATGGGCCGAAAGTAATTAGGACTGCGAACATTCATTTTACAACACTTAGCGGCCAAACCACCGATCCTGCCGCAACTATTGCCCGGATGTGCGAGAATTGGGCTCAGGTTGCAATTCGTTGTACACTACAGAGTAGCCAAACTCTGGCTGCTGTGAGAAATGTTTTGCGCGTTTCTGGTTCCGCAACTACAGGCGGTCAGCTTAAAGTGAATATTGTAAATTTCCACACTTCCGGGGCAGGTGTTGACATCACAGCAAACATAACCAACGGTGACACTCCAGAGCAGATGGCGGCCAAACTTCGCATCGCAATAACCAACGCAGGTTTGCCCGATACTTCTTCCTATGACCACGGAGATGATGGTCTCGTTCTCGTCGGAAAGGGTGAGGACGCAGCGTTTTCAGACTTTGCATCAACCGTTGGATCCGTAATTTTTGAAGAACCACCCCTAAATACAACGGACGATATTACCGTGCTTGAAGGAGCCATATTAGGCCTAAATTTCAGAGATAACGATCCGGAGACAATTGAGATGATTGCCGTCGGAGCTGTTTGGATAGAGGCCGCATATGGTATCGGTGGAGGGGATGCTTGGGGCGGGAGATATTCAGGATGGAAAAACATGGCAATGATCCGTGCGCCGCAGGCTGTGGCTGCTCCCACTATTCGTCCGTTTACTGCCGGACACGAGTTTGGGCACGTCATTCTTAATGACGACGTTATATTCCACAGCACAGTTACTACCAACCTCATGAGAAGTGGAACAAGTGACACCGATGAATCAACCGGTGTTAATGCGTATAATGCATCGAAGCGGCTTAATAACGATCCTATTCGTGACCAAAATAGTGCTGCCCGAACCGAGAGTGGTCCTACAAGTGCATCACCTAGACTTCTTAAAAAGCAATAGCGAACATAAAATGAAAAAGACAACGATTCGTGCAATATTAGTTATTTTGATGTGGTTAGCTTGCGCCTTGATTTCGTCGGTGGTAGCCAATGACGAAGGGCCAGATCTTGTAGAACCACCCAGAGAACTATTACCAACAAAACTTAAAGACCTAAGAACTGCTTTGCTTACAGGTGAGAATTTCGCTCAGGCACGGATGATTGTGCAGGCGGTGGGACGTAGCAAAGATCAAGCATATGCGGCTAGCCTAAAGGAGCTGGCCAGCACACGTTCACGTGATGAATGGCACAAGCTCGCTTTCGACGCACTATACAGCTTGTGGCTATTAGGGGAGCCTAAAGCATATTTTCTAGACAATGCCAAAGCATATGAAGACAATCCCCAGCTGACATATTACTCGATACTGATATTGGGTTATGAGCCGAGTGACGAAGTGGCTAATGGCCTTCCTGGCGAGGCGTCCAGCAAGCGGGATCCAAATGTTGCACTAACCCCTGCCGTTAGAGATAGGATACGATCCACTAATCTGGTTAATGCGGCATTAAGAATGTTCGGGGTGGTGAACCGGACCTCACATAATTACCGCGCCATTCCGGAAGCCGAGAAAAGGTTAGCCCTATTGGTTCCGTATATGCGCGTGGGATGGAACGCGATGGCAGGGGAGAATCATGAACCAACATCGGACCTTGACCCGCGCGCTGTATGGGCTAAGCGGCAGCTTTTCCTACTCAGCGAAGAGCAACCGGCTGCGGTGGCTGAAGGCATTCTTGCCATCCGTGACGACATTGTGCGGCAAGATTCCGTAATCAAGGCGAGCGACGCCAGAAACAAGGCTTATCAGGAGTATTTTTTGAGGAGCGTCGGAAATGAGGCAAAAATGAAGTATGAGGAACTGCGGAAAGCGTCGGAACCCGTGAAAGGGGTCGGTCCGGAATGGCACTAACTTAAGGCTGATTTAGGATTTTTGGCTTTGACTTTGTTTCGGTGTGGCAGGTTGCCCATTTGGTGACGCGGTTTGGTGAGTCGCTGGTAGTTTTTGGGGCGTCGCTTGACGGCTCGCGGCTCGCTTCGACCGGGGCGATGGGGAAGGAGATCGCGCGCGATGGCGAGGAGCATTTCATCGAGGAGGGCTGCCACGGTTTTGGGTTTATTCTCGGCCCCTTGGGCCGCGTTGGCGAACTGCCGCACGGTGTCCAAGCAGCCCTTGAAGGAGACTCAGACATCCTGACCTAGATGGAAAGTCGATGACCTCAGAGGGATGTATTTGAGGCGTAGTTTGGTGCCGGGGTAATGGGTTTCGGTGGCGTTGAGTTCTTCGCAGAGGTGGGCGACGACGGCGTCGTGGGCGGGGTTGGCTTGGCCGTGGAGTTCGATGCGCAGTTCGCCTGCGGCATGATCTGGGCGGAGGTTGATGGTGGTTTGCATGAGGCCGCGCACGAAGCTGCGGGCGTCGTCACTGCGACGTAATGTTTCGCGAGCAAGATGCACTAGGGCGGTTTCGCTGCGGTAGGCGATGAGCTTGATGGTGTCGATGAAGTGTTTGCGCCCGGCTCGCAGTTGTTGGATGCGTTGGTCGGGCGGGAGGTCTTTGAGTTGGATGTGATGGGAGGTGGCTTTGCGTTGGGTTTTAAGGGCGTCGAGGGCGGCTTGTTTCTGCTGGAGTTGGGCGAGTTCTTCGCCTTTGCGCGTTTCGTGGCGGGCGACGGCGGTAGGGGTGTTTTCGATGGCCCCAAGGATGTGGG
>Ga0194055_10004795_pt1 | contig 10034 bp, 10 predicted proteins | sample SepL449m_MetaG_FD_155482 | JGI IMG/M metagenome (GOLD analysis project Ga0194055, IMG submission 155482) | Anoxic zone freshwater microbial communities from boreal shield lake in IISD Experimental Lakes Area, Ontario, Canada - Sep2016-L442-9m | ecosystem: Environmental > Aquatic > Freshwater >... | reverse complement strand
CGGATCGACCACGCAGCGGTTGACCAGCACCCCGATCCCCTCGATCTCGGTGCGCAGCACCTGGCCGGGCCGCAGGTAGGTGGGTGGGGTCCGGCCCATGCCCGCGCCGGCGGGGGAACCGGTGGAGACGACGTCGCCGGGCATCAGGGTGCAGACCGTCGAGAGGTACCGGACCACCTCCACCGGGGTCACGATCATGTCGGAGGTGCGGGCGTCCTGGACCCGCTCGCCGTCGACGTCGCAGGTGATGCGCAGGTCGTCGGCGTGGTCGATCTCGTCGGGCGACACCAACCACGGACCCACCGGCGTGGCGTGCTCCCACGTCTTTCCCGCCATCCACTGCAGGGTGCGCATCTGCCAGTCGCGCATGCTGACGTCGTTGATCACCGTGTAACCGGCGATCGCGGCCTGGGCCTCGTCGGTGGACGCCCGCCGCACCGGGCGACCGATCACCAGTCCGAGCTCCGCCTCCCAGTCGACGGACTCCGACTCGGGTGGCAACCAGACGTCGTCGTGGGCACCGATGAGGGCCGCCGCGACCTTGGCGAAGATCGTCGGGTACTCGGGCAGCTCACGCCCCATCTCGAGGATGTGCTCGCGGTAGTTGAGCCCCAGGCAGAAGAACTTCTCGGGCCGCGGCACGAGCGGGGCGAATGCCGCCGTGGCGACCTCGTGGACCACTCCGGTCGTCGCGACCGCCGCCGGGTCGGTGCCCGACGCCAGGACCGCGCCCACGTCGGGGGCGACGAGCTCGACCAGCCGGTCACCGTCGACCCGGGCGGCACGGGTGCCGTCCCCGGTCCGGACCGTGGCGAGACGCACGACCCGTCGCTACTCGACCGCGCTGCGGGCCATGCCGGCGCGCTCGCCGCGCGAGACGAACTTGTTGGCCATCTTGCGGCTGGCCTCGTCGATCATCTCGTCGCCGAACATCACCGCACCCCGCCGGTCACCCTCGGTGGTGGCGACCCGGTAGGCCTCGAGCAGGTCGAAGGCGTGGTCGAACTGCTCCTGGGTCGGCGTGTAGACGTCGTTGATCACGCCGATCTGATCGGGGTGCAACGACCACTTGCCGTCGTAGCCGAGGATGCGCGTGCGCATCGAATAGTCGCGCAGGCCGTCGAGGTCGCGGATCTTGAGGTACGGGCCGTCGATGACCTGGAGGCCATTGGCCCGGCCGGCCATGAGGATCTTGGCGAAGACGTAGTGGAAGTGGTCGCCGGGGTATTCGGGAATCTGGACCCCGCCGGTGAGGACCGGCATCTCCGTGGACGCGGCGAAGTCGGCCGGGCCGAAGATGATGGTCTCGAGCCGGTCGGAGGCCGCGCAGATCTCCTCCACGTTGATGAGGCCGCGGGCGGTCTCGATCTGAGCCTCGATGCCGATGCGGCTGGTGCGGCCCGTCGCCTTCTCGATCTGGGTGAGGAGCAGATCGAGAGCGACCACCTCGGCGGCCGACTGCACCTTGGGGAGCATGATCTCGTCGAGGCGCTCACCGGCGTTCTCCACCACGGTGGTGACGTCGCGGTAGGTCCACTCGGTGTCCCAGGCGTTGACCCGCACGCACAGGACGGTGTCACCCCAGTCCTGCTCCTTGATGGCCCGGACGACCTTCTCGCGGGCGGCTTCCTTCTCCAGCGGCGCCACGGAGTCCTCGAGGTCGAGGAACACCTGGTCGGCGCCGAGACCCGGAGCCTTCCCGAGCATCTTCTCGTTGGATCCGGGCGTGGCGTGGCAGGTCCGGCGGGGCAGGTTCTTGGTGCGTTCGGACATGCACCGAACGCTAGTGGGCCCCACCCGGGCCCCGAGCCCCATCGGCGTCGCGGTACCTTCGACCCATGGCTTCGGACCTGCCCGCCCGCACCCTCCACGAGATCGCCGAGGGGGTGTACGTCTGGCTCCAACCCGAAGGCTCCACCGGGGTCTCCAACGCCGGCGTGGTCGTCGACGCCGACGGCCTCACGGTGATCGACACGCTCATGGTGCCCAGCCAGTGGCAGCCCTTCGCCGCCGCCGTGGCCGGACTCGACCTCCCGGTGCGCCGGGTGGTGCTGACCCACGCCCACATCGACCACGTCGGCGGGACCCGCGCCTTTCCCGCCGCCGCGGTCTACGCCACCCCCTCCACGAGTTGGGCCCTCGACCAGCCGATGCCGACAGACGCCTACAAGGAGTTCATGCCGGCCTTCGACGCCGAGTTCGACGACCTCGCCGAAATCGGCACCCGGCCCGTGACCCACGAGGTGGAGGGTGCGGCGGCACTCACTCCAAGAGTGGAGCTGCTCACCGCCGCCGGCCACACCGACGGTGACCTGATGGTGCTGGTGGCCGACGCCGACCTGTGCTTCTCGGGCGACCTCTGCTTCTTCGGCGTGACCCCGCTCGCCTTCCAGGGCGACCCGGCCGCGTGGGCCGACACCCTCGACGTGGTGGCCGACCTCGCCGACACCATCGTCCCCGGGCACGGCCCGGTCGGGGGCGCCGACGAGATTGCGGAACTCCAGGGCTACCTGCGCGCCTGCGTCGCGGCGGACGGCGACCCGGCCCGCATCCCGCCCGGCCCGTGGGACGCCTGGGGAGAGCGCAACCAACGCGACCCGATCAACGTCGAGCGGGCGGCGCTGCTGGCCTCCGGCACCGACGCCATGCCACCCTCGATGTTGCGCGCCCTCGGGCTCGACGCCCCGCCGGACGTCTGGGCCTGACGCCCCGCTTGGCGTCCGGATCCCGTTCCCGGGTTCGGACCCCCGACCTCCCGGTGCGCTACCGTCCGGGGCGCACTATGGCGAAGAACCCCGACCCGAACCTCTCACTCCAGACCCTCGACGGCGTGACGCGCACCCTCGACGACTGGACCACCATGTTCCACTACGTCTTGGTGGTCCTCCCCGACGACCAGGGCGCCGAGGCTTGGATCCCGGTCGCCCGACGGATCTTCAAGACCTTCGGGGACTCCGACGCCCGGGTCGCCTTCGTCGTGCCCTCCACGGCAGCCATCGCCCGGCGCATCCTCGACCACCACGCCAACGAGCAGACGGTGTTCGTCGACCCCGACCGTTCCTTCGTCGAGGCCCTGGGCCTGACCCGGCTCCCGGCCCTGGTCCACCTGCGCCAGAACGCCACGGTGGCGGCCTGCGCCGAGGGTTGGAAACCGACGGAGTGGCAGCAGGTGGCCCGGGAGATCGCCCGGGCCATGGCCTGGTCCACCCCCGAGGTCAGCGGTCCCGGTGATCCGGCCCCGACCCCGGGCTGGCCCGCCCTGCGCTGAACCAGGTCCGCCAGGTCCGTACGGGCTCACCCGGCCTCTCCGCTCCCGACCCAGCACACCCCCTCGACCACGGCTAGGGTGGGCCAGGAGCCCGTACGACGTCGTGCGGGTCTCGTGCTACCCGGGCCTCGCCCGCACACCAGACTTATGACCTCCTCGCCCTCATCCCGCACCCGTCGCCCCCTCCTCGTGCGCTTCGCTGCGCCGGTGCTCGTGGCGTCGTTCGCGCTCGGCGGCGTGCTGGCTGCGGTCTCGGCGGCCCCGACGGAGGCCGCGCCCATCGACGACCTCCGGGCCCAGGCCCAGGACCTCGAGAGCAAGATCTACGACATCAGCTCGCACCTCTCCGACCTCTTCGAGCAGACCAAGGCCACGCAGGCGGAGATCGACGCCGCCAAGATCGACGTCGCCGACGCCCAGACCGGCATCTCGATGGCCCAGGCGAAGGTCGCCGTCACCAAGGACCTCATCAAGGAGCGGGCCGCCACCGTCTACAAGACGGCGAGTTCGAACGGCGTCGGCGAGTTCGACACCGACATCCGCAAGCAGGCCGCGCGCCGCCAGTACTCGCAGGCCACCGAGCAGCGCGACTCGCAACTCCTCGCCGAGCTCGCGACGGCCAAGGAAGACCTCTCGGCCAAGCAGGCGGCCGCCGACAAGCTGCGCACCGACCTCCAGAAGCAGCAGGACGGCCTCAAGGCCCAGCAGGCCGACTTCCAACAGCAAAACGCTCAGCTCGACACGCTCAAGGCCGGGGTCACCGGTCAGATCGCCCAGCTGGTCGCGCAGCAAGAAGCCGCCCGGCGCGCCGCCCAGGCACCCAAGCCCAACAGCAACAACTCCGGCGGCGCCTCCACCTTCGACCCGTCGAAGATCCCGCCGGTGAACGGTCGGGCAGGCGTGGTCGTGGCGTTCGTGCAGGCGCAGCTCGGCAAGCCCTACTGCTACGCCGGGATCGGACCCGACTGCTACGACTGTTCCGGGCTGACCATGGAAGCCTGGTCGCTCCTGGGCGTCGGCATGCCCCACGGCTCGGAAGCCCAGCACACGATGTTCCCCCGTGTGCCCATGGACCAGCTCCAGCCCGGTGACATCGTGTGGTTCCCCGGACACGTCGGCATCTACGTCGGCGGGGGTGCGGTGATCCACGCACCACACACCGGTGACGTCGTCCGTTACACCGACGTCAGCTACTTCCAAGACGCCGTCCGCCCAGGTTGATCCGCCTCACCGAGTTCTCGCACGGCGCTGGCTGCGCGTGCAAGCTCTCGCCCGCCGACCTGCGCACGGTCCTCGGGATGGTGCAGTCGGTGCCGGTCACCGATCCCGACCTGCTCGTCGGGTTCGACACCTCCGACGACGCCGCCGTCTACCGCCTGCGCGACGACCTGGCGGTGGTCGTGACCACCGACTTCTTCACCCCGATCGTCGACGATCCTTACGACTGGGGCCGGATCGCGGCCACGAACGCGCTCTCCGACGTCTACGCCATGGGCGCGACCCCGCTCCTCGCCCTCAACCTCGTTGCCTGGCCGCGGGAGGGACTCCCGTTCGAGCTCCTCGCCCGGGTGCTCGAGGGCGGGCAAGACGTCGTCCGGGGAGCCGGGGCGCTCGTGGCCGGCGGTCATTCCATCGACGACGCCGAGCCCAAGTTCGGGCTCGCCGTGGTCGGCACCGTCCACCCCGACCGGGTGCTCACCAACGCCGGCGCCCAGGTGGGTGACGCGCTCGTGCTCACCAAGCCGATCGGACTCGGCGTGATCTCCACCGCCCTCAAGCGCGGGGTGGCCACCGACGATCTCGTCGCCACCGCGGTGGACGTCATGACCACGCTCAACGCCGCGGCCCGCGACGCCGCCGTGGACCTCGGCGATGCGGTGCACGCCGCCACCGACATCACCGGCTTCGGCCTGCTCGGCCACCTCCGGGAGCTGTGCGCGGGCTCCGGGCTCGCCGCCGAGCTCGACGCCTCCGCCGTGCCCGTGATCCCCGGCGTCCGCGACCTCTTGGCCGCCGGGATGGTGGCGGGCGGCACCCAGCGCAACCACGCCTTCGTCGCCGACACGGTGGACTTCGGTGCGCTCCCCCTCGACGAGCAGTACCTCCTCGCCGACGCGCAGACGTCGGGAGGCCTGCTGCTGGCGGTCGCCGCCGAGCACGCCGAGGCCCTGGTGTCCGACCTCGTGCGCCGGCGCACCCTCGCCGCCGCCGTGGTGGGCCGCACCGTGGCCGGTCCGGTCGGCACCATCCGCGTCGTCTGAGCCGCGCCTGCCGGCCTAGGGGATGACGAGCATCCCCAACTCGGCCTCGAGCTGCGGCCGGGGCTTGGCCCCGAGCGAGCGACGCTCCAGCCGACCACCGCGGAAGAGCCCGATCAACGGGATCGACTGCACGTCGAACGCCTGAGCCAACGAGGGCTCCTCGTCGATGTTGACCTTGACGAACTTGTAGGACCCCTGACGCATCGACGCCATCTGCTCGACCACCGGCGCGACCTGACGACACGGCCCGCACCAGGGCGCCCAGAAGTCGACGATCACCGGGATCTCGCTGCGCAACACCGTGGCCTCGAACTCGGCGGTGGTGACGGCGGGCACGAGGGCCGGCGGCGGGGGCTCGGGCAGCGCGGCGCTGGGGGCTTCGCCGGCGAGGACGCGTCCGAGCCAGGCGTGCGCGCTCTGCAGGCTCTCCAGCGCGACGGCGTGGCCCATCGGGTACTGCTCGAACGTCACGGGCAGACCGTGCTCGGCGAGCGAGACCGCGGTGTCGCGACCACGATCGACGGAGATCACCTCGTCGTCGATCCCGTGCTGGATCAGCACCGCGACGTGCGCCACGGCGTCCCAGTCGACGGCGAAGGTCTCGCCGAGCAGCGCCGTGCTCATGGCGAGCACGGCCGCCGGGTGCGGGCGGGCGTTGGGCCGCAACGCCAGGGCGAGGGAGGTTCCCCCGCCCTGGGAGAAGCCCCCGACCACGGCGTCGGACCGGGCGAACCCGTGGTCGGCGCAGATCCGGTCGAGGAGGTCGTCGAGGGCGTCGAGGGACGCCGCCATCTCGGTGAGGTCGGCGGAATCCGGCCCGAACGAGAACCACGAGTACCCCGGCTGGCCCGGCACGGAGTCGGCCAGCCGGATCGGGCCCCGCGGGAACACCGCCACGAAACGGCCCTCCGGGTCGAGGTAGGGCAGGAGCGAGCCCAGGTCGACCTCGTCGGAGCCGAACCCGTGCATCAGCAGCAGGACCCGCTCGGCGGTGGGGGGAGCGACGACGGAGTGGATCAGGTCCACGGAGAACCTCGGGGGCTCGGGCGCACCGGCGGATCCGGTTCGCACACCGCTCCCGATGATGGCACGCTCCGGGACGTGATCGAGGTGCCCGACCTGGACGACGGCGTGGTGCGGTTGCGCGCCCCCCAGCGCGACGACGCCGGGCCGATCGAGGCGGCCTGCCAGGACCCGGCGATCATCCGGTTCACGCGGGTCCCGTTCCCCTACACGCACGTGCACGCCCAGGCGTTCGTCCGCAACGCGGCCCACGAGCTGCGCTCGGGGACCGGCGTCCACCTGGTGATCGCCGACACCCTCACCGACAGCCTCCTCGGGGTCGTCGGCCTGACCCTCGACCGGTTCCGGCGCTCCGCCGAGGTCGGCTACTGGGTCGCTCCCGAGTGCCGGGCCCGCGGGACCGCCGCCCGGGCGGTGCGGCTCGTCGTCGCCTGGGCCCAGGCCGACCTCGGCTGCCTCCGGGTCCAGTTGATGGCCGATCACCGCAACCGGGCCTCCCAGCGGGTGGCCGCCCGGTGCGGGTTCACCGCCGAGGGGGTGCTGCGCTCCTACGAGGACCGCCTCGGCGAGCGCATCGACTACGTGATGTTCTCGGTGCTCCCCGGCGAGCTCACGTGAGCCAGACTGGGGCCTTCGGCCAGAGGAGGCGGCACATGCAGCTCGGGATCAGCTTCGGGTACCAGGACTGGGGCGCGGGTCTCGCCGATGCCGTCACGCTCGCCCAGGAGGCCGACCGGCTCGGCTTCCACTCGGGCTGGGTCGCCGAGGCCTACGGCACCGACGCCGTCACCCCGGCCACGTGGCTCCTCGCCCACACCACCAACCTCAAGCTGGGCACGGCCATCGCCCAGATGCCGGCGCGGGCCCCGTCGATGACCGCGATGACCGCCACCACCCTCGACCTGATGAGCGGGGGTCGGTTCCTCCTCGGCATCGGCGCCTCGGGCCCGCAGGTCTCGGAGGGCTGGTACGGCGACCCGTACGGCAAGCCGCTGGGCAAGACCCGCGAGTACGTGGAGATCATGCGCGCCGTCTGGGCGCGCCAGGCGCCGCTCGAGCACCACGGGGAGCACTACGACATCCCGTTCACCGGACCCGGCGCGACCGGTCTCGGCAAGCCACTCAAGATCATCGTGCACCCCCGCGGTCCGGTCCCCGTCTACATCGCGTCGATCGGCCCCAAGAACGTCGAACTCACGGCCGAGATCGCCGACGGCTGGCTCCCGATCTTCTTCTCCCCGACGCGCTCGCAGGCCGTCTGGGGCCCCGCCCTCGAAGCCGGGCTGGCCAAGGCCGGCGGCCACAAGACCATCGCCGACCTCGACGTGGCCGCCACCGTCACCGTGATGGTCGGCGACGACGTCGCGACGTTGCGCGACTACGCCAAGCCGACCGTGGCGCTCTACGTGGGCGGCATGGGCGCCAAGGGCAAGAACTTCTACAACGACCTGGCGTGCCGGTACGGTTTCGAGGCCGAAGCCGCGAAGATCCAGGACCTCTACCTGGCGGGCCAGCGGGACGAGGCCACGGCGCTGGTCCCCGACGAGCTGGTCGACGACATCTGCCTGATCGGACCGAAAGAGCGCATCGCCGACCGGCTCGAGGCGTGGAAGGAGTCGCCGGTGAGCACGATCATCGTCGGCACGACCCAGCGCGAGGCGCTCCAGGTGATGGCGGAGCTCCTGCTCTGAGCGCACGCCCGACCTGATCGGGTGGTCGGGTGGTCGCAGCGTCGCCTCAGAACAAGAAGTTCAGCGCCGCCACCACACGCCGGCCGAGGTCGACGTCACCGGTGCAGGCGAACGTGCCCGCCGCCAGCTCGACCAAGGGGTCGCTCCGGCCGCAGGCGACCCGGGCCCAGGCCTCACCGGGAGCGGTGATGCGCACCGTGGGCGCGTCGGGGACGTCGCCACCGGTGCTCGCCCTCCCGTCGACCACGCGCACGACCACCGTGCGCGCCAGGGGCGCGGTGGTCTCGACCACCACCGTGGTGCCATCGGGCGGGGCGACCTTCTTCCCCACCACGAAGCCGACCGTGCCGATGATGCGGTCCATCGCCGCCTCGGCGGCCGGTCCGGTGCAACCCCCCGGACGCCCGAGGGCGCGCCGGATGTCCTGCTCGTGGGTCCAGGAGTCGAACGCCCGGAACGGCAGGAGGTCACGCACCGTGCCCGGGCCCATCGGCGTCCAGGACTCCGCACCGAAGCCGTCGGGTCGCAGCGCGCGCAGGGCCGCGAGTCGCTGGTCGGTGACGTCACGGAACTCGGCGAGCGCGGCCGCGCCGGTCCAGGTCCGCCGGGCATCGACGAACACCTCGTTGCGCTCCCCCGGCTCGTTCCGCACGTGCTCCAGCCCGGCCGGCAGGGCGTGCTCCTCCCGGGAAAGGCCCAGCACCCGGGCCTCGATGTCGGTGAGGTGTGTGAGGTTGTCCTGGACCGACCATCCCGGGAGGTCGGTCGGTCGCTTCCACTCGTCCTCGGTCAGGTCGGCGCCGAGCTCGACCAGGCGCCCCCAGACCTCGGCGAGCATCTCGACCACCGCGAGATCGGCGGCGTCGGGGGCGGCGGAGGTGTCAGGGGGAGGGGTCATGAGCTCATGGTGCCCCGGCATCGATGATCCGGGCAATCCGGTGCTCGGCGGCCTTCTCCACCACCACGTCGGCGAAGCGCCGACTGGGGCCGATGTGCTCCCGCTGGTTGGGCAGGTTGACCGCGACCCAGGTCTGGTGCGCAACGTCGTCGAGGCCCTCGGGACCGAGTCCGACGAAGCGCTCGAAGAACGAGCCGGGCGGCGGGTCGGTCGCCAGCGACCGGAACCGCTCCACGTACCAGGCCTCGACCAGATCGGCGGCGGCGTGCACGTAGACCGACAGGTCCACGCTCCCCCGCGTGGCCGACAGCGCGTTCACCCCTTCGAGCACCAGCACGTCGAGCGGACCGAGCGCCCGGACCGGCTCGGGCAGCACGTCATAGGTCACGTGCGAATAGCCGGGGACGGCGAGGCCTTCGGGTGCGGCACGCACGGCGTCGAGGAAGTCCAGCAACGCGTCGGTGTCGTACGACTCCGGGAAACCCTTGCGCCAGAAGAGCCCGCGCTCGACCAGGACCGCGGTCGACAGCAGGAAGCCGTCGGTGCTCACCACCTCGGCGAGCAGCCCGAGCCCACGGAGCGCCGCCGCGAGCCCGTCGGCCAGAGTGGACTTCCCGACCGACACCGGGCCCGCCATCGCCACGATCGTGGGGGTCGGCGGTGACGCCCGGGCGGCGAGCACCCGCTCGCCGAGGTCGAGGATCGTCGGCACGACTCAGCCCCGGGGCCGCATGTGCGACGACAGGTCGCCGCTCAAGTCGGGGAGGACCATCCGCTCGGCGATCCACCAGCCGTCGGCCCGGCGGGCAAAGGTGTCGTGGTAGCGCCCCGCCAGCACCGGCCGGAGCGGCCCGCCGGGGACGTTCTGGAACACCGTGAAGGTGGTGCGGGCC
>Ga0194055_10004794_pt1 | contig 10035 bp, 12 predicted proteins | sample SepL449m_MetaG_FD_155482 | JGI IMG/M metagenome (GOLD analysis project Ga0194055, IMG submission 155482) | Anoxic zone freshwater microbial communities from boreal shield lake in IISD Experimental Lakes Area, Ontario, Canada - Sep2016-L442-9m | ecosystem: Environmental > Aquatic > Freshwater >... | reverse complement strand
GGGCCAGAAATGCGTTCGACTGGCGAGGTGATGGGTATCGACTCCACATTCGGTCGGGCATTTGTAAAAGCCGAAATCGCAGCAGGAACCGAATTGCCAACTAGTGGCATGGTGTTTTTGTCGCTGAACGATCGCGACAAACCAAGTGGGCTTGTGGTTGCAAAACGTTTGCGCGAATTGGGTCTTGGCATTGTTGCTACATCTGGCACAGCCGACTATTTGCAACGCTTCGGCCACCCTGTTGATCGGGTGGTTGGCAAAGTTTCTGAGACCGCAGCCAAGAGAAACACGCTGCCAGATGACGCGGTCGAGTTGATTAAGCGCGGAGAGATTGCGTTTGTCATCAATACTCCACAGGGTCGGGGTGGTCGATCAGACGGCGAAGCTATTCGCAAAGCAGCAAACATCTTCAGGGTGTCATCAGTGACCACGATCAATGCGGCTTTGGCGGCAATGCAAGGTCTTTTTGAGCAGCAAGAGCATCCCCTCGAAGTCAAATCACTACAGGAGTATCACCAGCAGTGAGATTGAGATCACGATCTGCAGATCTAGCAACACATATTGGATCGTTGACGCTCAAGAATCCGATAATGACGGCTTCAGGTACATGCGGGCTTGGCGTTGAACTCGATGCGTATATGCCATTGAGCAAACTGGGCGCTGTCGTTGTCAAATCATTGGCATCATTTGAATGGGCCGGCAACCCACAACCTCGGTTGCACCCAACAGCAAGTGGAATGCTCAACGCAGTTGGTCTGCAGGGTCCTGGTGTCGAGCAGTGGATTGCGCATGACTTGCCACAACTTCGCGAGGTTGGTGCAACGGTGGTGTGCAGCATCTGGGGTTTTGGCGTGCAGGATTACATTGATGCTGCGCAAATGCTTGTGCCGGTCAAAGATCAAATTGCTGCACTTGAGATCAACCTGTCTTGTCCAAATCTCAAAGCAGCGGTTGTAGGCGAAAACAAGCCACATGCAATGTTTGCTCACGATGCAGATCTCGCAGCCCAGATAGTCTTTGCTGCTCGAGTTTCTGGATTGCCACTATGGGCAAAATTGTCACCCAATACTGATCGCATCGGAGAAGTCGCCGAGGCATGCGTAAACGCTGGGGCTCAAGCCTTGACATTGGTCAACACTTCTCTTGGAATGATTATCGACACCACGACCGGCCGGCCAGCACTAGGGAATGGTGGTGGCGGCTTATCGGGCAGGGGAATTCATCCCATTGCAGTACGTGCAGTTTCAGATATTTATTCGCGGTTACCTGGTGTGCCAATCGTTGGGGTGGGAGGAGTGACGAACGGACTTGAGGCCCTCGAGATGATGATGGCTGGTGCTAGTGCTGTACAGGTGGGCACTGCTTCATTTGCTGAACCTCGGGCCGCATATCGGATAGCAGGCGAGTTGTGCAAGTGGGCTGAACGGCGCAAGATCTCACAGTGGTCAGAGGTGATTGGCATCAGTCACCGCGGAGGTTTTCGCAGCACGGGTAAGCAGTGATCGCTGGTCAACGGTAAAATAGATCAATGTCGACCTCAACGAAACTCCGTAGTGAGCGTCTTGCGGCAGTGTCTCCGTTACGCCTTTTGCGCCAGCGGATGGATGCTCTACTCGAACAAGTTGGCAGCGGATCACTCAACATTGATTCGATTTTGTTGCAAAGTGATCTGGATGAAGTCAGCAATGTGTTGTACGTATGCAAGCTGGTTGAAGTCGTACCCGGAATTGGAAAAGTGAAAGCGCGACAATTGTTGGCGCGAATGAACGTAAGTGAGACTGAGCAAACTGGCAACCTCACTCTTGATCAGCGAAACAAGCTTGTGCAGCTGATTGCGTTAGAGGTGATTGCATCATGAGTGCTGTTGATCAGTCATTGATCATTGTTGTATCGGGGCCAGGCGGTGTTGGTAAGAGCACGATCGTTGAAGAACTTGTCAAGCGTGATGATCGATTGTGGCTCAGTCGTTCATGGACTACTCGCGAACGCCGTGAAGGCGAAATGCAAGATGCCTACAAGTTTGTAACGCATGAACAATTTCGTGAGCACATTGCAGCAGGCGGTTTTTTGGAGTGGACTGAATTTTTGGGAAACTTGTATGGCACTCCAATGCCCAAGGCACCAGTTGACAAAGACATTGTGCTTGAAATTGAAGTAGACGGAGCGCAACAGGTAAAACGACTGCACAGCGATGCGCTGTTGTTATTTGTTCTGCCACCGACAAGAGAAGAACAAAAGGCTCGTCTGGTCGGTCGGGGTGACGCCGAACAGAAGGTGGTTCAGCGACTGCGCAAGGCAGAAGACGAAGAGCCAGTCGGCAAGGCTCTTGCCGACTACGTGCTGATCAATGATGATTTGGCTGAAACTGTGACTGAGATGCTTGATCTAATCGCACGCGAGCGGTCAAACCGCCTGAAGTAGCTAAAACAGCCATTTTGCGCCCTGTATACAGATACAATCAAATGCTCGGTGAGTCGCTTAGGCGCCCGAACCAGAATTGACCCGAACCAAAATTGAAAGGACCCGCCATGGCCACTGAAGACACCATGATGAACCCCCGCATTGAGAGCTTGATGAAGCGCACTGCGTCCAAGTTTAGTCTTGTTACTTTGTCTGCACGTCGCGCCCGCGAGATCAACTCGTATTTCAACCAACTGGGCGAAGGTCTCGGCACCATGGTTCCGCCACAGGTCAGTTCAACTTCGCGCAAGCCACTCTCGATCAGTTTCGAAGAGATCGCTGCCGACAAAATCTTGAGCGTTCCATTGTCGGTGTACGAAGAGTTGGAAGCCGAATTGGACGAAGAGTTGCTTGACGCCCTAGCCGACGATGTCGTGAGCGAACTCGAAGCAGACGCAGTCGCTGAAGTAATCGCTGAAGTTGCAGCCGCTGAAGTTGCTGTCGACGAACTTGCTGTCGACGAAGTTGCTGTCGACGAAGTTGTAGCCGAAGCAGTAGCCGAGTAACAATCTCGCAGTTGAGTTTCGACTCGCACCGGTCCTGATGAATTTGCTCGCTGGCAAACACATTGTTCTTGGTGTTTGCGGTGGCATTGCTGCATACAAGTCAGTTGAGTTATGCCGCTTGTTGGTAGATGCGGGTGCACATGTTGCGCCCATCATGACTAGTGATGCAGAACACTTCATCGGCAAAGTCACTCTTTCGGCACTTGCTTCAGAACCAGTCCACACATCGCTGTGGGATGACGCAGATCCAATTCCGCACACGCGCCTTGGTCAACGTGCTGATCTGATTGTCGTCGCACCAACTACTGCACGCGTTCTCGGTGCATATGCAGCCGGCATCTCGAGTGATCTGTTAACCGCAACTCTGATTGCAACCCGGGCACCTGTATTGGTGTGCCCTGCAATGCACACCGAAATGTGGGAGCACCCTGCAGTGCAAGAAAACATCGCGACTCTCCGTCGGCGTGGTGTCAATGTGTTAGATCCAGAATCGGGTCGCTTGGCAGGTGGCGATATTGGGGCAGGTCGGCTTGCTGATCCGCAGCGCATCTTTGACGAGATTGTGCAACTGCTGACACCAGGTGATTTGTATGGCACGCACGTTGTTGTGACTGCAGGAGGCACTCGCGAACCGATTGACGCAGTTCGTGTGATCGCTAATCGTTCGAGTGGCAAACAGGGTTATGCAATTGCTGCAGAGGCCAATGCCCGGGGCGCCAAAGTCACTCTCATCTCGACTGTCGATCTTGTAGTTCCATTCGGCGTCACGATGATCGCTGTGGAGACAGCACAACAGATGCAGGATGCAGTGAATTTGAACGCACAGCAAGCCGATGTTGTAATCATGGCTGCTGCAGTTGCCGACATGCGCCCGATAGCTGCGTCAGCGTCAAAAATGAAGAAGAACCCTACGACTGGTGTGATTGACGGCTTGGACAGCATTGCTCTAGAAGCAACCCCCGACATACTTGCGGGGTTGGGTGCGTCAAAGCGAGCAGGTCAGGTGTTGGTCGGATTTGCAGCTGAGACCGAGAATCTTGTTGCGAATGCGCAGGCTAAGTTGCAGCGCAAAAATGTCGACCTGATTGTGGCCAACAATGTTGCTGACGCTGGAGTTGGCTTCGGTCATGAGACAAATGCAGTGACATTGGTGTCAAGTGGAGCAGAGCCCGTAGCGATCGGTCTGGCCGACAAACGTTCGATTGCCAAATCGGTGTTGGATGCAGTGGTCTCTATCCGCATCCACTCGACCCACTAGTCTCGTCACGAACTATCTATTAAGGAGCAGCGTTGAAAAACTTCACATTTACCTCTGAAAGCGTGACCGAGGGTCACCCGGACAAGATGGCGGACCAGGTGTCCGATGCTGTTCTCGATGCAATTTTGGCAGAAGACCCACAGGGTCGCGTTGCTTGTGAAACTCTGCTCACAACAGGATTGTGTGTTGTCGCTGGAGAAATCACAACATCTGCGTATGTGGATATTCCGAAATTGGCTCGTGAAGTAATCAAAGACATTGGTTACGACAATGCGCTGTATGGCTTTGATGGCAATACATGTGGTGTCATCGTGTCCATTGACGAGCAAAGCAGCAACATTGCACAAGGTGTAGATAAATCTGAAGAAGTACGTGCTGGCAAAAGTGGCGAAGACTTGCTCAATAGTCAAGGCGCTGGCGACCAAGGAATGATGTTTGGTTATGCATGTGATGACACTCCAGAGTTAATGCCACTGCCGATTTGGCTTGCGCACCGTATGGCCGAAAAGTTGGCTGAAGTTCGAAAGTCCGGCGCAATTCCTTACTTGCGTCCAGACGGCAAAACCCAAGTCACATTTGAGTACGAAAACGGTAAGCCAGTTCGCTTGACAACAGTGCTGATCTCGACCCAGCATGCCGATGGAACACCGCGCGACACAGTAATTCGTCCTGACTTGATCGAACAGGTCATTCGTCCCGTGATCCCTGCGCAGTTTGCTAATGACAAATACGCAGTGCACGTCAACCCAACAGGCGAGTTCGTCAAGGGTGGACCACATGCAGACACCGGTTTGACTGGCCGCAAGATCATTGTTGATACCTACGGTGGTATGGGACGTCACGGTGGTGGTGCATTCAGCGGAAAAGATCCATCAAAAGTTGATCGTTCGGCTGCTTATGCTGCACGTTGGGTTGCAAAACACGTTGTTGCCTCTGGCGCCGCAACACGTTGTGAAGTGCAGGTGGCTTACGCCATCGGCATGGCGCAACCAATCAGCATCTTGGTCGAGACTTTCGGAACAAGCGTTGTCAACGAGGAACTCATCGAAGAAGCAGTTCGTTCGGTGTTTGACCTTCGCCCTGCAGCGATCTTGCGCGATCTCGATTTGAAGCGCCCGATCTACCGTAAGACCGCAGCGTATGGTCACTTCGGCCGACAAGACCCAGATTTCACCTGGGAGTCATTGTCGCGTTTGAAGGAATTCAAAGCCGCAGTCAAACTCTGATCAGTCGTGATGCCGTGGCGGTAATCGCGCGCATCGTTCCCGATGTAACTGGCGTTGACAAGGTTTTTGATTATCTCGTACCCGAGTCGCTTGTCGGCAACATTTGTGTAGGAGACCGCGTTCGTGTGCCCCTGCACAATCGCAATGTTGCGGGTTGGGTGTTGCAACTTGGAGACACCACGACACAGTTTTCTTATGTGGATGAGAGCCGACTACTCAAAGTCATCAAGGTGTTGGGTAAGGGACCATCGCAAGAAGTTGTAGATCTTGCCCGTTGGGCTGCTCACATGTGGGTCGGACGTCTTCGAGCATTTTTCGTAGCAGCGTCACCTGCGACGCTTGTTGCGGCGTTGCCTGGTTCGCGTTACACACAAGTATCAACGCGTAAGAAATTTGATGTCGATGCACAAATGATCGATGCAGTAGATGGGGCTGGGGTTTCTGTTCTTCGCAGAGGTCCCGCTTGTAGTCCGAGGTCACTGTTGCTTACGGCTGCGTCAAAGGGCCCAGTGCTCGTAGTTATTCCAACGATTAATCGTGCACGCCTGATGGCGGCGTCGTTACGTGAACACGGACTTAGCGTTGCTGTGATGCCTGGGGATTGGGCAGTTGCTGCAGGCGGAGTTGATGTGGTGATCGGCGCGCGCTCTGCAGTTTGGTCAAGTGCGCCCATGTTGAAGAGCGTCATCGTTATCGATGAGCATGATGATGCGTTGCAAGAAGAACGTTCACCTTCGTGGCATGCTCGAGATATTGCAATAGAGCGTGCCAACAAACTTGGTATTGCGTGTGTTTTGGTTTCGCCCGTTCCAAGCCTGAGGGCTCTTCATGGCGTTGCGGGTGTGGTGGCAAGTATGGATCCTGCCATAGAAGCGAGTCATTGGCCACAAATTCGCATAATCGACCGTCGTCTAGATGAACGCTGGTCGTCGTCGATGTTGTCGTCCGAATTGATCGAACAGTTGAGAGATCATTCGCGTCGCATTGTCTGCGTACTCAATGTGAAGGGGCGTGCACGATTGCTTGCATGTGGTAGTTGCAGAGAACTTGTGAGATGTGATGTCTGTGAGGCTGCGATGACGATGTCGGCCAGTAAACAACTCGAGTGCCCTCGGTGTGCAAACGTGCGACCAGCGGTATGCGTCAAATGTGGCTCAGGAAAACTCGCAGTCATCAAAGCGGGCGTTTCTCGGCTGCGCGAAGAATTGGCTGCTGCTGCCGGAAGGCGGGTAGATGAAGTTGTAGAGGTTTCTGGTGGTGGTACAGCAGAAAAAAGTGAAAAAGATAAAAATAGTGAAGTTGTCGATCAAACTAAAATGTTGTTTGTTGGCACAGAGGCTGCACTGCATCGTGTGCGCGATGTGGACACAGTTGTGTTTCTCGACATCGACCAAGAGATCTCGGCGCCTCGATACCGGGCGGCTGAAATCACACTTACATTGGTTGTGCACGCCGCGAGGTTGGTGGCGCGAAAAACAAGTGGGCAAAGTAAAACAAGTGATGGCCTTGTGATGATTCAATCGATGTTGGCGGATCATGCATTGCTTCGCGGGCTTGCTGTTCACGACCTCAGCGAGTTTGTAGAAGAAGAAATGTCGAGACGAAAAATAATGCAGTTGCCCCCATATGGCGCATTGGCCCAAGTGAGTGGAACAGGTGTTGATCAACTCGCTGACATATTGCGCAGCAACGTTTTGTTGCAGGTGTCAGCAACAAACAAAGATGCCGTTTTGGTGAAGTCGAGTAATTGGGAAACTCTTGCAAATTCGATTTCGGATGCCCTCGTTACTGCATCAACACGTGGAAAGAAAACTTTGCGTACTAAGACGCAGATTGATCCGCCCCGCGCGTAGGGCGTACGCGCAGAACCCGATACCCCTGCTTGCTGACGAGGCGATCAACCTGGTAGCCGATTGATGTGAGCCAAATCGCGAGGGAGTCGGAACCTAGATTTCTGTTAACAACCAGCCATGCCTCACCGGTGTCGGAGAGTTTCGACAACCACAGTTGCAGTAGGGCATGTAATTCATTTTTCCCGATGCGGATGGGAGGGTTGGACCAAATGAGATCAAAGCGCAAATCCTGAGGAACCGAAGTCGGGAGGAGGGTAGTGATATTCCACAAATTGTTGAGTTTGGCATTTGAGGCTGTAAGCGCGATAGCGCGTTCATTGACATCGACTGCGTAAATCTTTGCCTTTGGTGCACGAGTTGCCAGTGTGAGCGCAATTGCACCCGAGCCACATCCGAGGTCGAGAAAGTTTCCCGTCACAGCAGGCCGCGCAGCAGCATCAATCAGCACCATGGTGCCCGCATCGATTCCTTTGCGAGCGAAGACACCGTTGTCTAGCACCACCTGCAAAGTTTTGTCATCCACGCGAAGCTGTGCAGTTTTTTGTTTGCTCGTGCCCGCAGTCGACTGCGTTCGTGGTTGATTGGTGAAGTACTGCTCGTCGCTCATAAGCCTCGCTAGCCTTACACCATATGGCACAGACCACTCCAACAGGCGCACCACACGGTGGCTTTACGATTCGAACCTACGGTGACCCCGTGCTCAAGAGCATGGCGGCAGAGGTCACGAATGTAGATGGCAAGATCGCAACTCTGTGTGAGCAGATGTTTGAAATGATGTACGAGGCTCCTGGTCTTGGTCTGGCTGCACCGCAAATCGGCGTTCAGAAGCAGATTTTCGTTTACGACGTAGACGACGACCCACAGATCATTCTCAACCCAACGATTGTCGAGTCGTCTGGAGAGTGGGTGTATGACGAGGGTTGCCTTTCGATACCTGGCTTGTATGTAGAGATGTTGCGCCCTAAGCAGGTGCTTGTTCGCGGACTGTCGATCGATGGCGAAGAGATTCATATCGAGGCTGACGAACTGTTAGCCCGATTGTTTCAGCACGAGATAGACCATCTCAATGGTGTTCTGATGTTTGACCGTATGACATCTGATCAGCGCAAACTCGCATTGGCGGAGTATCGACGTCAAGAAGAGCAGCCAAAAACAAGCGAACCGGTGCACTTGCGATTGACGTGAAATTGATCGCAGCGTTGCCAAAGGGACGAACAGAGCATGTCATCTTTTTTGGCACTCCCGAGATTGCGGTTGGTCCGCTTCGGGCACTTGTTGCAGCTGGTTTTACTGTTGATCTAGTCGTGACAGGTGTAGACAAGCGCAGGGGTCGTGGTTCACAAACTTCACCGAGTCCTGTCAAGCAAGCGGCAATCGAACTACAACTGCCAGTGACGCACGAGGTCTCAGATGCAATCGCGCTCATTACTAGTAGTGACGCAAAATTTGCTGATAGTTGTGTTGGCGTTGTCGTTGCATATGGTCACATCATTTCTTCTGAAGCATTGCAAGTATTACCGATGATCAACATTCACTATTCTTTGCTGCCGAGATGGCGAGGCGCAGCACCAGTCGAGCGCGCACTCTTGGCAGGAGATGAACAAACCGGTGTGTGCATCATGCAGGTGGTTGAGCAATTGGATGCTGGGGACATCTTGTCGTCGGCGACCACTCAGATTTCCCAAACAGACACAACGACTTCGTTGCGCGCACGCATTGGAGAGATCGCAAATCCATTGCTGATTGAAGTGCTCCTAAATGGTGTGTCAACGACTCAGCCGCAGACTGGCGACATAGTTGTAGCGGCAAAGATCACGCAAGCAGATCTTGAGATCGATTGGTCAAAGCCCGCAGTAGTTATAGATAGGCAAGTGCGCGTAGGTGGCGCCTTCACGTTTTTCCATGACAAGCGATTCAAAATTCATTCGCTCAAAGTTTCAGCCGAAATTTTCATCTCGCAATCTGGCAACATGGTTGTTGTGAACGATCGAGTTTTAGTTGCATGTGGGCAAGGAGTTGTCGAACTGGTCGAGGTTCAGCCAGAGGGCAAACCTCGCATCAGTGCTCAAGATTGGAAGAAGGGTGCGCGATTGGACGCGCAGAGTCGTCTCGGATCATGAACGGCGTCGTTGCTAGTTTTAACAGCCATCGAGGGCTTGGCTTTATCGTCGTAGGCGATACCCAATACCTTTTTCACTGTGCCGAGATTGTCGATTTGACTCGCGAGATTGAGGTTGGCGCACGCGTGAGCTTTGTTGTGGCTCATCGATTTGGCAATCTTGAGGCATCCGAGATCATCAAGCTGTAGGTGGTGTTACTGCGCCTTTGATCTGCACGAATGCCAATCGAATATTGCCCAACGCATCGTTGAGTGTTGCGTGCTCGTCTCCGAGCCGTGGTCCGAGTCCTTCAACGAGGCAGGCAACAGCGTCGATGGCAAGCGCAGCCTCGACCAAATGTGGCGGCTCAGCCGACAAATGAATGGCGGCTAATTCGTAAAGACCCATGATGTGATTGACCACAACGATATGTGCTGGGGCTTCACCTAAGCGTTCGCGGGCATCAGCAAGGGCATCGGCAGCGTCTTCAAGTTGGTCTGTATTCGGATCGGTGGGGAGTTGACTCATGTGCGATACGCTAATAGCCCAAGTGGGGAACATTGTTCCTCCACCTGACCACAAGATTTCAGCATAAATATCGTCTCTAGGGGCGTGAACCGGGGCTGGCAAGTG
>Ga0194055_10004791_pt1 | contig 10039 bp, 12 predicted proteins | sample SepL449m_MetaG_FD_155482 | JGI IMG/M metagenome (GOLD analysis project Ga0194055, IMG submission 155482) | Anoxic zone freshwater microbial communities from boreal shield lake in IISD Experimental Lakes Area, Ontario, Canada - Sep2016-L442-9m | ecosystem: Environmental > Aquatic > Freshwater >... | reverse complement strand
GGTGTGGAGTGTGCCGCCGTTTTTGCGCACAATCTCTGCGATGCGGAGGGTGCGTGGGGTTGCTAGGCGGATGAGGGGGGAGGGGTCTGGAGGAATCGTGGGGATGGTGGTGTGAACGGAGATGATGAGGCGATGATTTTTGGTGGCGGTTTTGATGGTGACTTGGCGGCTGGGGATGGGGATGGATGGGGGATTGAAGACGAGAAGGACGATTAACTCGCGAATCTCCGCGGGGTTACAGGGGATCGGGGGGACTTCGGTGATGGCGATTTGGAGGTCAAAGTGTTCGTTGTTTTCGGGTGGGTTACTGGAGGGATGCGGGTGGCGAATGGCGATGGCTTGAAGGATGAGATGATTGAGATGGATATTTTGCGGATCATGGGGGCGAACGGCTTCGCGAAGTTGGTGAGTTTCGAGTAATTCGGAGACTTGGCGGGCGGTAGTTTTGGCGGCGGAATGAATCATTTCGATATAGTTGCGAATTCTGGTTATATCGACAAAGTCTTCTGATTGAAGGAGTAAGAGTTCGCTAAATCCGAGGATGGGAGCGAGGGCGTTATTGACATCGTGAGCGATGTCTTTGGTTAAGGTTTGGATAATGTGGAGGTGATCGGTGCGATCGATGGACTGGGTTGGCGGGGATTGGAACTGGGCGAGAGCGACACTGAGTCGGGCGTTACTTTCTTGGAGGGTGTGGGCATTTTTTTGGGCGTTAGCGATTTCTGCTTTTAAAGATTGGAGTTTGTTTTGGAGTTCGATTTGGGCGCGTTTTCGTTCGATGGCGTGATGGATTGTCCGGAGGAGGAGATGTTGGTCGATGGTTCCTCGGATGAGGCAATCTTGGGCTCCGTGTTTGATGAATTCGCTGGGGGAGGGGATGTCGGTTGGGTTGCTGAGGACGAGGAGAGCGGATTGGGGAGCGGCGGCGGCAATTTGGAGGAAAGCAATGAGGGTGGGGGTATTGGGGAGACTGAGGTCGAGGAGAATGAGATCGGCGTGACGGGATGAGAGCCAGGCGAGGGCGTGGGTGAGTGAGCGAACGGAGTGGGTTTGGAAGTGCTGGAATTCTGGGGAGTCGAGGAGAGATTGTAAGGGGTCGAAGTGTTCGGGGTTTTCTGCGACCAGAAGAACGGAGGGCCGTGGATCGTGCATAGGAGCGGATGGAGGTGGCAGTGAGGGCGAAGAGAGTGAGGAAGAAAGAAGAGAAAGGCGGATGGGAAGACGCTAACATTATGAGGGGTGGATGTAATCTTTTTTGATGGGAATGACGGGAATTTGTCGGGTGGGTTGTGGGGAATTTTCTTGGTCTTGGGATTGGTCTTTCTCAGATTGGGGAATGATACCGAGCTATTTACAAGCGATGAACTTTCCTGGGGTGGCAAGTTTTGAAGAAGACGACCATGGGATGATTCGGTTGGCGATTACTTCTCCCAAGGCGAACGCCCAGATTTACTTACATGGAGCGCATGTTGTTCATTTTCAGCCGATTGGGATGGCGCCTGTACTTTTTTTGAGTGAGGAAAGTGGGTTTGCGAGTGGGCAAGCGATTCGTGGGGGGATCCCGATTTGTTTTCCGTGGTTTGGAGGTCGGGAGGGGCATCCTGAGTCACCTGCGCATGGTTTTGCGCGAACGATGGACTGGGAGGTGGAGTCGTTATCGGTGGATGGAGACGAGGCGATTTTGGTGATTTTGAGATTGGAATCGAACGAGGCGACGAGGGCGGAGTGGGCGCACGAGTTTGTGGTGCGATGCCATATTTTTGTGGGGATGTGGTTGGTGATGCTTTTGGAAGTGGAAAACACTGGGGAGAGCGAGATGACGTTTGAGGAAGCGTTGCACAGTTACTTTGCGGTGGAGGATGTGCGGGAGGTTTTGGTGAGGGGTTTAGAGAATACGGGCTATCGGGATAAGGTGGATGGGTTAGCGAGTAAGATGCAAGGGGCTGAGCCATTGCGATTTACGGGGGAGACCGATCGAATTTTTGAGAGCACTGCGGCGAAGTGTGAGATTGAGGACGGGGTGACTGGGCGAAGGATTACCGTGAATAAAAGTGGATCAATGACCACGGTGGTTTGGAATCCGTGGATAGAAAAAGCTCTAAAAATGAAGGACTTTGGGGATGAGGAGTGGAGGCGAATGATTTGTGTGGAGACGGCGAATGCTGGGGTGAACGCGGTGACGATTGGGCCTGGGAAAAAGCATTCGATCCGGGTGGTGATTTCGCCGGGTTCATTGCCGAGTTGAGCGGGCCGATGAGTTCGGCTGGAGAGACTTAGGCGAGGAAACTGGGGAGGAAATGCTCTGGGTTCGTGCCTTGGATGAGGAGGCGCTTGAGTTGGAGTTTTCCGTCCTTCATTTCGAAGAGGATTTCGAATCCAGCGAGGTCGCCATCGATGGCAGTGGTGACCGTTTTGCTGGCGATTTTTTCGCAATTTTGGTTGAGCCAAAGGGTGAGGTCGGCCTCGGTGATGGCAGTTTCTTGCCAATAATCGCGTTGGGTGAAGGGCAATTCTTGGAAGCGGGCGATGACGAAGTCGCGTTCGAGAAAGGCGAGGAGATTACCGGCTTTGGGGCCAGCTTCCTTATCGAGAAGCACGCGATAAATGGCTTTGAAGGCGAGGGGTTGGTCGATGGGGGTGAGGCGAGCGGTTTCGAAGACTTTTGCTTGGAGGGATTCGTCGTTCCAAGGGGTGGAGGTAAGGGACTGGGCTAAGCGGTGGAGAAAGGCGCGGGCGGCGGCTGGTAATTCTGTGGCTCGCGGAGGGAGGGTTTGTTGGAGGTGGGTTTTCTCTTCTTCGGTGGCATACTGTTGGACCCAGAGATTCGCGGAGGCGATTCTTTGGTTGAGGTGGCGGAGTTCGATGGGGTTGAGGGGGGCGCCTTTGCGTTTGGCGATCTCGGTGAGGGGATCGAGGTGGGGCATTTGGACGAGAGCGGAGACCACTTGAAAGTTGGCGTTATAGTAATCGCCTTCGGGGGTGAGCTCGCATAGGCGATAGACGCTGGCTTCATCTGGGGTGGCGTTTTTTTGGTGTTGGACGCGTTGCTGATAGCGATCGAACTCGTTGAAGAGTTTGACGATGCCTTCTTCTCGGACGTCGAAATTGACTGGAGAGTTGGGTTTTGTGCGAATCATGAGGAAGCGAAGGACCTCGGGGGGGAGGAGATTAGCCATATCGCGGGCACTGGCGCCGACGCCTTTGGAGGAGGACATTTTGGCTCCGCCGACGAGAAAGAATTCGTAAGGGACGCGGAGTGGGGGTTCGATGCCGTAGATGGCGCGGAGGCAGGCTTCGCTGACATCGCGGGAGCCGCCTCTGGTGGAGTGATCTTTTCCGGCGCCTTCGATGGTGATGGGAAAAGTGACGAATTTGGCAACCCACTCGAGTTTCCAGGGGAGTTTGCCGCGTCCGTCGAAGGGGGAGACGCGGCCTTGGTGTCCGCATCCGCGTCCGAGGTTGAGTTGGGGGTTGACGACCTTGGTGGTGAGGCAGCGGTAATCGACTAGCGAGCCATCGTAGGCGTGGACTTCGGTGGTGGCGATTTTCTGGCAATTTTCGCAGATGACTTGGAAGGGGTGCCAATTGTCTGGTCGGGCGCTGTTGGAGACTTCTTGGTAGACTTGGCGGACCGAGGCGGAGTGGCGGAGGATTTGATCGATGGCGTGATTGAATTGCCCGGAGCGATAAATATCGCGCATGCGGTAGCGTTCCACCTTGACGCCGAGTTCGGCGAAGACCTCCCAGAATTCGCGCATGTAGTGATCGGCCATATCCCCGGATCCACCGCCGGGGGCTGGGGTATTGCAGATGGGTTGGCCGATGTATTGTCCGAAGTGTTCGTCTTCGCCTTTGGGGATTTCGTCGACGGGATCATAGTCATCGACACCGAAAAGATAGCGGGCGGGAATGCCTTTTTCGGAAAGGGTGCGGTAGATGGCATCGTGAATGAGCACGCCACGGAGGGCGCCGACATGGACGCGTCCTGATGGGGTCTTTGAGTCATTGATGATCTGTGGGCCACTGACTTTGGCGGCGATTTCTTCAGTCCAAAACATAGGGGTTGGACAGATAGCGGGTTGGGGGAGGAAGTCGAGTGGATTGCGTTGGGGTTGGCGAAGAAGTGGGGATTTGGAGGGTGGGCGGGGAATTTTTTGTGGAGAGGATGTTTAGAAAAGGGAGAGATTTCAGTTTTCAGCGAGGCGATAGCGAAGTAGGGTCACGATCCAATTTTTTAGTTTTCGAACGACCTCCTAGCTTTAAGACTTTTCCTACCATGTTTAACTGGCTCATCAAAAAGATCATCGGCTCGAAAAATACCCGAATGGTGAAGCGACTTCGTCCGACGATTGCGCAAATCAATCAGCTTGAGGTGGATTATCAGAAGCTGAGCGATGAGGAGCTTCGGGCAAAAACGGCGGGTTGGAAGGAGCGGTTGAGTAAGATTGAGGATCCTGCCGAGTTGAAGCTGGCGCTGGATGCGATTCTTCCAGAAGCATTTGCGGCGGTGAAGAATGCGGCACGTCGTCTCTGTGGGTCGACGCTGACCGTCTGTGACCAGCCATACACTTGGAACATGGTGCACTTTGATGTGCAGTTGATTGGGGGGATTTGTTTGCATCGAGGGATGATTGCGGAAATGGCGACGGGCGAGGGCAAGACCTTAGTGGCGACCTTGCCGCTCTTTTTGAATGGGCTGGCGGGCCGGGGTTCGCATTTGGTGACGACCAACGACTATCTGGCGCGTCGCGATGGGGAAACGATGGGGCATCTTTATCGATTTCTCGGTCTTTCGACGGGAATTTTGCAACATGATCAGGATCCGCAAGAGCGACGGTTGCAGTATTATGAGGACATCACTTATGGGATGAACTCGGAGTTTGGGTTTGACTATCTTCGGGATAATGGGATGGCGACATCGGCGGGGCAGCAAGTCCAGAGAGGTTATCATTTTGCGATTGTGGACGAGGTGGATTCCATCTTGATCGATGAAGCGCGGACGCCGCTGATTATCAGTGGACCGGCGACGGTTTCGACGCATCAATACGACACCTATCGGCCGTTGGTCGATCAGTTGGTGAAGAAGCAGTTGTTGCTGTGCAACCGGTTGGTGGCGGATGCTGACGGGTTGTGGGAGCAGAAGAAGACTGAGGAGTTTGGGACGATGATGTTTAAGGCGAAGCTTGGGCAACCGAGGAACAAGGGATTTACGCGAGCGATGGAGGATCCTGAGAAGCGGAGGGCGATTGAGAAGGCCGAGCTTTCTTTTTATGGGGACGCCCGGAAAGAGGAGTTTTTTAGTTTGAAGGAAGAGCTCTTCTTTGTGATCGATGAGCGTGCCCATGAAGCGGATTTGAGTGAGCAAGGGCGCACTTTTATGAATCCGGCGGATCCCGATACTTTCGTCCTACCTGATTTGATGACGCAGTTTGCGGAGATTGATCAGACGGGTGGAATGACGGAGGCTGAAAAGATTGAGGAGAAGTCGAAACGGCAAGCTTTCTGTGATCATCAAGCGGAGCGGATTCACAATATTTCTCAACTGCTACGGGCGTACTGCCTTTTTGAGCGGGATGTGCAATATGTTGTTGAGGAAGGCAAAGTGGTCATTGTGGATGAAAATACTGGGCGGAAAATGTCGGGGCGCCGGTGGAGTGACGGGCTGCACCAGGCGGTCGAGGCTAAAGAGGAGGTGCAGATTGATCGGGAGACGCAAACCTTGGCGACGATTACGATTCAGAATTATTTCCGACTTTACCACAAGCTCGCGGGAATGACGGGGACGGCGGAGACGGAGGCCAACGAGTTTCATGATGTCTATAAGTTAGATGTTTCGGTGATCCCGACGAATCGTCCCTGCATTCGCAAGGATATGAACGACTTTATTTACAAGACGCGGCGGGAGAAGTTTAACGCTGTGGTTAAGGAAATCAGTGCGGCGCATGCTCGCCAGCAGCCGGTGTTGGTGGGGACGGTGAGTGTGGGATCGAGCGAGTTGCTTTCTCGAATGCTCAAGCGCGAAAAAGTCCCGCATGCGGTGCTGAACGCCAAGTATCACCTTCAGGAAGCGGAGATTATTGCTCGGGCTGGGCAACCGGGGAGCGTGACGATCTCGACGAATATGGCGGGTCGAGGCACGGATATTAAGCTGGGGCCTGGGGTTGTGGAGGTTGGGGGACTTTATGTGATTGGCACGGAGCGGCATTCTGCTCGGCGGATTGATCGCCAGTTGCGTGGTCGATGTGCGCGTCAGGGTGATCCTGGTCTTTCGCGGTTTTATGTTTCATTTGAAGATGACCTGATGCGAAACTTTGGGGCGGCGGAGCGGATGACGAAAATGATGGAGCGATTTGGGCTTGAAGAGGGGCAAGAGTTAGAGCACCCGTGGCTAAATCGGTCGGTGGAAACCGCGCAGAAGCGGGTGGAGCAGCGCGATTATCTGCAACGGAAACGGTCATTGGATTTTGATGACGTGATGAACAAGCAGCGGGAGGTTGTCTATGGATGGCGGAACGATGCGATTCATAGTGAGGATCCGCGGCCGTTGCTTTATGAGGTGGCTGATGAAGTAATCCCGCTTCGGGTGGCGGAGTTTTTGCCTGAGGGTGGGGCGGAGCAAAACCCAGAGGGGTTGATTTTTTGGGCAAACAATACCTTTCCGCTTGGTTTGACTGTGGAGAGCCTTGGGGCGAAGGAGAAAAGTCCTGAGGAAGTCTCGAATTATTTGCTGGAGCGGGTCAAAAAAAGCTATGAGCTGAAATGTTCCCATGAGCCTGCGGAATCGGTGAAGTATCTGGAGCGGAATATTTTATTGAACGCGATTGATCGACTTTGGCAGGAGCACCTCTACTCGATGGATTCGCTTCGGGAGGCGGTTTATTTGCGGGCTTATGGACAGAAGGATCCGCTCGTGGAGTATAAGACAGAGGCTTATGACATGTTCACCAGCCTAATGGTGGCGATCAAGAATGAGATGCTCCACAACTTCTTCCGGTCGACGGCGAATCTTGAGGCGTTTGGATCTTTTCTGCAGAGTCTTCCGCAGTTTTTGATTCATGCGGATGAAACGGGAGCTGAGCAAACGGAGACCGCTGGTGGCAGTTTGGCGCCCTCGCCTGCTCGTCCGCTGCGTTTTGAAGAGCCTGAGCCCACCCTTGAGGGGGCGTTCATTGAACAGGTGCCGGTGGTTGATCCCGCGAAGGTGGGCCGCAACGATCCTTGCCCTTGCGGGAGCGGGAAAAAGTTTAAAAGTTGCTGCGGCCGAGGCGCTTGAAGGTCTGATGCCCGCCGACTGCTTGGCGGGTAGCGGATAAGATGAGGAGGAATGAGGGAAATCCTCAGATCGGCTAGGGCTTTTGCTCTGGGGAGAGGATGGGCATTTTCGGTGAGCTCGTTGGCTTCTTGGGTAGGTACTCGGGTTCGATTGGTGCAGATGATGGTGATGAGGCTTTCGATCTTCTCATCCTGAGATTAGAAGCGGGAAAAGGGTGAGTCTCGGATGGCTCTCGGTTCAAGTACGCTATCGCTGAAAAAGAGCCGCTGACGATGGATGGAGCCGGAGACCGGTGATTCCGTGGCAAGCCAAGGCACAACGACCTGGTCAGTGACTCCAGCGACATGGGGGTTCTTTCCACGAAAGTAGCCCTTAAGCGAGGATCATTCAGGTGATTCCCGAAAGTCGTCGCAGCGTGAGGTTGGTCAACTTGAGCCTTGCGCCTTGCGGTGGCGGGTAGGGAAACGATCGGGGATGGAGTGGATAGGTGATGGATGTGCCCGAAGGGTAAATTTGTAGCGGTCGGTTTTTTTCGGATGGTTGAGGATGATCAGCATTTGACCATCTGGCATCTTTCACGAATGCATGAGTCACGTTGGCAAATTGGCGGAAGGGTGGGGGATTGTCCTGAGGTGACAAGGAGATCACCGCTCTGTTGTCAGGTTGAGTTCTCTGTGGCGGGTGGCGATTTTTCCAGTGGACTCTGGATGTGGCAAGGCCGCGGATTAAGGCTGGGAAGGTGTTTGAGGAGAAAGTGAGATGGTCGGTCGTGGTTGGGGATTTGAATTCTATGGGGAAGAGCTATAGGACGTTCTGGGCTTGCGACAGGCTCGGCGTTTGGTGATTGGCAAAGGGCTCCCGAGCTATCGATTTAATGCCAATTCTTGATCATCCAATCTTTCGCGGGAATCTGCTGAATATTTTGTGAATTTTCAGCGGGACTAGGAGCAAACGAGCCGTCTCGTTTTCCAGAGGGCGGTCGTCTTCAGTTGGTGAAACGAGGGGGACTGGGTGCTAGGGGAGATTGGCGGGCGAGGCGGATGTGCTGGGTTAGAAAACAAAACCGCTCCACATAGTCGGGTGCTTGAGGTGGAGAGCGGGATGAATTGGAGATCCGACGGGGAGGGGTGATGGACGACGCCTGATGAGATCTGGAAGCCGATGGGAGCAAGAGGCTCAAGGGGGGGAGGGGGAAGTCGTCAGAGGTATTGATGATTGATTGGCCCATCAAGTGGGGGAAGAATTCTTTGGTGCCTGACGACGATTTGGAGGTCGCGCGAGCTACTCGGGGAGGATGATTTTATCAAAAGCGGGGGTACGGCCGGGAGGTCTGAGGCAAAGCAGTCATGGCGGGGGAGAGAAAATTTTGGGGAATTTTGAAAGATAAACTTAAGATGTTGGAGTTGGCGAAGAAAAAAAATTTCGTCCACTTTTTCTTTGTAAAGATTGGGTGACAGCGAATTTTTTGATGACTGATGGACTGGGAGTTTGCGCGGGGGAGCAAATAAAACTCTGGAGATTTAGCGGAAATTTCATAAGGAAAAGACCGCGAGATCAAGTGATCTCCAATCCTCGCCAATGGTTTACTGTAAAGGATCTCCGAGCGAATGTGTGAATTAATTTCCTCGAGGACGGAGTAATTTTTTATTTGCTCGTTGATGAGGAGATTGGGCGAGAATCTTACCTTGCGGAGTGGTCATCAAAAAAAGTGAAAAAATCGCAAAGATTTTATTGACAAGGGTCAATTGACCGCTAATGTTGATGGCAACTTAATCAGGGAATGACAGATGCTAGAATGGCAACATGTGATCTCTCTGATGAAAACTGATCAAAATTAAGCAAATCCAAATCATCCGTTTCTTTTACTTTACCTACAAACTCCAACGAACCCCAACATCAACATGAAAACACAACTAAACATCAGCATTCCAACGAAATCTGCTCTTCGTCGTCGCTTTGTCGGCCAAGGGTTTGCCGCTATCTTCGCCACGGCTCTCGCCCTCGGTCTGAGTGTCGAGTCCGTGATGGCACAGGGTGGTTACTACTCCAACCAAGTGAGTGTCAATGGGGGTTCACCCTTTATTCCAAGCGGGTTACCGGTCACTTCGACGGCCAACTTGAATGCGATTAACAGTGCTTTGGCGGGAACGGCGTCCCTGATTATCCCCTTGCCTCCTGGCAAAACAACCGCCTCGGCAGCTGAGTATGCGGCGGCAGTTCAAGCGGTGACCACCGCGGTGGCTAGTGGATCTGGTCCAGCTGGGGTCACGCTGACATCGTTGGCGAGTGAATTGGCGCTGTACCGTTCGCAAGGTGTTCCGCAAAACGGGGCTGCTTTGGACGCGATGGCAAAGGGGGTAATCGCTTCAACGAGTGCAGCTAAGCCAGCGGATCTGGCGACGATCGCCACTGCGGCGGCCACGACTTATCCTAATGGAATTGGTAGCCCAGATTACACGCCTTTTATCAACACGATCGCCAACGATAACACCCAAGTCGCCGGATTAGGAAGTGTCGTCTCGGCGATTTTGGTGGGATCCGTCTCCACCTCTTTTGGAGCGAGTGCGGTGCAGCCAGCGATGTTGAATACGTTGTTGAACAGTGCGATGGTCGCGGTCACCACGGCCAATCCATTGAATCTTGCGACTTCAACGCCAGCGTTGCGGCAAGCGATTAATGAAGGTGTGGCGAGTTCGGCCATCGCCGCGATTGTGGCTTCTCCAGTTTTGAACCGCCCAGTGAACTTGGATCTGGCGGTGGCTGGCG
>Ga0194055_10004790_pt1 | contig 10040 bp, 6 predicted proteins | sample SepL449m_MetaG_FD_155482 | JGI IMG/M metagenome (GOLD analysis project Ga0194055, IMG submission 155482) | Anoxic zone freshwater microbial communities from boreal shield lake in IISD Experimental Lakes Area, Ontario, Canada - Sep2016-L442-9m | ecosystem: Environmental > Aquatic > Freshwater >... | reverse complement strand
GCACCAGACAGTACGTGATCGTTTCAGTACGTGATCGTTTGATTAGGTTTGAGTCGTCCACGACGTGGGGCACTGATGCAGGAAACAAATACAGAGACGACATTTGCCCCGACCCTTGTCGACTTGCTTCGACAGCGGGCGAGTTATCGGCCTCACGACCGAGCATTCACGTTTCTTGTGGATGGTGAGAACGAGGAACTCAATACCACGTATTGCGAACTCGACCGCAAGGCCCGAGCGGTGGGAGCGTGGCTTGTCTCACAAGGGATGACTGGCAAACGCATTCTGCTTCTCTATCCCCCCGGGCTGGAATTCATTTCTGGGTTCATGGGATGTCTTTACGGTGGAGCGATTGCGGTTCCGGCTTATCCACCGAGAAAGAATCGCTCAGTGGAACGAATCGAAGCAATTGCCTCAGATGCCAACGCTGCGGTGGCACTCACAACCCGTGATGTACTCGATCGATTCGACGCTCTTCGAACCGACACTCCTTGCCTTAAACGACTCGTATGGAAAGTGGACGGAGAAATCGAGCCCGAGTGGGCCGATCGATGGAATCGTCCGGCGATCGACGGCAGTACCCTCGCCTTTTTGCAATACACCAGCGGCTCGACCGGCACTCCCAAAGGCGTCATGCTCTCGCATCGAAATCTGCTTCATAACTCGCTGCGAATCATGCAGGCTTTTGAGATCACCCGTTCGCAATCGAGTGTGCTGTGGCTGCCGAGTTTTCATGACATGGGTTTGATTGGTGGAATTCTTGTTCCGCTGTACAGTGGAAAATTCAATGTGCTCATGTCCCCGGTAGCATTTTTACAAAAGCCATTTCGATGGCTCCATGCAATCTCCAAGTATCGGGCCACAATCAGCGGTGGACCAAATTTTGCGTACGAATTGTGCGTGCGAAAGATTACGCCACAGCAGCGGGCATCGCTCGATCTTTCAAGCTGGTCTTTAGCGTTTAACGGAGCCGAACCGGTACGGCCGGAAACGATCGATGCTTTCTGTGATGCATTCGGCCCGTGTGGATTCAGACGCGAAGCCTTCTACCCTTGCTACGGTCTCGCGGAAAGCACGTTGATTGTCACCGGCGGCATGAAGTTTGAACCTCCTGTCATACGTTCATTTGATGCTGCGTCGATTGAAACAGGCTTAGCACTTTCTCGTTCAGCATTTGCACCGGGAACACGCCGGCTCGTCGGGAGTGGCCGCGAGCTTGACGGCCAAGACGTTGTCATCGTCGATCCCAATTCATGCGAAGCGTTGCCTCCAGGAAAAGTTGGTGAAATTTGGGTCAGTGGACCGAGCGTTGCGCAGGGGTACTGGAATCGAACGGATGCGACGGAACACTCTTTTAGAGCGATTATCAAGCAGGTTCCCGGCGGCTTCCTTCAGGTGAACCCAGGTCCTTATCTGCGAACTGGCGACCTTGGCTTTTTTGATCACAGCGAATTGTTTGTTACCGGACGGCTCAAAGACCTCATCATTATTCGCGGTCGAAATCATTATCCGCAGGACATTGAGCATTCTGTGGAAGCTGCAAGTTCGATTGTGCGAGCCGGTTCGGTGGCTGCATTTTCAGTAGATATTGATGGACGTGAACGGATTGTGGTGATTGCAGAACTTGAACGAGGTCGCCGTGAACCCGGAGAAATTACCGGCGCATTCGATGCGATTCGTCGTCGCTTGGCCAGTGAACACGAACTTGTCGTTGAAGCGATCGTGATGGTTCGGCCCAACAGCATTCCAAAAACGAGCAGTGGAAAGATCCAGCGACATTCTTGTAAGCAGCAGTTTTTGGATGGATCACTTGATTTGGTTGAACAGTATGTCGGCTGGCTCGCTCCGGTAGAAACTCCGATTGAGTCTGACAGCAAGACAAAAGTTTCAAGTGAAACGCTTCCTAGGCTCTCGCGTCAACGGTCTGTTGGAACGCAGGTGTCTTCGAGCCGGGAGATTCCAGAAGAAGTGCTTCAGGCGGTTTACAAGCATGTTCGACAGATTGCAAAAGAGCGGGCTGTCGAACTTTCGGAAGATACAAATATCGTGGAACTCGGACTCGATTCGCTTGAACGCATGGAGATTATCGCGAGCCTTGAGGAGACATTTGGCGGGCGGTTTCCCGAACAGGTTCTTCCGAGTATCGAAACGTGCCGGGAAGTGGCTGCGGCGATTCTCGACTATCTTCCGGTTGGAAACGTAACCCTCGCACCAATCACTCCCCCGGAAAAACAAATTGCTTCAGACTGCTACGACATCGCACAGTTTCCAGAAGTGCGAATGCTTGAGCAGACTCTTTCCATGGCGAAAGCAGCCGGATTCGAGAGCCCGTATTTTACAGTTCACGAAGGAATCGCACTCGATCGAACGAAAATTGCCGGTCGCGAGATGGTGAGTTGGTCTACTTATAACACGAGCGTATCAGCGAGTCGTCTTGTGTCGGGTGAAAAAGTAATTCACGGAGAACTCGAGCGAAAGATCGCCGATTTCTTTGGTATGGAAGATGCGATCGTATTTGTCGGTGGCCATGCGACGAACGAAACGGTGATCGGCCATGTGGTGGGGCCGGGCGATCTTGTCCTTCACGACAGTCTTGCCCATAACAGCCTCATGCAAGGCGCAATTCTTTCGGGGGCCAGAAGGCGCGCTTTTTCGCACAACGATGCTGAGGCTGCCGATAAGCTCCTGATGCAGATTCGTGGAGAATACCGTCGCGTACTTGTGGTGATTGAAGGCGTCTACAGCATGGACGGCGACTTTGCCAATTTGCCACAGTTCATTCAGGTTGCAAAGCATCATAAGGCTCTTCTGATGGTCGATGACTGCCATGGCACGGCAGTCATGGGGGCTCACGGTCGAGGCATTGCCGAACACTATGGATGTGATCCTCACGACATCGATTTGCTGATGGGTACGCTCTCAAAGGGCTTGGGAAGTTGCGGTGGTTATATTGCCGGGAGTCATGCACTTGTAAAGTGGCTCAAATACACGACGCCAGGGTTTGTCTATGCTTGCGGAATGCCGCCTGCATCTGCCGGAGCCGCACTTGCGGCAATTCGCGTGCTTGAGCGTGAACCCAATCGAGTGACGGTGTTGCGAGCCAACGCCGAACTCTTCTTGGATCTGGCAAAAGCGGCCGGATTAAATACAGGAATGTCGGGCGGCACGGCAATCATCCCGATTATTCTTGGAAATTCGGTGGCTTGCCTCAAAGTATCAAAGGCACTTTTTACTCGTGGCATTAACGTGCAGCCGATTCTCTATCCGGCGGTCGAAGAGAGCGCGGCGCGTTTGAGATTTTTTATCAGCTCAGTTCATACTCCCTCGCAGATTCGCGAGACGGTGATGGCTCTGTCCGAAGAGATAGCTGCGATTGGTTTCGATCGTTCAGGAACTATTTCGAGTCCCGAATCGCAGCGAGCGTCGGTACATTCAACGGCGAACACGGCTCGTAAATGAGAGTTCCTGTATCTTTTTAATTGCGGCAGGCGGATGATCCGTTCTCAAAACCCCGGTCGCTCTTGAGAGTCTGTTCGCAAATCGGCTCTCATGCGGTACGTTCACACAGAAGTTCAAGCCGCGCACAGTACTAGGTTCAAGAGAGTCGAGCCTTAGGGCAATACAGAGATTCCGGGTATCGAGCCTTCAGCCGACATCGAGTGGGAAAATTATGATGATGAACGATCGATCAGAGACGACAAACCATCGATTGGTTCTTCCGGCCGATTCCAACCACCACAGTACGCTCTACGCCGGAAGTTTGATGCGATTTGCCCTGGAAGCTTCGTATGCCACCGCTTGTCGAGCCGTTGGAGAAGAAGCAAACCTGCTGTTACGTCGTGTGGTTTCGATCGACTGTCGACAGCCTGTTCGCGTTGGAACACTTGTCGAAATTCGCGGCGCAGTATTACAAGTACGTCAGGCGTATCTGGTCGTGGGTGTCGTTGGAATGCCCTTGGAATCGGGCGGACTGCCATGGATGGACGGTCTTTTGGGATTTGTTCAGATCGATGAAAAAGGGATTCCAATACCGTTTCTCAAGACTGTTGCAGTGAGCGAGAGCAATCTTTGGGAGCCGCTGCGCGAGCGACTTGGAAAACTCTCACAAGTTCGTGGTGCAACAGCAGACTGGCTTTCGGATTAGTATTTCACTTCTACACCGAAGTCGAGGCCGTTTGTGAAGACATATTCCGTTTGACCGTCTGCGGGACCGATTCGGTTGTAGGTTGGATTAGGTTTTTCTGAGGCGATTGGGCTGCCTGGAAAATGCTCTCCAGTTGTTTTGACGACCCAAGGGTTTGTGCTGCTCGGTGTTTGCAAGGGATTCAGCGGCTCGGCATACTTGACCGATTTTTGATCAGTCCGATACCCAGTATTGGTCGATGCCCTGGCGATCCCTGCCATCCACATGCCGGTGTATCCCGCATTGAGACTAATTGCCTGGCTTACCCTATACTTGGCACCGAATCTCCATTCACCAATGGGGGAGAAGTTGAATCGGTAGTCGGAAGTATTCGTTGTATTTTGTTGAGCGACGCCATAGAGCTGCAGGAAAAGCGGAGGCGGCTCGATCGTTACAGGAGCTACTGTTCCAGTTGTCTGCGTGAGTGTGGTTGCTGGAGTAAATGTTGCGCGGAGGTAATCGGCACCGAGACTTTCTGGAAAATTTGAGCCCCGATAGACATTATTTTGCCAGTTGAATGCAGCCGTGAATTTGAATTCGCTCGAATAGGTCCAGCGTCCTCGATCCCCTTGAAACAGTACTGAAAATTCTGGGCCAACCATGTTGTTGGTGGTGTAAGTCTGCCAGAGTCCGGCCTGAAGCGGAGTGCCAGCCCCCTGCCCAGTAATTGAATCGATGCCCGTGATTTCAAAAGCATCTCCAGCAGAGCGTTGAGCGAAACCGTTATTGATATTACCGCCTCCTGCCTGGCCACCGACACCACCCTGCTGTCCACCCTGCTGTCCACCCTGCTGTCCACCCTGCTGTCCACCCTGCTGTCCACCCTGCTGTCCACCCTGCTGTCCACCCTGCTGTCCACCCTGCTGTCCACCGGTGTTGCCGGCTCCGCCAGCCACGTTAAAGCGATACTGATTGCTCTCGTATCCCAACGTAAAGCGATCTTCAACTTGAAGAAACCTCGGTCCAAATGCAAACCTTGCCGTTGAGCGGCTTCCTCTTCCACCGAGTTCCTTACGAATGATGTAGGCAGCCCCAGCGCTTTGAATTCGTGTTTCATTTTTCTGCGTGAGTTTTTGAGCGATCAGATGGTCTGGTGGCGGACTGACTGCCGTGATTGTGGTTGTGGTCTGAGGTATGGATGTGCCGCCGATTCCGCCACCACCGTTGTTACCACCCGACGCTTGGCTTTGCGTTAAGATCTGCGTTGGAGAACTTGCTGCAAATTCCGTGAGCGATTGGAACTGTTGTTCCTGAAAACCGCTATCGAAGTAGCTAAAAAGCATGCCGCGATGATCGTAGATCCAACCACCTTCGTATCGATTGCCCCACGACATAGCAGTTTTCATCCAATTGCTTCTGAGATCAAGTTGGAGTGGATCACTGCCAAATGTATAGAGTCCGCCAATGATGCCAGTGCCAGTGCCACCGGCTGTGGAAGAAGTGGCTGCGATGTTGTCATTATTGAGTTTTGCAACGGTCTGCGGTGAAATTGGATACTGAGGAATGAGGTAATTTCCTGAGTTAGTGGTGGCAACTTCTTTGTAGTGAGGGACTGTAATCCCTAAATAAAGTCGGTCGTATGTAAAAAACATTCCCTCACTTGCCTCGGGATGAATTTCATACTCTTGCAGATCTGGTGGGGCAAAAAGTTGAAAGTCGTAGAGATCCTGATCGGGCAACAGGCTTTGGCCGTTGACCGCCAGCTGCGGAGTCAGGATGACTGCCAGTAGCTGGAATACGATACTCACAAGGAGAGCGGCACATCGAGGCCGTTTAAAAGTGAGTGTGTAAATCGTATGAAGCGAGTGAAACGATTGAAGCAAGTTCATCATAGATTCCGTCGTTTGAAGACCTGACTGGTTATTCCGTGCATACGAATCGCTAAAGAGGTATCGGTCGTGACGAACGTGCGAGTTGACCAATCTCCATCAACTTTGAGGGTTGGTCAGATTTTGTAAGTGAATGTGGGAAAGCTGCGAAAAGAGTGCTGAATGAACAGCCTTAAAAGTGCCAATTCCCCTTGTGCTCTTTGCGGTGGTGGAGCAATTTGCGAAAACTGGAGGCTTCTCAGCACAATCTTGAAAATTGATTTGGAGCTAAGGATGGGGTGATGAAACCCTGTTGATTTTGCGACCGACAGCAGCAGCGGTTGCAAAACAGTATGAGTAGATTCTACGTTCGGATAGCTTGCTTTCGAGGCTGAAGAAGATCTCCAGCTTCGGAAGGGTTTGCACGTGAAGGAGAAGTCTTGCGATACCACCAGTCGATCCGGCCTGCCTGCAAAATCCCGTATATCCTTCTGGTTGGAATAGGGATTTTCTTTTCATGCATGTCCGAAAATGTAGAAGCCCGGGATAAACCTGTGCCGGATCCTGACCCGGCTAAAAATATTCAGCGAAAAGATGCCTTTGGGAAGCCTGCAAAAGTCCCACAATTTATCAGACTATCCAGAGCAAAAAATGGTGAACTTCAGAGTTTGGATACGTCGATCGTGCGTTACCGCCAAAAGAACACAGCGAACGAAAATACCGTTGTTGAACTTGTTGGGGTCGTGCACCTCGGTGGCGCTGGTTACTACCAAGAACTGGGAAAACGGTTCGAGGGCTACGATTCGGTACTTTATGAACTTGTCGCTCCAGACAATGCGCGAGTACCCCGACGCGGCGCACACAAAAGTGGCGGAGCGATTGGTTCGGCGCAGCAAGGTCTGACAAAACTTTTGGGGCTAGAATTTCAGCTCGAACAGATCGACTACACCCAAAAAAACTTTATCCACGCCGATCTTTCGCCCCAAGAATTTGATGCCGCCATGAAAAATCGTGGTGAATCCTGGTGGAGCATGTTTATGGACATCATGCAGGAAAGCATGGCACGGCCGCTGAAAAATCAACCCGAAGTGAGCGTGTCGGAACTTTTCGGTGCTTTCTTTGGCAATGATCGCGAAATTCGGATGCGACGAATTCTGGCCGAGCAATTTTCTGATCTTGAGGTGCTCGAAAAGGCATTCGGCGGCGAGGATGGCTCGACTTTGATTACAGACAGAAATGCCGCCGCTCTTGAAGTGCTCGACTCTGAACAAAAGCGTGGCCAAAAAAAAATCGCAATCTTTTACGGTGCGGCGCATATGCCAGATTTTGATCGTCGCCTGCGAGAAGACTTTGAAATGTTTCCAGACGAAAGCGAGTGGTTGGAGGCGTGGGACTTACGATTACCAGACAAGAAAAAAGCGAAATAATGTTCTTTGGTGTGGAAGTCGAACACGAGTTGCGTGAAAGAAATTTTGTGCAATTGCCAAAGCAACTGCTGGCTCTTTGCAAAGGTCAGGCGGATGCTGCAGGTTGATCGATTATCCGGTTCAAGGAATAAGACCACTCGCGGCAGATACGAAGCGTTTCTTCGTATCCGATCGCCTCTACTGCGTCTCCAATACATTCAAGTTCGATAGGGCCCACATAGCCCGCGGATTGCAGCAGACTCAAGAGAAATTGAAGCGGCAGGTTTCCCAGACCTGGTGGAAGACGTTTGTGCTCTGCCGAAGGCAGTTCTGTGGCGTCTGCCACCTGCACCAGCGCCATCATTGCTGCTATGCGAGGAATGATCGTTGGCAGGTCTTCGTCGTACGCAAAGTGCCAAAGATCGAGCGATAATCTAAGTGATGCGTGACCCGCCTGCTCAATAAACGTAGCGCAGTCGTCGAGTTGCGTGAGAAATGTCCAGCCACGAGATGCGGCCGGGTGCATCGGTTTTATTGCAAGTCGAATACCACACTCACTCGCCCGAGGAGCGATCTCATCGACTGCTTTTCGCAGGAGCCTGTGTGCATGGCCGATCGTATGGCCCGCGCGGCATCCGCAATGCACAAGAAGTACCGGTGCGCCGACCTCGCATGCCATGTCAACGCAGGAGAGCGCATCGTCCACGCTGCTGCGAAATGATCGACCATCACTGCCGGTAAAACCTCCGGCCCATTGCAGGCTTGAGGCAATCAGGCCTTTGTCAGAGAGAGCGGCACGAGTCTCCGCAACTCCGTGGTCGAGAACTTTTGGTCGCCAGAGACCGATTGAATCGAATCCGCATGCAGTAACCGAGGCGATGTCCCGGGAAGTTTCCCATCGAAACATCGTGAGTTGGCTGATAGCGATCGACATCAAAGATAATTCCACGGGGACTCGTGTGATGAATTGTCTTAGAAAAGACCTGTTAGAAAGTGAGAAAGATTTTTATGACCAAAAAAGAAGTATGGAATCCAAAGCACGAAAGTGTCTAGTCGGCGTCTTGCAGATCTCCTGTGGTCAGACGATGAATGACGTCGTTTCATCGTAGGAAGAGAACATCGCTTTCATCACAGGCCCTTATTGTGGCAAACGTTGTGATGCCGCAGCAATCAGATCCAAGCAGAGAAGTTTTCCTTTCCCGCGAACGTAGAGATACCCATGAGCGATTATTGGCGCGGCCCAACAGGGAGGCTCAAGCAGTGTGCGATCGGTACCCTTCTCGAGGAATTCGACACGCGAGACTTCGCGGTAGGATTTTTCAGTTGCCTCGACAAGGAGTAATTCTCCAAATTCACCAAGAACGATGAGATGCCCGTCTGCTAATACCATCGACGCGCGGCCTAATCCTGGTGTGCGCCACACGAATTTTCCAGAATCCATTTCGACGCATACAAAGTCGGCATCGCCAGAATTGCGCCCGCTTGAGCCGTAGAGGTGGCCCTTATGAAAGATCGGAGTTGCCCAGTGGCACTTCAGAGAATCGCCACGTCGAGCAGTGGTATCGCGGCGAATTTCCAGAGGCATGTCGTTGGCCATTTCCAACAAAATGCTTCCCGGACCATACGTTTCAGAAAGCAGCACGCGTGAATCGATCGACACCGGAGAGGCTGCGTTGACGCTAAAAAGTTCGTCGGCCCGAAAAGGAAACTCGCACTGCAATTTCCCAGAGTGTGGCTCAATGGAGAGCAATCGATCTCGAGTCCAAGCAAAAAGTCGCAGTTGACCAGAGATCGGTGAAATAACTGGCGTGCTGTAACTGGCGCATGTATCGGCACATCGCCACCGTTCGATGCCGGTGTGAAGATCGAAGGCGACAACGCCGCTATCAAGACCGCGAACCAGATCAAGTCTCTGTGGTGAAGGGAGTTGTTGTCGTGGACGACTTCCACCCACCTGAACAATCACAAGATCGTCCAACACAATCGGTGCGGCTCCAACGCCAAAAAAATTCTGGATAACGTGATAATCTCGTGACGTGTTGACTGTCCATTCGACCGATCCATCCGCCAGAGAGATGCTTTGCAAAATGCCATCTGGAGAAAACGTGATCACATGAGTGCCAGCAATCACTGGACCTGCTCGCGGGCCACCGTCGTATCCAAATGAGTCGACGTAATCAGTGGTAGCCAGTTGTTCCCAGAGAGCCTCTCCGGTTTCGGCGTTCAAGCAACGCAGCCGAAGGGTATTTTTGATGCGGTCATACACAAGTATTCGTCCAAGTGCGGCAGCTGGTGCGCAGTATCCTTCTGCAAGATCGATCTGCCACACCAGCGGAGGTCCCTGCTTGGGCCACGGTGCTTGAAGACCGACAAGTTGGCTGCGACCGTTACCGCTGGGGCCCAGAAACGTCGACCAGTCTTCTCCAGGCCGCGTCCACAGCGATGCAGATTCACTTTTGTCACGAGAATTCTTCGATGGAGCCTTTGAGGTTTCGTCGGCTTTAACACAAAAGTCAACAAAGCAGGACATTGCAAAGAAAAGTGAAACGGCTCGAAGATAAAAAATGAAATTCTTCAAAAATAGTTTCATTGCCAAGTTCCTTAAGAGAGAGCCACATGGTACACAGCGTTCACCGTTGATAG
>Ga0194055_10004789_pt1 | contig 10040 bp, 6 predicted proteins | sample SepL449m_MetaG_FD_155482 | JGI IMG/M metagenome (GOLD analysis project Ga0194055, IMG submission 155482) | Anoxic zone freshwater microbial communities from boreal shield lake in IISD Experimental Lakes Area, Ontario, Canada - Sep2016-L442-9m | ecosystem: Environmental > Aquatic > Freshwater >... | reverse complement strand
CGCCAGAGCCCGTGCTTCCTGCAACTGAAAAGCGCCCTGCACCGAGACCGGACCATCGAAATGGACGATCGGGGAGCGACTCAACAGCCGGCAGCCCGCCCAGGCCAAGCCGTAGCCGAGGGGACTGCGAATCAGGTCGTTGACCAACACCAGGCAGCGGCTGGCGCGACCCATCCGCTGCAGAAGATCCACCGCCTGTTCTTCATCGAGATGGTGCAGAAACAGGCTGCAGAGGATCACGTCGTAGTCCTCGGGGAGGGGATCGTTGAGGGCATCGGCCTGGAAGAAGCGGGTGCCCAGAGCCCGCTCCTCGGCGCTGCGGGTCGCGATGGCCACCGCCTGCGGGCTGAGATCGGAGCCGTCGACCTGAATGTCGAGTCCTTCTCGGCGAGCCCGTTCCGCCAGGGCGGTGGTGTTGTCCCCACCGCCGCAGGCCAGATCCAGAACCCGCAGCGGCTGGCCGCCGTGCTCGCGGGCCAGGGAACGGATCGGCGCGAACAGGGAACCGACCGCTCCGCTGAAGGCATTGATCCTGCGCAGACCCTGCAGGGCCTGGCTGTGGGCGACTGGGTCAATACCGGGCTGGTCCATCCACTCGGGTTGCCTGTGCCGCTGGACCAGGGACGGAAAAAGCCTCACAGGGAAGGGAGCGGCATCAGACAGGAGCGGTATCAGGAGCGGTATCAAACGAGAAAGGGGTGGATTGGCCTGCTGTTGTGGCAGCCTCTGGCATTGCAGCTTCTGCCATTCCAGCTTCTGCCGTTGCAGGCCTCTGCCGTTGCAGCTGTTGTTGTTGCAGCAGGAGGGGGTGAGCAAATCTGGAGGGTCGAGCGATGACGCTAAAGGGCTCCCGGAAGTTGTGGGAAAACCATGGCGGCGGAAGCATGGTTGCCGCTGCAGATCCGATGCGCTCCTGTGACATGGACGCCGATGCACCCCCTGGAGCTGCTGCAGCTGCGCTGCCAGGGCATCGCCCGCATTCATGGATTCAAACGCTCCTCCGCCCAGCCGCTCTCCCCGCGCCAGCGCCGGCGGCGATGGGGATGGCCCGTGAGCTCCAACAGTTCCACCTGACTCAGCGCAATGCGCAGCAGCAGGAAATGATCCGGCAGCGGCGATCCATCGGGAAGCTGCTCGGGGAAGGCTGCCTCAGGGTCGAAGGGCTCCCCGGGCGGGGGCCATCCCCACAAGGCGCGCCCACCAGGCGAGAGCATCTGCCAATGGCGCTCGCGCTCCCTCTGGAGCTGTTCAGGCGCCAAGGTCTGCAGGCTGCCCCGGAGGCGGAATTGCGAGCGGGCACGGGGCAGCAACCAACACAATTCCACAGCTGGCTGATGGACGAGCTCGGCGGGCTTGGCACTGCGGCCATCGGTGAGCAGATCCAACGCCGTGGCGCCAGCCCAGCCTCGGAACACCAGGGTGCGCACTCTTGGCGTGCCATCGGGCGCCAGCGTGGCCAGCTGCAGCCAGCGGGCCTGGGGTGAGCGCCCCTCACGCTCTCGGGCGCTTCGGAGAAGGGGGCGCCAGGGGGGCAGGGGCTCAGTTCCGCTCATCGGCCTCGGTGGGGGCTGACTGCAATCTCCCCCCGCCCCATCCCACGCTCCTTGGGCGCGATCTGGAGCTGGTCTCGTGCTGGCTGGGTGACCCGAGCAGGTCCTCCACAAACTCCGAGCAGGTATCGCCGCTGGTGATCAGTAGGTGATCTCGGGCGCGGGTGCAGGCCACGTAGAGCAGGTGGCGTTCGGTGGCCACCACTTCATCGAGGTCGCTGTCGTCGGTGATGGCCTTGATGCGCTCGGCGTTGGGGATTACGTCTTCATCGCAGGCCATCACGATCACGGCCCGGAACTCCAGCCCTTTGGCCAGGTGCATGGTGGAGAGGGTGGCCTTGCTGCCAAGACGGATGGCCGAAGGCTGCAGACGCTCGTAAGGCAGCTCAGCCAGCTGCAGTGCTGATTCGGCGCGGGTAATTTCGGCCTCGCTGCGCACGAAGATGCCGAACTCCCTGGGGGTGAGGCCTTCGCTGCGGCGCTGTTCAATCCAGCCCGCCACCTGCTCGGTTTCGCTGTCGGTGTCCTCGCACTCCCGGATGTCGGGCAGCGGACCGTTAAATACGGAGATGGCACCGCGCCGGTCCTGCACGTTGCCGTCCACGTCGCGGGACTCGGGATCGAGCAGCTGATCGGCTTGGCTGCGGATCTGGTGGGAGGTGCGGTAGTTGATTCGAAGAGTGCGCGAGCGGCCGCGGATGTCCACGCCGACCTGGGTCCAGGAGAAGGGTTGCTGGAAGATGCGCTGGCCGAGATCTCCCGCGAAGAACAGGGCATCGGTGCTGTTGCCCGCCAGAGCGGCCAGGAGCCGGAGCTGTCCAGCGGTGATGTCCTGGCTTTCGTCCACCACGATGTGCTGATAGGGCCTGGCGCCGCTGCGGTGGAGCTGCTCAGCGGTGCGATGGAAGAGCTGGTGGGACGTGATCTGGCCAGAGCGCTCCAGCTCCTGGAGGACAGCGGCAAAACCCTCCCAGAGCAGGCGGCGTTTGGCCTCGTTGAGACGGCTCTTGCGACCGAGGCGGCGGACTTCGCGGTAGCTGTCCCAGTCGCGCAGCCCGAAAGCATCCACGATCTCGCTGAACTCCTCCACCACGAAGGCCTCGCCATAGACGCGGCTGATCTCCGGCGGCGCATGCCGCTGAATCAAGGCGCGGAGGGCCTCGGGGGTGATGAGCTGCGGCTTGCCGAGCTGGGCGGCGTGCATCCGCTCGCCAAGTTCCTGCATGGCCAGCACATCCAGGCGCTCAATCAGGCTGGGCTCCCCCTGGATCAGGCGATGGAGTTTGTCCTGCAGTAAGGCCGCCAGGGGCTCGGAGAAGGTGGTCAGCAACACCCTGGCTTCGGGGTCTCTGCGAGCCAGATGAACGGCGCGGTGCAGGGCCACCACGGTTTTGCCCGTACCAGCTGAGCCCTGCACGCGGGTGGGGCCATTGAAGGAGCGGCTCACCCAGTCGGCCTGGCTGGGGTGGAGGAAGACGATCCAGCGCTCCCAGGGGTAGTCCAGTGCCCTAGCCAGCTCTTCGGTGCCGGTGAGTACACGGAAGCGGCGCTGAGCATCGGGATGCTCGTAGGGATTGCTCTGGTCTGGCTGCCTGACCTCCGGCCTAGTGGGTGTGGTGCCAGTCGCCAGATCAATGATCGCTTCGGCAGCCTCACCGGGAAGGTGGGAGGCGATCACCAGGAGCATGTCGTCGTCCGCCGTGCGGACATCCGGGATCCACTCGGCAGGTACGCCGTAGCTGAGCAGTTCGGCTTCCGTAAGGTTGTAGAGCGGTCGCTTGGGCTCCGCAGCGGCGGCTGGTTCGGCGGGGACGAGGAGGGGGATCTGGATCTCGCGAACCGTTTCGCGGATCTCGACGATCTGGGCTGCGCCGGTGACGGGATGGGTTTCGATCTTGCGCCGCGAGGCCCAGTCGTAGGCAGGGTCGTGATGGTCGACGTAGCAGAGCATCACGCTGCTCTCGACCCGATGGAAGATCAGACGGATGTCACGGCTGGCACGAGCTGACCAAAAGTTCTTGTCCTTGATGTTGTCGAGCCGATGGCACTGAAGACCAGGGTTGGCGGGATTGATTTGCAGCTCGAAGGCGGCGAGCTTGGCGGCTTTCTGCTCATCGCCATTGAGCTTCTCAAGGCTGGTTTGGAAGCTGTCGGCGAGGAGGAATGGCATGGGATCAAGATGGCAGCTGCTGCTACCAGATGCAGTGAAGGTCTGGCAGGGCACGGAGCTTTTCATCAGCGGTGATCAAGGGCCAGCCACCGTGAAGTGCCGTGGCCGCGATCAGGCGATCAGCTGGATCGCCATGCTGAAACATGGAGCTGCGGGAGAGAACAGCGATATCAGCCGTGATTGGCAGTACCTGCAAACGCAGGGCCTGCAGCAGCCGTGAGAGATAGTCAACAGGGCTTACATCGCCTGGAAGCTGAAGGCGGCCGCGATCGATAAGGAGGGCCAACTCCCACAGCGAGATGTCGGCGATGGCCAGCTGGCCCTCTTGCCGGCCTTTTTCCAGGGCTGCGGCCGCACTGGCGCTGAGGCGCGATGGAGCATTGGCCCAGAACAGAGGGATGTGGGTGTCACAGATGATCCGCATCACCACCCCACTCCACATCCGGGATCGCATGGACCACATCGCCAAGGGAGACGCGATCACGCAGATCCAGTAGCCACTGTCGGGCATCTTCGGCAGGGTCCCGCTCCGGAGCGATGCGGGCAATGATTCGTCCGCGGGATGTCACCTGCAGCTCTTCACCAGCCTGAACGCGCTTGAGGAAAGCAGGGAGGTTCTGCCGCAGATCGGAAACGGAGACAAGGGTCACGCCGCCTGTTCTTGTGCGTACATTGTAATTGTACAACAGTAAAACGGCGCTGGCGCCTGCGAGAGCGGCAAGCGTGACGCCTCGCCAGCCGATGGCCGGCCTGCAGGTAGAACAGGGGACATCCGGGATCGATTTGGCAGAAACGCCGTAGCTGAGCAGATCTTGTTTGGTGAGCTTGGAAAATGTTCGCTGCGCCTGCGGGGCCGCCGCTGCTTCGGCAGGGACAGGGATGTCTCCGCTGGCACAAGCGGACCAGGAATTCTTGTCCTTGATGTTGTCAAGACGATGGCACTGCAGATCAGGGTTTGCTGGGTTGATCTGTAGCGCGAAAGCGGCGAGCTTGGCGGCCTTCTGCTCTTCGCCACTGAGCTTCTCAAGGCTGGATTGGAAGCTGTCGGCGAGCAGGAATGGCATAAGAATAGACTATCGGAATTAATAGGCACGGAATGCCCCTGGATCGGAGAGTCTCCCAACAGCCAGCAAAAACCAAGACCTCGGCCAACACTTAGCGTGGTGTTTCTCCTGCTCGGTTCCGCGGATCCACTCACGGAAAGGCAGCATCTGACTTGACGTATTGACCCGCCGATGCTATACCTAAAATAGTTTGGAGGTAATCATGGATTTAACGATTATTCGGCAAGGGCTAATCGAGCGCGCGCCTGACTTGAGCCGTCATCTCTCTGATTCGGACATCACTACAATCTGGCAATCGCCCAGAACTTATAGAGAACACCCACTTATGCCAATTCTTCGGTGCCTACAAAATGCACATTCAGACACCTATGTTCTTCATAATACTAATATGGCATTCAAGCAGGTGAGCTTGAATGCGCACTTCACTGACTGGTCAGGATCCAGAATACCCACATGTCTACAGGCTGATGATTACAGCTGCGCCGCAAGCGCCCTGGGAGAAATTCGTGCGGCAGGGGAATTGCTTCAAGCCGCATTTGATATTCGTCCTGTTCCCGAAAGCGATAAGCCAACATGCGACTTCAAGATCCTTCTTAATGGGTTTGAGGCATATGTCGAGGTTGCCACCAAGCAGATGGCGGGGGAAACAGTCAATTATTTGCAAGGCACAAGTACTAGCCACGAAAGATCCATATGCCCTGGTGGCGCACCTGATCCAAACAAGAAAGACGAAACAATTGGCGAGAATGCAGGTCATAAGTTTGCCTCCATCAAGCCAACTGCCAAGCAAGTGCCCACTGGCTCAGTTGCTCTTCTATGGATTGACATCCAAGACGAAGACTGGTGGCCTGCCGAAAAGGCTCACGCTAGGCCAGTAGTATCGCATAATGGAGACTTCTACTCCGGGGGAATCTGGCATGGTTTCTATGGACAGAGAGGAACGCCACTCTTTGAAAGCCAATCAACCGAAGAGAGAGCCGAAGCCAAGATATATCTGCAATCGTATCCCGGCTTGTTTACTCAGCATCGTCGATGGAGTGCGGCAGTTCTTTCTTTTCGGGATGTAACAATTCTATTCGAACACCCCTCTCCAGAATGCCCAATGCCAAGGGAGCTAACAAAGAAACTTCTCGGGTTGCAAAAGGCAGACTATTCCGAATGGTGGGTTAATTGGCCATCGATGCGGGCCAACAAGGTATTGCAGAGAGTTGACGAAACAGTCAGCGAACTTCAAGCCCTGGCATGCGAGGCCTGCTACAAGTGGTAGCAATCGTGGGGAGGAAAGGCTATTCGACAAGGAATCCACATCCTCTACATCCCTACTCTTTATCAGCAAGGGTTAAGGTATCCAGCCAATGAGAATACCTTGATATCGTAGCCATGCTATTTTACTTTGTAGACCTTCATCACCTCATCCCCGAGGTGGTTGATCACCTTCACAGCAATGCGGCCAGTTGAGGGCTTGGCAAACGCAACGGACGTGTCGCTGTTGAGAGATTCCCAGGCTTCTAGGTCGATCTCAGCCTTGAGCGAGGTTTTGAGGCTCTTGTAAGGATCGTTCTGGCCGAGGAAGTAGGCCTGACGCACGAAGAAGCTCTCGCCGTTATAGTCGCTATCGATGAACCAGCAAGCGATGTTGTCGGGCTCGTCGCTGCGGACTTCGCCGGTAGAAGGGTCGAACACGTCGACGCCGTTGATCTTCACCTGGATCTGATTGGGCTGTCCATTGGGACCAGTGGCAGCGAGGATGTCGATGTCGGGTTCGCCGAAGATCACGAACAGGTTGCCCTTGCCGCTGTTGGCCAGATCCTGCTGCATGTGCAGATCAGCGTTCATGCGGGCCTTGAGCACGGGGATCGGGCCGAGCTTGTCGAACTCGGTGGACTGGGCTTCGTAGTTGAAGGCGCAGCTAATCAGCACGTTGAAGCCGGCATCAGCACACTCACGAGCAGCCTCCACCAGATCCACACGCGTGACGGTGCCGAACTCCGGGCCGATGAAGATGCCTGCCGTCTTCAGGGTGCCATCGGCATCGCGGTAGCTGCCTTTGCCAGCGAGCAATTCGCCGGGCCAGCCATCCAGGGACTCAAAGCTGATGCGGTCTTGCTTGTGGGCCTGTTGTACCCCGGCCACACGCAGGGTGTTGAGGATCATCTGGGCGAAGTCCGTGGCCCCCTCGGCAGTAGCTCCCTGCTTGAGGGGATCGGTGATGGTGTCGTCGTCATTGACGATCATCGTGCGGTGGGGGCTCAGGCTCTCAACCGTGAATGGCCCGGCGACACGAACCTTCGATTTATCTTCGTAGGGCTTGTCGTAGAGGTATTCGGAATCGGCCTTAGCGGAGATGGAAGCATCAATCTCCTTCTGACGGGCAATGCGTGCTTCCCACCATTTGGCATGCAAGGTGATGGCCTGATCAGACCAGGTGGACTGGGCTTCGCGGGGGATCTCCCACTCCTGCCAGGCTTTACCAACTGCAGTATTCAGCTGTCCGCGGAGGGGCTCCAGGGTGGATTGCCACTTTTCCCAGATCGTATCGATCTCGGTGTTGTTGGCGATCGACTTCAGAGTGATGTGGGGAACACGCTCGTAGACAAAGCCTTGGCGGATGCTGCAAGCAGCGGGTTCGGTATTTGGAATCGTGCGAGTTAGCTGAGCTTCCTTCTGCTTTCCTTCTGCCGAATCAGCGAGAAGATAGTAAGGATAGCGTGCTCCCATGATTCGGGCGCGTGCCAATGCTAGTGCCACACGGGATGTGTCAATGGTGATCCAGCGACGCCCCCACTGTTCTGCAACAGCTGCGGTCGTACCGGATCCACATGTCGGATCAAGTACAAGATCTCCAGGATCGGTGCACATCAGAAGGCATCGTTCAACCAGCTTTGGCCCCGTCTGAACGACGTAGATCTTGTCAACCCCGAATCCACTAATTCCAGTATCAGTCCATTGATTGTTTAGAGGGGAAACAGAATCATCCTTTAAAAAGCCGACGAACCGAGCATTCTTGCCAGAAGTGATTAGGCGATCGGCCCTAGCAAGTCTCTCTCTACCCTCGGGGCTATGCGTCCAATAACGGCCAGCCGGGGGCATGAACTCTTGACCCTGGAAGGCAAAAGGAATCCTGCCTAAGCTATAAGGCTTGTTGCTAGATATGTCCGAACTTCGATATGGATCGCCAAGCTCCATGGCCTTCCCGGATGACATCTCTGCTTCAGTAAGCCGCCTCCTTTCCCCTTGGGGGGTCTGAATATAATAGTACTGTCCAATCTCGTCGAGGCCGACGCCTTTGACTTTGAAAAGACGCCTGAACTTAAGATCAGATGGATCAAGCGAATACCACAGTATAATATCGAACAAAGAAGGCAAGAATTCGTCGGTCTGCCCAGCAGTTTTGGTGCAAGCAATCTGCGCAATAAAACATCTTCTTCCAAATACCTCATCAAGCAGACATCGGAGAAGATGGACATTCTCCTCGCCAATCTGAACAAAGACGGACCCGGACTTGGTTAAAAGATCCCGAGCGGCAACAAGCCTGTCTCGAAGATATCCAAGGTAGCTATGAATCCCATCTCTCCAGGTATCTCGAAAGGCCTTGACTTGTTCGGGCTCCCTTGTGATGTGATCTGATTTGCCATCCTTGACATCGCGACTTGTTGTTGACCATTGAAAGTTGCTATTGAACTTGATCCCATACGGTGGGTCGAAATAAATGCACTGCACCTTTCCCTTTAATCCTTCTCTCTCTACCAAGCTCGCCATGACTTGCAGCGAATCCCCCAGAATCATCCGATTCGACCAGTTCTGATCGTGCTGATAGAACTCTGTCTTCGCTCCCTCTCCCACATCGCCCTTGATGGTGTCGAACAAGCCCATCTGCTCGACAAAGCCCGTCTGGCTACTGCTTCCCTCTTTGCTGCGCCGCTTCAGATCATCGATCAACACCTTCGGGTGGATCTTCTCCTGGATGTAGAGCGGCGGTGCGTTGACCACCAGCGGCGTCTCATCCAGTAGATCCTTGCCGCGCCAGATCAGCTGGGGATCCAGATCTGAGTTGCGGCGCTCATACGCCTTCTGGAGCGGTGTCTTCTCCTGGTTGCGCACCATCGTCTGGAACTCAGCCGGGGGAATGTTCCGGCGTGAGGCGTCGTCGTGCACGAAGCTTTCGATCTGCTTCTCGCTGGCTGGCTTCTTCGGCATGTCAGGCAACCTCCACGGTCAGAAATTGATCCAGCACCTGATTCACTTCGTCGTCCACCGCTGAGGCGAAATCAGTCTCCATGGCAAAGACCTCCCGGAACTCCGCAAAGCCCCAGCGACCGAAGCGGCCTGAGTTGTTCACGCCTGGCACCCAGAAAGCCTCCATCGTGGTTTTCTTCACCTTGGCATCCTCTCCCCGATACCCCTTCACCTCACAGACCAGGTGCAGCAGGTCGTCGTCCCCGCGGCCATCGTCCACCACCACGATGAAATCGGGGATGTACTTGCGAGCTAAGCCACCCATTTGATAAGGCACCTCGAAGCCCAGCGTCTGGTTCTTCACCCAGCGTCGCACGCGTGGATGATGATCAAGCACCCGGCAGAACTCCTGCTCCCAGGCGCTATCGCAGATCGCCCAGTTCACATGACACCTCCTGAAATCGGTTTCCCAGCGCAAGGTCTTCGCGGTGTTGAAGTTCACGTGCATCGTGCTGCCACTGGGGTTGTAGGGATCAAGGATCGCCAGGCGCCGCTGCTCCTGCCCAGCACTGACCACGATTGCTTGAATCATCCGCTCACAGGCCATATCAGCCATTTCCCGGAACATCAGTAGACCGTGGTTTGTTCCGCCTTTGCACACCAGGCACTGGTCCATCCAGTCGCGAACCACCTTCTTCATCTGCAGGATGAGATGGGTTTTAGGCAGTTCATCGGCATCGCGGTATTTGGTGTAAACCAGATGTTTGGCCAGATGAAGAATCACGGTTGACTTTCTGAAATCTCCTGTTCGATCCACCGTGAGAATCACGCCCTCGCCAATGATCCCCTGGTTGTTGGTGACTGTGGCACCGACCAGTTCGGGCGTGAGATTCATAATGTGATCGTCGTTGAAGGTGGCCTTCACTTGATCATCAGGTAGCTCGGCCCGGTAGCCGATCACATGGGGGAAGAGGATCTCCTGGGCATCGCGTTCTGGGCTAATCGCCTTCACCTGAATGGTGGGTGGCGGCGGCTTCACAGTGCCCGGTACAGCCTGGGATGTGAAATCAAAGGGAATGC
>Ga0194055_10004788_pt1 | contig 10042 bp, 11 predicted proteins | sample SepL449m_MetaG_FD_155482 | JGI IMG/M metagenome (GOLD analysis project Ga0194055, IMG submission 155482) | Anoxic zone freshwater microbial communities from boreal shield lake in IISD Experimental Lakes Area, Ontario, Canada - Sep2016-L442-9m | ecosystem: Environmental > Aquatic > Freshwater >... | reverse complement strand
ATTTACCGGTATTTAATGGGAATAAAATAAAAGTCTTGTCTGAATACAATAAAATTTTCGAATCTATAGTGAACGACCTAGATGGTGCTAAGAATTTTATATATCTTGAGTATTTTATTTTAGTTCTTGATGAATCGACATTACCGATATTTGATGCTTTAAAAAGAGCCGTTGATAGAGGAGTGCAGGTTAGAGTTTTATATGATAGTTTTTCAACAAAAAAATTTAAATCATATAAAAAAATGGTTAAAAGACTGGTTAACGATGGTGTGGTCGTCCAGGAAATCTTACCACTTAGATTGCCTGGTAAGGGCTATGTAAGGCCTGATCTTAGGAATCACAGGAAATTGGTGGTTATTGATGGAATAATCGGCTACAGCGGCTCTCAAAATATAGTACAAAGAGATTATCACAGAAGTGATGATATCTTTTACGATGAACTAGTTATAAGAATGTCTGGGCCAGCAGTTTTGCAACTATCGGCTATATTCTTAACTGATTGGTTTTCAGAAACTGGCATTTTGCTTGATTATCACTCAAGTGAAATAATGAATAAGCAGATTAAATCATATGGGGAAACTAAAATACAGGTTTTACCTAGCGGTCCAGGTTATGAGGATGAAAACAATCTAAAACTATTCACTAGCATAATTTATGCAGCAACAAAAAGTATAGTTTTGGTAAATCCATATTTTGTGCCTGACATTTCGCTACTAAACGCAATTACAAGTGCAGCTAAGAGAGGAGTTGAAGTTACTCTTATTAATTCTGAAGCCATAGATCAGTGGATGGTAGCACATGCCCAACGTTCATTTTATGAAGTTTTACTTAAGGCAGGAGTTAAAATATACTGCTATAATTCTCCCATACTTTTACATTCGAAGTTTATTATTATTGATGATGAGGTAGTTACTGTTGGTTCTAGTAATCTAGATATTAGATCGTTTGAGCTTGATCTAGAGCTGACGGTTATCTGTTATGACGCCAAAGTTGTAAAAGATTTCAAAGTTGTTAGTGAAAAATATCTCGATAACTCTAAGCAAGTACACCTAGATGTATGGCTTAAAAGATCAAGAAAATCAATCTTTCTTGATAATATTGCTCGACTAACGTCGTCTCTTCAATAAGAATCAAGCTTAGTCATCAAAAAGTGTTGAATATGATGCCGGGTATATTTCTCCTGAGATAAACCGAAATTTTGTCTCATTATCACCAACTTTCTTGATAATATCCCTAACAATAGAACGAACACTATCTTCTGCAACATCGCCAATAAGCCATTCATTGTAAGTTTTTTCGCTAAATACCGTTGAAGATTGTAACTCTAGCAAATCTATATTTAATGCTGCCGCTATAACTGTAGAAATTAACTTATTTTGTATTTTTTTTACAGGGGGCATGATACCAACAACAAATCCATTAAACCCTTCACCTATTCTGATTTCATGAAATTTATAATTATTATTGGAATCATTAATCATATATATATTATGTCAGTTTTTATGATTTTTTGCAAGTATAGTCTTTTAGTTCTAGTTTTTTTGATGCATCAATCTTGTATCCAATCATGTTTCAAGGTTATGCAAAAACAATTTAGCTTGACTATGTATGAATAATAATTGGGGTCCCGATAGGGGCCCAATTATATACCCACTCAGCGTCAGAAACCTGTAGACCAACACATCCATGGGAGCTGTTAATATTACCAAACCAGCTAGATGGTCTCCAATAATTTCCGTGAATTGCATAGCCTCCGGACTTAAAATAATCTATCCAGGGTACGTTTGGTTGAACGTAATCCGCCCCAACCATCGTCTGAATAGCAAACTTTGATAAAATATGGAAACTACCAATTGGAGTAGGTGTTGATGGTTTTCCAGCTGAAACCAAGAACGTATTTACTAAATTAGAATTTTCATAGTCATACATTCTTTTAGTACTTACATTAACTTCAATCCATTTAGGGTAAACTGCTGTTGTAATAGTTTGATATTGGACTGTATTAACTCCAATTGTTGCGTTAACTCCTTGGCCACTGAGTATTTGGGTTATTATCGCTTGAGTTGCAGCCGATTCGTTAGTTACGGAAATTCCATTCTGGCCAGGTATTACAACAGAGCTTGACCCATCAGCTCCATTCATAACGACCTGATCCTTGACGGGTCTTGTATAGCTATATGCTAATTTATTGATATAGCTTTCAACGCTTGAATTGTTTACTGATAGCAGGATTTTTCCATTTGTTGCGTTCACTGATAGATTCAACCAAGAGCTTAGGTCAATTGAGCTAACATTTACGCTACGACCAGCAACATTTAGTACAACTTTTTGAGATAATATTTTATTTATTGCAGGTTCTTGGGAAGTTAATTGATCTGTAGTTATTGTAGGTTTTAATGAAATTATTTGTAGTTTGATTGGTCTTGGACTAAGTGCTTTGGCCGTGGATAATATCTTGGCTGAACCATCACTAACTCCATATTCTTTACCCATCGAACTGTCTGTTAATACTATATTGCCGTCCGATAAGGTGATACTAGCATTTTTTGGAGCAGTAATTATTTGTGTTAAATTAGCTTTACAAAAGGCTGTGAGTGTTTGTTGGTTTACAGAAAAATAAATATTAGCTGGATAAATTTTCCAAGGTTGCATCCTATAAGCAACATTATTATTAATTTTTTTTAAGTTATTTATTGTTTCCTTGTAGTTTACAGACAAACCAATTTCAGATAACTTATATTTTTTAGAGACATTTCCCGAATAGCCAACAGAAAGCCTATAGCTATTTACCTGACTATATATCAAATTAGAATAGGCAAGACCAGTCTTGCCACCGGTGACCGATACATTTCCAATTTTAATTCTCAAAAAATATGGAGACATAAAAAAATATATGACAGCTATGATTAAAAGCAAACCAAACACTGTAGCGTATACGGAACTACGCTTAAATCGACCAAAATAATTTATCATAGGCTGAGAACTTAATACTTGAGTCTGGTTTTTAGTAATCCTATTCATGGATCTATTTTTTTATCATTTTTTGCTTTACTTTAATCACTTAAACCTCTTTAGGTATTTTATAAGCCTAAGTATAACAGAACGGGGTAAAAATACTTATAATCAGAAGCCGATATTTCTCATTAATTTTTCAATTAAATCTTCTTTTCTTTCGTTTAAAGGTAATTGACTTTCCAGTGCTCCTAAAACTTTTTCTTGGTCTTTCGTTTCAAAATATAGAGGTATCAAGGGTGAGAATCTCTTATTTGGAAGTAAATTAATACAGCCCATGTCACCAGAGATAACAACTGAATAAGATTTCAGATCACCGTAATGATAGGTTTGAGTTTCAACCTTAACTCCATCTTTCCCTAAGCTGAAATTTATTTTCTTGGGTTTTTTATTTGCATATAGTCCAAAAATAACAGCTAAAGTTATGATTAATATTGGCGTAACCCAGTCCTTGGATAAAAATCTAAAGATAATAATCAAAATTACAGTAACAATTGAATGATATAAATACCACTTTACGGTTTTTTTTGTATAAATAAATTCCGGAGCCTGCCATTGGAACTCTTTAGTGGGTGATTGGCTAACCTTTTTCATGGGTTTAAGAGTGGGTGGGTTGTCTGCTTGTTTCATATACCTATATTACCTCAATATCATTTTAATAACATAAAAATATTATTTTTTAAATATTTCTCTTTTTTGTACCTCGAGAACATCTTCGATTAATGATCTATTTATTCTGATAAGATTTGCAATTATTCCAAGTGCATATGTGGTAAACGATGCATTAAGTAAAACCGCCCCAATAACTAGGGACTGAATATGGTGGGCTCCGAATGGGTCTGGTTGGGTAGCTACAAGATATAGGTAGTGAACAAATGGAATTGCACCAGATATAAATAAAATCGTACCAATTGTCATGAAGACGGTGTAGGGTCTATACATCGTGAAACTATTAAGCATAGCAATAGTGCTCTTTCTAACATGCTCCCATGACGATTTAAAAAGTCTAGACTCTCGTGTTTTGGGATTAGTTTTTATGGGTATACTTACAATTGCTAATCTTTTATTAGAAGCCTGGATGGTTGTTTCGGCAGCAAAATTAAAGCGACCTATCAAATTTAATTTAATAGCTGATTCCTTAGAATAAGCTCTAAAGCCACTGGTACTATCTGGAATATCAGTACCTGCCAGACTATTGACAACTTTTGTGCCAAATACCTGGAGAAACTTTTTCATAGGACTAAAATGCTCAATAGTTGTTACTTGTCGATCTCCGATGACAGTATCGGCTTTTCCATCCAAAATTGGCTGGATTAAATCTGGAATTTTCTCTTGAGGATACTGATTGTCACCATCTGTTAATACTAGAATATCGGCACCAAGTTCTAATCCTCTTTGGATACCGTCCCTAAGTGAGTTGGCAAGGCCTCTATTTTTTGGATGATGAACAAATTCAGTTATTCCCAGATTTTTAGCAACTTCAACTGTTTTGTCAGTAGAACCATCGTCTATAATTAAAACTTTAATACTATCTATGCCTTCAATGGTCCTAGGTATTTTGCTAAGAACTAGGGGAAGCGTAGTCTCTTCGTTCAGACAGGGAATCATTATTACTAGTTTCATGTTATTTATTATACCTCAATTTCCTTCTCTAGAATCTATTTGAGTAATTAACAACCAGTTCAGAGTTTAATAAAACTAATGGCTAAACCTTAGTGAAAAATTCATTTTTTATGCAATACTCTTAAATTGAATAACTATTCGATGTTAATGTGTATTAAAAATACACATTACTGATGATGGTAATAGTCTATAGTTTGGCGGAGAGGGAGGGATTCGAACCCTCGCGGGAACTTTCGCCCCCCTAACGATTTAGCAAACCGTCCCCTTCAACCACTTGGGTACCTCTCCATAAAACAAACACATTGTACATTAATCAGATACAATGGCGGAAGGGGTGGGATTCGAACCCACGGTACCGTTTCCGGTACTCCTGTTTTCAAGACAGGTGCACTCGACCACTATGCGACCCTTCCAATCAGATAAGATTATATCAAAAATTCATGAAATATCATTATAAATAATATAAATCTTAAGTTGTTGTAAATATTGTGTTGTAAATAAGTTGTAATGTTATTGCTCATTATGCTAAAAGTGGATATACTTACTTTAAGATAAAAATAGATTTACAAAACAGTATTAATCAATGGAGGGTAACGATATGGCGCGAAATAACCGCGACGATGACCTTTTGATGGAAGAGGATGAACTTACTGCAGCATTTCTAGGAGACGACGATTCAGCTGGAGCAGGTCAACCTAGTGGGGCACCAGAGGCAACAAACGAAGAATGGGATGAAGATGAAGCTGTCCCTGGACAATTAGCAGTTGATGTCTATGAGACAAGGGAAAAATTAGTCGTAAAGGCTAGAACAGCAGGCGTGAATAAAAGTGATCTTGATGTTAGTATTTCAGATAACACTCTAAGCATTAGAGGAACATTATCGGCAGGCAATGAAGACGATGTAGAAAATTACTTTGTCCAGGAATGTTATTGGGGAGAGTTTTCTAGAAGTTTAGCTTTGCCAGTTTCTGTTAAGGAAGATGACATTCAAGCTCAACTAAAGGATGGAGTATTAACGATTAGCTTTGCAAAATCCAAGCAAGATACTATAAAGAAAATACAAATCCTTTAATTTAAAATAACCTTAATAATATATAAAAGACTCATTAATATGAGTCTTTTATATATTTAAGCAAAACAGTCAAGGGTTTGTTGCGGAAGTTGCTGTAGATTTTTTGTAGTACGAACTGTACTATGATCTGAGCAAGAGCTACTATAGCAAGTCAATGGTCGCATAAGTGCATTCGTTTTACAATTAAGACTAGTTTGTAAATCAAAAAAAGGCTCTTTATTGAGCCTTTTTTTTGATAAAAAAGTAGTTAATTGTTTATATTAGTGGTTGCTGTAGATTTGTGTAGTACGAACTGTACTATGATCTGAGCAAGAGCTACTATAACAAGTCCTACGATTGCGTAAAGAATTGAGTTCTTTGCAGCGGCCGTTCCACCAGATTCACCACCAGAAATAATGTATCTAAATCCAGCGACGACTATCAAAATAACTGCAATTGTTCCAACTATCCATGAAAGTATATTTAATATATTTGAGAATAATACGTTTAATCCATTTTGCGCATTTGTACACCCGGACGCTCCTGAAGTGGTATTTCCGTTCATAATCACTGCACCGTCACAACCATTAGTATTGGTTGCATTAATAACATTATATTGTGCATATGTTATTCCGCTAAATGTTAGCGGAATTACAACAGTGATAACTGCTGCTAATGCATATAATTTACTTTTAATTGATTTTATCATTTGATTTGAACCTTTCGCGTTTATTAAATTTACCTTAATGAATTTATATCATACTTAAGTATTATTTAGCAATAGCATTTTAGCCGGTTGATTTATTTAGCACAAATTGGACTATGATTTGAGATATAGCAACAACAACTATGCCTATAGATGCATAAAATATTGTGTTTCTGGCACTATTAAATGTGTTTGCGTCACCATTAGAAGTTATCATCCTAAATCCAGCTATTATTATGACAATCACTGAAATGGGACCAATTATCCATGTTAATATATCTAAAATTACGATGATTGTACTATTAACATTACCTGACGTATCAGGACAACCGCCGCCACCATTAATACCAACTCCGTTACAAACAGCGCCTTTCGAACCAATAAAAGGACTTTGAGCAAAAGCTAACGCGCTGGTTGTGGACAGTATGCTTAGAGTGGTAAAAAAGATTATCGCAATTTTTTTTATGTTTTTGGTAATTTTTTTCATTATGCTTAACATTATATCAGAGTTTAGAAATCACAAAGTACAAAATTATTTGAGAAACAGCAAACACCACAATTCCTATAGCGGCATACAATATTGAATCTCTGGCTGAGCTAAATGATTTTGAGTCACCATTAGAAGTAATCATCCTAATTCCAGCTACTATAATGACAATCACTGAAATAATTCCGATTGCCCAGGATAGTATATTGAGAACTGTACTAAAAACTGAATATGCTGGGTTTTGGGGGGACGTGGAACTACCATCAGTACAAAAACCAGGGCGAGTGCCACCATTAGCAACAGCACTAGCACAGATGTTGCTGATGCCTGTAGGGATAGTGGAATCGGCAGCAAATACCGATGAAGATATATAAGCTATAGATATTGGTATTAGAAGTAATAGTAGGTATTTTTTCATAATTATAATTTTCCTGCGAAGAAAGTAACTATTGTATAGGCGCTAACAACGACTACTAGGCCTATTACGGCCCAGAGTATTGTTTCTCTAGCTCTTTGTACTGATTGAGGATTTCCTCCCGATAATACAAGTTGTATTGAGGCAATCACAATAACTAAAACCGCAACTGAACCTATAACTCCAAGCACAATTTGAACGATGGTTGCTAAGTTATTACTGCTTGCGTCAACCCTGGGAACACCGACGTTATAAGTTCCACCACTAGCATTAGGATCGGTAAAAGAGACGGCGATTAATTTACTAATTATGGCTATATACTGATACATGATATTAAAGTTGTCCTCCCAAATAAGCTATCATAGATGCAGCTGCTATAGATATAGTCATGCCAATTAAACCATTTATGATAGTAGATCTGGCCCTTGCAGTTCTGTCGGGTTGACCTTGACTGCTTATCATCTGAACTCCGCCGTAGATAACCACACAAATAGTTACAAGACTAACTAACTGTATGAGCATTTCGGTAACTGCTAAGACTATTAGCCAGATATCAGAGATACTAGTAATTGAAGGATTACTGCATCCTCCAGGTGCAGGTAAATATGAATACCAATTTGGAAGAGTTAAAAAACCTCCGCCGCATGATGCTGCAAATAAATGTAACTGATTAATCAATTTAATAATCCTCCTGGTACTAAGAAATTAAGCAAAGCCCAAGCGAAAATAAATAGTCCTAGAGCTAATAAATTGGACAATAGTCGACTCTTTGCTTTTTCAACAGATCCAGGGTTATCTCTGGCTGCCGACCACTGAATTCCTGCTAAAACTGTCGAGAAAATCAATACTACTCCAACTCCTGCAGATAAAAAGTTAATGATGCCAAAAAGCATATCCATAATTGCATTTCCTTGTGTTTGACAACCAAGATCAATATTGGTTGTCACCTGACTGTCTCCAGTCCCACAAACCTTACTTGCAAAAACTATGGAACTGGGGGAAAGGATAATAGTAAATAAGACAGAAAAGAATAATATTTTTTTATTTAGTGTTTTTATATATTTTTTTATATTAACCATTAACGACTACTATATATATACTAATCTATTAAATCAACTCTTAGTATTAATTAAAAACCCATATTATACATAAAAAAATTATAATGCTTATATTTATTCTCAAAAAATGGTATAAAAATAGGTAGATGAGAACTAAAAAATCGAGGTTTTATTTAAGCGGTTTAGTTTTACTGATAATATCTTCAGTATTTTTTTTGAACAGCATTTTAGCAAGCAAAAAAGTGTATGCTATTATTGGCAACTCAACTCTTACAGTAAAATTGGTATGTGATAATAATGCAACACCGCCGCAACAAGTACCTTGTACTCTACCACCAGTCAATGGAACAACGACAGTTAAGGCAATTCCTAACTATAGCCCCGGACCCAAATGGCCAAAATCCTATAATTTAGTGTATAACCCACCTTTAAAACTACCAGGTACTGGTAGTTTTAAAGGTGGGTTATTCACTTACGGAAACACATGTACACCAAATAATTGTACTAAAGATCAATATACAATTATAGTTACTGGAATTTATACAAATGGCACAGGAGAACTTGTAGATCTTGCTGGTCCTCTGTTCACTACTATTACAAATGGTGACTATCAAACTACAATTAAAGTACATCTAACTACACAGAACGCAACCAAGGGTACTTTAAATGGCAACTTAACATATGGTAGCGGTAATCAAGCTACTAATGCTTGGGCAGATTTATTTTCAGATAGATTATCTTTTACAAACTATTGTGGCAACCTGACTGCACATTTTACTGGTGGTGGATTAGCTTACGATAGTTGGGCCGACGGGAATGGTAAATTTAGCATTTCTGGCATTAACCCTGGAAATTATTTTTTCTTTTCTGAGTATGAAGACAAAGGGGTTCTTTACGCAATAGGCGGCGATATTACTATAGCACCCGGGGTACAAAACCTAAGTGCGATACTCTCAAGATTAACCGTAAATCAAGCTAATCTTTTAGTTAAAAACGTTACGGCAGTAGGTACCTGTCATTATCCTTTAATTAACAGTATAGATCCAAATACAGGGCCGACAACTGGAGGTACCCAGGTCACAATCACCGGGAGTGGATTTTTAGGAACAGATGCGTCAGGTCCAGCGGGGGTAGAATTTGGAGATGGAAACCCGGCACTAAGCTACTCTGTAGTTTCTGATACGAAAATAATTGCATTCAGTCCACCAGGAGCTGTAGGTAGCGTAGAGGTTATTATTAATAATCACGGCAACTCAAGTCATGGACTTGTTACTGCCCTTCAAAATGTATTTACGTATGTAAAGGCAGTTTTAGGTCCGCCCACCTGTCAATCAACCGGTGGGGACTTGGCGTGGATAACCTGTACGTTGGTGAACATTTTTACAAAAGGTGAAGCAGCTCTAGAAACTGCAGTGTTATCAATGCTAAAAACTAATAACTTAGACCTTGCGAGCGGATCAACCTATTGCACAAACCCTAATGGAGCTACTGGTCAACAGATAGCCAATGGCTGTATTTTTAGCATATGGTCTAACTTCCGTATTTATGGGGATGTATTCTTAATAATAGCTTTACTTATAGCAGTTATAGTTGAGGCTGTTGGTGGGGGTATGGTTAGTAGTTATACGATAAGGAAGATGTTACCTAGGATAGTGGTGGCTGTAATACTTATTAATCTATCTATATATGT
>Ga0194055_10004787_pt1 | contig 10046 bp, 8 predicted proteins | sample SepL449m_MetaG_FD_155482 | JGI IMG/M metagenome (GOLD analysis project Ga0194055, IMG submission 155482) | Anoxic zone freshwater microbial communities from boreal shield lake in IISD Experimental Lakes Area, Ontario, Canada - Sep2016-L442-9m | ecosystem: Environmental > Aquatic > Freshwater >... | reverse complement strand
CCCGTATTGCCTACGTCACCAAGAGTGCGGCGGTTTACAACCTGTGGGTAGCCGATGCCGATGGCGAAGGCGCACAGTCGGCGCTGCGCAGTACCGAGCCCATCATTTCCCCGTCCTGGGCGCCTAATGGCAACCAATTGGCCTATGTGTCCTTCGAGTCGCGCAAGCCGGTGGTCTATGTCCATGATGTCGATTCCGGCAAGCGCCGCTTGGTGGCCAACTTCAAGGGCTCCAACAGCGCCCCTAGTTGGTCTCCCGATGGTAAGACCTTGGCGTTGACGCTCAGCCGCGATGGCGGATCGCAGATTTACCTCATGGACGCCGTGCAGCCCGGTGCCGAGGCGCGTCGCCTAGCCGCCTCCAGTGGCATTGACACCGAGCCGACTTTTTCTCCCGACGGCCAAACCGTTTTCTTTGTCAGCGACCGGGGCGGATCGCCGCAAATCTACAAAGTGGCCGTGGCTGGCGGTAATCCCGAGCGGGTTACCTTTGGTGGCAGTTACAACATTTCACCTGCGGTGAGCCCGGACGGGCGCTCGCTGGCCTACATCTCTAGAGTGGCCGGTGCCTTCAAGCTGCACGTGATGGACTTGGCCAGCGGCCAGGCGCAAGCGATTACTGACACCAGCGCCGATGAAAACCCCAGTTTTGCGCCCAACAGCCGCATGATTATTTACGCCACCCAGCAGCAAGGCCGCGAGGCGCTAATGACCAGCACGCTAGACGGCCGCGTCAAAGCCCGCCTGGCCGGCCAAAGCGGGGATTTGCGGGAGCCCGATTGGGGCCCCATGGGCAAGTGATTTTTTCGTTTATCAATTGGAGAATACTATGAGTAAGTGGATTTTGATGGCCCTTGTAGCGGCCTTGGCGGCGTGTAGTACTCCTGTCAAACTCGATGAGACCAGTGTGGAAGATAAATCGTCCCAGGGTTCGGGTGCGGTGATGAAGGCTTTGACGCCGGCAACGACTGGTGCGGCATCTTCGAACGCGGGTGGCGTGGCCAGCTTGGACGCATCGCCTACGGCTAAAAGCGCGGTTGGTGCCGAGCGCATTGTTTATTTCGACTTCGACAGCTTTGCGATCCGCCCTGAGTTTCAGGGAATTATTGAGTCCAATGCCCGCACCTTAAAAGGCAACAAGGCGGCCAAAATCAGCATCGAAGGCCATACCGACGAGCGCGGTGGTCGTGAATACAACCTGGCGCTGGGTCAAAAACGTTCCGAAGCCGTGCGTAAGGCCTTGGGGCTCTTGGGTGTGTCCGAGGCGCAAATGGAAGCGGTGAGCTTTGGCAAAGAAAAGCCAGCCGTTGCGGGCAATGGCGAAGCGGCCATGGAGAAAAACCGCCGCGCTGAAATCAGCGTCCGATGAGCACAAGAGTGGGTCGTATTCGGCCTTGGCTGCGCCAGTCGCTGGTCCTGGCGGTTTTAGGCTTGGCTGGCGCTGGTGCCCATGCCGGAATATTTGACGACGACGAGGCGCGCCGTGCGATTTTGGATTTGCGCCAAAAAATTGAAGCCCTGCGACGAGACGGGGATCAACGCCAAGTCGACGACTCCAAACGCCAAGCCGAAGAGATTGCCAATCTGCGCCGAAGCCTCATTGATTTGCAAAACCAGCTGGAGGCCAACCGCGCCGAATTGTCCAAACTGCGTGGACAGGGCGAGCAACTGAGCCGCGATATCGCTGACGGCGCGCGCCGCCAGTCCGACGCCCTCAAGCCTCTAGATGAGCGCATCAAGCGCTTGGAGCCGATCGTGGTGAGCTTTGAAGGCAATGAATTTGCGGTGGAAGTGGCCGAAAAGCGTATGTTTGAGGCTGCGCTGGCGAGTTTTCGCAAAGGTGATTTTGAGCCTGCCCAAGGAGTTTTTGCAGACTTTTTGGCCCGTTATCCGCAAAGCGGTTACGCCAATTCGGCCATTTTTTGGCTGGGTAATGCGCAGTTTGTGCTCAAAGACTTCCGCAGCGCGCTGGTAAGCTTCAAGAAGCTGGGTGGCCGCAACCCGACGAGCGCCCGCGCAGCCGAGGCCTTGTTGGCTATAGCCAATTGCCACTTGGAGCTCAAAGACACTGCCTACGCACGCAAGGCCTTGGAAGAGTTACTTAGCAGCTATCCGCAGTCCGAAGTGGCTGAGGTCGCCAAAGAGCGGCTGACGCGTATCAAATAGTTGGCCCTTAGGCTGGTGTGCGCTCCCCCATGGCAGATTCTGATGACCAGGCCTGCCTGCCCCAAGCACAGCAGGACCGCCGGTTTGGTGGTTTAGGCCGGCTGTACGGCAAAGACCCTGCGGCGCGCATTCGGGCATCTCATGTCGTGGTGGTAGGTATCGGCGGCGTCGGTTCCTGGGCTGCCGAGGCACTTGCGCGCAGCGGCGTGGGCCGATTGACGCTGATTGATATGGACCATGTGTCCGAGTCGAATGTGAACCGACAAATTCAAGCGCTCAGTAGCACCCTGGGCATGGCAAAAATAGGTGCCATGCAAGAGCGCATTTCCCAAATCAACCCCGATTGCCAGGTGCATTGCATTGATGATTTTGTGACGCCGGACAACTGGCCGCAATTGCTGCCCACAGGCGTGCATGCAGTGATCGATGCCTGCGACCAGGTGCAAGCCAAACTCGCCATGGCACAGTGGGCACGCAGCACAGACGCAATCTTTATTAGCGTGGGTGCAGCAGGCGGGAAAAAGTCGGCAGAAAAAGTGTGCGTGGGCGATTTAAGTAGTGCAACACATGACCCCTTGCTGGCGCAACTGCGCTACCGCTTGCGTAAATTTCATAGTGCCCCCCGCGAGGGAAAACGCATCGGCCTGACGGTGGTGTACAGCGCAGAACCTGTGCTGGACGCGCAAGCAGGCGATGGCGCGCAAAGTGACAACAGCCTCAATTGCCATGGTTACGGCTCGTCGGTCGCAGTGACTGCTAGCTTCGGAATGTGCGCCGCAGGGTGGGTCATGAACAGGCTTTCTAAATGCGATTTAGCTGCCTAAAAAAACAACGCTATAATTTAAGGCTTGGCGGTGAAGTTTAGGCTTCATTGACGGGACGTTAGCTCAGTTGGTAGAGCAGCGGACTTTTAATCCGTTTGTCGTGGGTTCGACCCCCGCACGTCCCACCAAATTAATAATATAAATCAAGCACTTACAGAGATGTAAGTGCTTTTTTTACGTCCAAAAATCGGCTACACACTCGCTACACACTTTTGTTCATTTTTTTGGGTGTGTTTTTGGCCCGAAAACACGATCTCGCTGATCCTTGCTAGCTCACCCAGATGACGCCTTCTTTTTGCTCGCACCACGATTCAAAAGACGGCCCATAAACTTCTTCAATCTGATTGCGTTTGACTTTGAGCGTAGGAGTAATAAGGCCTGACTCGACTGTCCAGGGTATTTGATCAACCACTAAGCAAGACAACCGCTCGTGCGGATCGATTTGTTGATTAATCGTTACCAGTTCGTTCTCGAGGGCGGCTTGAAGTTGTTGACGCTGTTGAGGTTCAAGCGTTTTTTTAATCAAATCCGGCGTAAGCGCCAAGATCCCCATAGGTTGCGGCAAATTCGCCCCCACGACACAGCAGGCCTCAACGCCCGGAATCAGCGATAACAAGGCCTCAATGGCCGCAGGTGCTACATATTTACCCTTACTTGTCTTGAACAAATCTTTTACTCGCCCAGTAAGCTTTAGATTCCCCTGGACATCTAATGCGCCTTTATCGCCGGTATGTAACCAGCCATCAGGTGTGAAGGCTTGGGCGGTCAATTCAGGTTCCAGAAAATATCCCAGCATAAGCCCCGGGGACTGCACCTGTACTTCGCTGGTGCCGGGGTCAAGTCGACATTGCACCCCATCGAGTGCTTGACCTACGCTGCCCGGCAAAGGATGGTGCACATCGGTCGAATGAGTACATCCGTTCTCTGTCATGCCATACAACTCAATGAGGGTCAATCCTAATGAACCGTACCAACGCAGTAGTTCAGGTGGCATGGGTGCGGCCCCTCCCGCCGCGATACGGCATTGGTCAAGACCTAGCGCAGTCAATATTTTTTTTCGGACCAAGCTGCTGATTACTGGAATTTTCAGCAAAAACTCCAGCTTCTTAGGCGCCATCTTGTCGTGCACACCTTCGCGAAATTTGAGCCACAACCTGGGAACGGAAAAGAAAAAGGTAGGGCGAGCACGTTGCATATCCTGTGCAAATGTTTCCTGTGACTCGGCAAAAAAGACTTGCATGCCAGTGGCCAAAAGCATGTGCTCGACCAGACCGCGTTCTGCAATGTGCGACAGAGGTAGATAGGACAACATCCTGTCGTTCTGATTCAAGGGAATACGCTTCAATCCCTGTGCAATGATGGCCTGAAAAGTCCCAAAGCTGTGCATCACGCCTTTGGGATTGCCTGTTGTGCCCGAGGTGTACATCACTGTACAAAGATCTTCTGCAGGTCGCACAGGTTGGCCTTGCAGTGGGGCTTGCTCACCCACAATATCAGACCATTGCGCGCCAGCCCACTGAGGGCCCAAGGGCAAGCTGATACAAGGCAATTGCTCTGGAATACTAGCCCGCATTGCGTCAGCGTCATCAAGCTTACCGACAAACAGAAGGCACGCGCCGCTATGCTCCAAAATTTGCCGCACCGTCTTGATAGCCAAGGTGGGATACAAGGGCACAGAAACATGGCCAGCCATCCAGATGGCCCAATCGGCCATGATCCAGTGCGCGGTATTTTTCCCCCAGATAGCGATCCGACTCCCAGATGGACAGTTCAGCGATTGCAGATGGCTTGCCATGCAGCGAACTTCATGGATAACTTCAGCCCAAGTGAATGTCTTGACCACGCCCGGCCCGACTGGCTGAGTGAAGCACACGCGTTGGGGCGATGTCGCTTCCCAGTGGTAAAGCCTCTGTAATGCAAGCATGCTCGATGGGTTATTCATGTTACGTGGCTCCTACTATGAAAGAAATATCATCGGTTAACGAACTATGAGCGTCGCGATAATCTAACGTCTTCGCTCCTGCATTACGTAAGAACCAGTACGTTATTTTGTCGTTTCATCTCACGCGGGAACTTCAAGTTCATCAGCTGCTGCCCGTTGGTGCGGCTGAATAGGGCTTCTAGGCGTTGCCTGGCATCCATAGACATTGCTTGCATCGACAACTGTGCTGTTTGAAATAACCACAACCCATGGACGGCACTGGCGCGTTGCACCTTAACGCCTCGCCATAAGTAGCTGACCATTCCAAGTGTTGGATGCACAACCTTGGCGTCCTTGAAATTGATCATGTCTCCTGATTGGACCTCAGGGTGGGTATCGAGCCAGTTCTGATAACTTGTCATGTCTGCATTTAGCTGTGGACCCCAGTCCCGGAACAGTAAGGCCAGCAAAGGCTCTAAGGTGGCTGGGATAGTGTCATCGGGCAACCAATTAGCCTCGTGTGGTGCAAACTCGCCATCTGGGGTATTGGGCAATTGCATGCGCTCCACCCAGCGCGCAACGTTTGGCGCACGTCTTTTCATCATGGCTGTGGGGTGAGGGTCCCGTCCCAAGTGCGCATACATTGGCGCGATGAGACCCAGGTCGGCAATACTCACGCGCCAGCCCATTACATAGGGGTAGCTCTGAAAGTGAATGTCAAGTGCCTCTAGGAGCTCTTCATAAGCGGTTTCTATCGAAGGTATGGTCTCTGCCGTGATTCCTAGGGCGGGCAAGCTAGAACTAAAAAAATCCATAACTCGCCTGCCAGCACTACGTCTTGCTTCCCGATCTTCGCCTGCGTAAAGACCTCGCCCAAACTCAGTCTGCAAAAACAGCTCCTGCTCATCGCGGTAGCTCCAGCGGTAGTGCATTGCGACCTGTAACAGGCCTTCGAGGCCAAAGCCGTCGATCAGTATGGCCACCACCCGCTGCACCGGTGCAAGAGGGGTCATGCAAGTCGCAGACGCCTGATCCTCGAGCGAGTCCAAATACGTAACGATATCCGTCGAGTCTTGAATGAACTGACCTTCCGGTGTTTCAAGCACTGGAAATGTCACTAGCCCGACCGCAGGCCGAACGCGCGCCTTGTAATCGGAATGCGAAGGACAGCGCTCAACGAATGAAAGTCCTTTCTTGATCAGGCAAGACCGCGCTTTACCGGTGTAAAGAGAGTGCGCCGTACCCCAAAGAATGTACTGGTGTATATGATTAACGACGGCACTCATGCGCTTATTACTCCGTGCAAATTTCAATATACGTTGGCCGAACAAGCGAGATGCGCTAGGCCGTCGATAGGGTTTTTATTCGTATCTCAATGGGTTGGAGGGACCGAACGTCCCATCCAAGGATGAAATCGTCCTTGCGGGTCATACTTTGCGCGCACCTGGTCTAGACGCGCGAGATTGGCGTCGGACACAAATTTCGCGGGCCGACGCGCCAAGTTTTCGTCGGCCAACTGAATGCCGCGGCTCCATGGCTCTAAGGCTTTCATATGGTCGGTAGCCCAGTGGATGTGTTGGGATTCATCGACGCCTTTCCCCAAGCCGCAATACAGCGCCAGATAGCTTCGGTGTTCCTGCGAGAAGGCCATATCGGGACGCTGTACCGGGCCGTTCCAGTTGAGCCACAACACGTGGCTGGGGTGCGGGGGTTGGGTGTCTGCGATACTGCGTATCGCGGGAAGTAGCGGTGTTATCGGGGTGTCCATCCACATGTTGTCGGCGCTCCAGCGCGTATTAGACAAGAACAAAGTTTTTTCGCCCGCATTCATCATGAAGTTCAGCGACATGGGCAGCAGGGGCAGCGTAAAGCTCGCCTTGGAACGCACTGGGCTATTGGCCATAAAGGCCACCATCGCGCGCGCTTCTTTCCAGCTGTCCGCCATCACCGGCGCTACGATCTCCATCCCATGGGCATTGATGAGCGTGGCCTTGGGGTTCATGACGATCTGAAACTCCACCTTGGGCGAGACCGAAGGCCCCACCCGATCAGCCCAGGCCAATACCTCCTCCAGGTGCTTGATGCGAAAAACCTGTAACTTCATACCAATGAATTTGGGGCGCTGGTGCAGCTTCAGGTGAAAGCAAACCACCACACCAAAAAATCCCGGCCCCGCACCGCGCGCTGCCCAGAACAGATCGGCATGGTCGTTTTCGTTGGCGTGCACTAGCGTTCCGTCTGCCAGTACCACATCGATACCGATCACGTTTTGGCATCCCACGCCTACGTTGCGGCTGTTCCAACCAAAGCCACCTTGCAATAAAAAGCCCCCCATGCCTACCGTCCATGCATGTGCCGTCGGGAAAAATAATTTGTAGGGCACCAACGCCAAGTTCAGCTCCCCCGCAAGAACTCCCGGGCCGATGATGGCCGTCATCTTGGTGGGATCGACCTCAATCGACTTCAGGCGCGAGAGGTCCAGCATTAGCCCACCCTCGCGGATATGGTTTTGTGCCCAGCTGTGTCCACCGGAACACATCCCGATGTGCATACCAGCGCGCGCGGCCTCTCGCACCGCCGAGACGACTTCATCTGCGTTATTGGCCTGCACCACTATTTCCGGGCGGCGTCCTGGGTCGCGTACGGTAAAACTGGTGCCGAGCACGGCTTGCTCAAATCCGGCGTCGCCACGACGAAAGGTGGCACCTGTCTTTCTGTTTTTTTGCATGGGATTTCCTTATCTTTGAAGCGTGCGGATAAGACGGCGCTTAGTCTTTTTTACCAGGACCAAACGTTGTAAAGAGATCGGGCAGGATGACTTTCAGATGGTTCATTTCCTGCGCGCAGTGCACCAACAATTCCATGGCCATGTTGTCGGTCAAGGGAGCGAATTTGGCGGCAACCCGACCTAGCAGTGCGCCTGCAGCGCCGGGCATACCACGTGGGCGGATGTTGGAGCCGGCGAGCCAAAAGCGCGAGCGCATTTCCGAGCCGCCCGGCACGGGGCGCACATGGTGGATCAGCCAGCCGGTCTCCATCGGCGTGCCGGCCATACTGCCGCGCGCGCAGATGGCCACTTCGCCGTCGCGCTGTAGGCGAGCTTCGTCCAACCCCAGGCTCGCCGGAGTTACGAAACGAATGGCCAAATTTAGCCTTTGGTTCCCCACGTACTCCACCACCTGCGATGTACGACCTACGTAATGGTTCAGGTCGCTGCGGCCATCAGCCCAGGCCACATGCAGGTGGGCGCGCGGGTGCCAAAGCTTATAGCGTTGCGCTTGGCTGCCATGCCAGGCAAACCACCAGTCCCACATCGCGGGTGTGACGCCTGGCATGTCGGTGCGCACGAAGACCCGAAAGGCTCCGTCGGGGCTGATGGTGACACCGTTTTCCACGAGCCAGTAGCCGGGCGCTTGCAATTGCGGCGCGCTCTCTATTGGCGGTAAGAGCTCTACGGCCTGAAAGCCCACCGCAATAGCCTCGCGCACATGGGCTGGCAAGGGAGCCATGTCAGATGTGAAAAATTGGGCATACGGGCTGCTCGCTAGTTCAGCAGACGTGTACCCAAGGTGGACTGAATCAGACAAGGGGTATGGCATATTTTTCCTTTAACTCCCATATCAAGCGGTTTGACCTTGGCTGAGTCTGAATTCAAACTCCATGACCAATAAAGTGTCGCCCTTTACGCGACTCCGTCGTTTTTTCGAAAATCAGCTTGGTCGTCGAACCAAGGTGTTCTTCAATGGCCCGACAAAGGGCATCGGCATCGCGTGCCATCGCGGCATCGGCAAGTATCTTGTGCTCGTTCGTAACGTTTCGACCGCGCTCCTTGACTTCGACAGCCGCCAGGTTACGGTAGCGCTCGGATTTGTCATAGAGCAAACGGCACAATTTCACAGTCCAAGGCGAGCCGCACCCACTGACCAATGCCTCATGGAACTGCCGGTGGGCGATCATCCAGTTAGACACCGATTCTTCCGACCACGGCTGGCTTTCAAGGCGCGAAAGTCGGTGGCAGCAGCTCAAGACGAGCGTTTCCCACTCGAGGTCGCCGTTGGCAACGGCCAAACGCAAGGCCATCTGCTCAACTTTGATGCGCGTCTGCGTCAGGTCCAGAAGTTCTTCTCGCGACACCGGTGCCACGGTGAAGCCGCGCTGGTCCTCGGATTCAACAAGTCCCTCGGTCACCAAGCGCGATAGCGCTTCGCGGATCGCTGTCGCCCCTATCTGGTAACGCTCGCTGAGTGCCTGAATACGCAGCCGTTCCGAAGGGGCAAGATGTCCTCGAATGATGTCGTGCTGTAGGCGTTCAAACGCCTGAGTCGTGAGGCTGCGCGAGGAAGCGGTAATGAGGTCCATGGCAACGAAGGGTAGTCCCAAAAAGTCTGAAGAAGTTTAGCATTCATCCTTTTTCTTCTTAATTATCGATTTTTATGATTAAAATATATTTTCTTATGTACAATCTATAGCCATCAATTGAGTCGAGCACCAGCCACCACGCAAAGCCACAGGAACAACATGCCACGCCACGTCATTCGCTACAACATAGACGGCACTCCTGCCTGGGGCGTGCAGTTCGGCTCATCCATCGCCCCGCTAGGCGTCACAGCGGCCAGCACCGGGCAGTTGCTCAACAATTACTGGGATCGCATTTGGTCCATCAGCGAATCTGAGGCTACGCTCCCACGCGAGCGCGTGCAACTCCTCGCACCCGTCACCACCGACCAACAGTTCATCTGTCAGGGCATCAACTACCGCAGCCATGTCGAGGATTCTGGCCTGGACCTTGCCGACTTCCCTTTCAACACGATATTTACTAAAGCACCTTCGTGCATCACCGCCGCAGACGCGCCCGTGGTGAGGCCGCGCCACGTGCAGTTGCTGGATTACGAGATCGAACTCGGCCTGGTCATGCGTCGACAACTGCGCGCCGGTACGGTGGTAGATTCGAATGACCTCGGCGCTTGGTTGGCTGGTGTAACGATCGTCAATGACCTCTCAGCGCGCGATGTGCAATTGCCACAGGGCCAGTTCTACAAGGGCAAAAGCTATCGCGGCTTCGGGCCGGTCGGGCCACTTTTAGTGCTACTAACACCACAGGAATGGCAGCGCTGGCCAGAGCTGCACATGCGGCTG
>Ga0194055_10004786_pt1 | contig 10047 bp, 10 predicted proteins | sample SepL449m_MetaG_FD_155482 | JGI IMG/M metagenome (GOLD analysis project Ga0194055, IMG submission 155482) | Anoxic zone freshwater microbial communities from boreal shield lake in IISD Experimental Lakes Area, Ontario, Canada - Sep2016-L442-9m | ecosystem: Environmental > Aquatic > Freshwater >... | reverse complement strand
TGTTAAAACCGAGAAACAAGAATATAAATTTGAGATTTCTTTTTGAAAAAATGCAACTAATAGATTTTAAGCTTGGTGATCACAAAAGATATTGGATTTCTGAGTATCAAAATATTGAGTTGGAAACGCCAAAATCAGAAGAACAAACCGCCATTACCACTGTCCTCTCCGATATGGACACGGAAATTGAAAAGCTAGAAAATAAACTGAATAAATATCGCCAAATCAAAACCGGTATGATGCAACAGCTTTTAACAGGTAAAATAAGATTATTAACAAAATAATTATGACAAATCAATCACCACAAGTCGGCCAAATAGAACGCAAAACACAAAATCGTATTGTGAAAGTTTTTTGTGAACGTCTAGGCTATGACTATCTCGGAAATTGGGAAGACGAGGAAAACAACAGCAATATCGAAGAAGAATATTTGCGTGCATTTTTGGTAAAGACCGAGAAATACAGCGACAAAGTAATCGACAAAGCCATTACCGAACTCAAAAAAACCGCTGGTAATCAACAATCAACCTTGTATGATTTGAACAAAGAAGTGTATGGCCGTCTGCGTTATGGTATGCCAGTGCAAGAAGAGCTTGGTGCGCGTAATCAAACGGTGGAATTTATCGACTGGAAAAATCCAAACAACAATCATTTTGCTCTTGCTGAAGAAGTGACCGTGCGAGGCAATCGCACAAAAAGGCCGGATATTGTAATTTACATTAACGGTATTGCCTTGGGCGTTATCGAGCTCAAGCGAAGCACGGTTTCTGTGTCTGAAGGTATTCGGCAAAACTATGGCAACCAAAAAGACGCGTTTATCAAAAACTTTTTTGGCACCGTGCAGCTGGTGATGGCTGGTAATGATACCGAGGGTTTAAAATATGGCACTACCGAAACTACCGAAGATTATTATTTGACATGGAATACTAAAGACACTGATTTTTCAAACGAAGAGAATCGGCTGGATCGCCACTTGATGCAGATGTGTCAAAAATCACGACTGCTCGAAATCGTCCACGACTTTATTATATTTGATAGCGGTATCAAAAAAACCTGCCGACATAATCAATATTTTGGCATCAAGGCCGCACAGGATTATGCAAAACGCCACGAAGGGGGAATTATTTGGCACACCCAAGGATCTGGGAAGAGTTTGACGATGGTGTGGCTTGCTAAATGGATACGAGAAAACATCACTGATGCGCGTGTATTACTTTTGACTGATCGCATTGAGTTAGATGAACAGATTAAGGGGATTTTTAGTGGAGTTGATGAAAAAATTCACCAATCCAAAAACGCTAAAGACATGATGGCGCAACTCAATAATAAAGAGAATTGGCTCATTGGTTCGCTGGTACATAAGTTTGGGCGATTTTCTAATAACCCGAACCAGAACGCAGATGATTACTTGCAAGAAATCAGAGCCAGTTTGCCAAATGATTTTGAAGCCAAAGGTGATATTTTTGTTTTTGTGGATGAGTGCCATCGTTCGCATGGTGGAAAACTTCATGATGCAATGAAAGAACTTTTGCCAAAAGCCACATTTATTGGTTTTACTGGAACACCTCTTTTAAAAATTGATAGTTCAAATAGTATTGCCACTTGGGGTAAATATATTCATGAATATAAATACAATGAAGCAGTTGCTGATAGGGTTGTTTTGGACTTGTGCTATGAAGCTAGACGAGTGGATCAAAATATCACTTCCCAGGAAAAAATTGATGAATGGTTTGAAGAACGTACACAAGGCTTGACCGATGTGGCCAAAGCTGAACTCAAAAAACGCTGGGGTACGATGCAGAGTTTGCTTTCTTCAAAATCAAGACTTGAAAAAGTAGTTTTTGATATTATTGATGATTTTTATAAAAAACCACGACTAGAAAGCGGACGCGGTAATGCCATGCTGGTTGCCAGTAGTATTTATGAAGCGTGTCAGTATTACGAGATTTTTCAATCACAAGGATTTGCTAAATGTGCAGTGGTTACCTCTTATGAACCCGGTGCGCTTTCTACTGAATCATCGGAATATAGGGTGTATGAAAAAATGCTCGATAGACATCGTCCGCTCGAGAAGAAATCCGGAGAATCAGATACTGATGCTTTTGAAAGATTGATCAAAAAGCGTTTTGTGAAGGAACCGGGTCAAATGCAACTCTTGATTGTCGTGGATAAACTTTTGACTGGTTTTGATGCGCCATCGGCAACCTATTTATATGTCGATAAAAATATGCAGGATCACGGACTTTTTCAAGCAATTTGTCGTGTAAACCGATTGGACGGCGAGGATAAAGACTACGGATATATTATTGATTATCGTGATTTATTTAAGAAGCTGGAAAGTGCTGTGGCTGATTATACATCCGAGGCTTTTTCAGGATTTGAAAAAGAAGATGTACTCAGTCTTTTGAAAGATAGATTTGTAGAAGGTCGTAACGACTTGGAAGATGCGTTAGAAACCGTGCGCGCTCTTTGCGAGCCAGTTGCATCGCCAAAAGATTCTGCCGCTTATATACGATATTTCTGTGGAGATGTGGAGAATCCTTATTCTCTAAAAGAAAACGAAGTAAAACGCGTGCAACTATACAAAACAACGAGCCGATTACTACGCGTTTATGCCGATCTTGCCAATGATATGAAAGAGGCAGGATTTGACGATAATCAAAGGCAAGCCATTAGTAAAGAAGTTGAGCATTACGAAAAAGTACGTACAGAGGTAAAGTTAGCCAGTGGAGACTATATTGACTTAAAAAAATACGAGCCGGCAATGCGCACTTTGATTGACCGCTATATTACCGCAAGCGAAAGTGAAAAGCTTTCATCTTTTGATGATAAATCCTTGGTGGAACTAATAGCGGAAAAGGGTGTGAACGCACTGGATAATTTGCCTGAATCAGTAAAGCAAAGCCAAGAAGCTGTTGCAGAGGTCATTGAAAACAATGTGCGCAAATTGATTACCGATGAAATGCCGACCAATCCAACTTACTACCAGAGAATGTCGGAGTTATTGGACGAGTTGATCAAAAAAAGAAAGCAGGCAGATCTTGAATATCAGAAGTATCTTGCTGAAATTGTCGCCTTGTCAAAGATAGTGAAAAATCCAAGCGAATCTGAATCGTATCCAAATGAAATAAACACACTAGGCAAACAAGCGCTCTATGATAATTTAGGCAAAGATCAAGAAAAAGCTGAATCTGTACACAGTGCTATCTTTGGTTCTCGCAGAGATGATTGGCGCGGAGATTTTCTCAAAGAAAGAGCTGTCAAAATAGCTATAAAAAAAGTTTTATTTGATATTACTGACGGGGAACTTAAAGACTTATTTGAAATTATAAAAAATCAAAATGAGTACTAATCAAAGTTTAGTAAAAGTTGGCGGAATTGAAGCAGTAGTTTTGTATAAACCGGTGAAGAATCTCCATCTGAATATTCTGCCTCCGGATGGTCGGGTACGCGTAACTGCACCACTGAATATGAGCGATGATGCAATCCGCACTTTTCTGGCGACCAGAATTACTTGGATCAAGAAGATGCAAGCAAATTTTAAAGGTCAAGAGCGACAATCCCCACGCGAATATGTCAGTGGAGAAACTCATTATTTATTCGGTAATAAATATAAGCTTGAAGTCGTGGATAGTGGAGTATCACCAAGTGTAGCAATAAAAGGTAAATCAAAAATAGTGCTAAGTATTAAACCTAAAACTGACGTATTAAAGCGTGAACAAATAATGCAGGATTGGTACCGGGTTGAGCTTCGTGGTGTTTTGAATAAATCAGTTGCAAAATGGGAAAGTAAAATCGGTGTTAAGACTAGTCACTTGGGTATTCGTAGAATGAAAACCCGTTGGGGTACATGCAACCATAAACAGAAAAATATTTGGTTTAATCTTGAGCTGGCAAAAAAACCTACAAGCTGTATTGAATATGTGATTGTGCATGAATTACTACACCTGATAGAGGAAAAACACAGCGAAAAATTTATAAAATTACTTACAAAGTATCTGCCAAAATGAAAAAGTGAAAAGGAAGAATTAAATAGGCTGATTTTGGCGCATGAAGAATGGAAATAATAAGGATGATTAAAAAAACCTAACCTAGCCCCAAAACCCACAAGTTTAATCGCCCTACTATAACCACCGCCCGCCGCGTGGTAAGATACAACCGAGTTTTTTGTACTCAAAGATAGTGCGGTAGCCCCGCTTAGGCACGGATCTTGAACAAATTATATAGTATCCGTAGTATCATTAGTACATGAGCAACATACGCAAAGTAGCCCAAATTATCCAAGGAATAGATGCCACCGATGGTGCCGGAGTCAAGCTGGTGCGTTTATTTGGCCAGCCACACACCGCAAGCTTTGATCCGTTTTTAATGATGGACGGCTTCGATAGTGTCGACCCAGCTGATTACCAAAACGGCTTTCCGTGGCACCCGCACCGTGGCATCGAAACCGTCACCTACATCATAGAAGGTAACATAGAGCACCAAGATAGCCTTGGCAATAAGGGAGTTATAAATAGTGGCGATGCCCAGTGGATGACGGCCGGTAGCGGAATTATACACCAAGAAATGCCAAAGCAAGCCGAGCGTATGCGCGGAATCCAGCTATGGCTGAATTTGCCACGCAAGCACAAAATGACCAAGCCAGCCTATGGCGATATACTGCACCACAACATCCCGGAGGTAAATGAAGCGGAGACTAACATTAAAGTAATTGCAGGAAAGTACAAAACTACCAAAGGTGCATTTACTGGCAAATACGTAGCACCCTGTTTTCTTGATATCGAACTGGCCAAAGGAGCAAGCTGGGAGCTGCAAACACCCTCAAGCCATACTTTATTTGTATACATTCTAGAAGGCTCTGTTGATTTCGCTGGCACTGAAGTTGCCACCAAGCAAGTGGCACTATTTGAAAAAGGCGACACGCTGCAGGCCAAAGCAGGCGAGAGTGGCGCTAGGTTTTTATTATTCCATGCTGAGCCAATCGGCGAAGCTATTGCTTGGGGTGGGCCAATAGTTATGAATACCGAAGCCGAACTGCACCAGGCTTTTGCCGAGATTCAGGCCGATACTTTTATTTCTCATGATTAATTTTTAGACTGCTGCTCAAACATATAAGATTTATTGGGTTATTATGGCTGCCGAGCACCGCTCGGTAATATGAAAATATGAAAAAGCTCAAACAATCTACTATTGAAAAGCTAGAACGTATGCGCAAAATAAAAAGCCAGCGCATAGCGCTGGCTCAATTACTAATAACTATTTAATAATCAATTAACCGAAACTGGATGTTCACCTTGTTCGATGAGCCAGCTTCTGATGTGGTCAATCATTAGTATCCGATGCTCACAGTATTCTTCGGGCCAGTAGTCTCGTTCCTGTGTGCATCCACTCTGGCAAACAGGTCGGTAAGAGCAGCCTTCGCAGCTTGTTCTTTGCTGATCTACATGAGCACTGAAAGCTTTGGATCCTTCAGATTCCTCATAAAGCTCATCTAGCGGTGTTTCATTGATATTGCCATACTTGTAGGCAGGTTCAATGAAGCGATCGCAAGGATAAACATCACCATTGTGGTTAATTGTAACAACTAGCTTACAATTTCCATTCTGTGAGCAAACCGATGCCTTGCTACCAAGTAGATTGCGCATGAATCCCTCGAGAATTCGAATATGAACTTGCGGGTCATCAAGCTTTTCCCACAAATCAAAGATTTGTATCATGAATTTTGCGAAATCAACCAAAGACACATCGTATCTTGGGTCGCCATAGCAAGGCTTAAAGTCAAATGACTTTATACCATGCTCTAGCATGAAACTAAAAATTTCCTTAGGGTATTTACAGCTTTGCTTAGTAACGACTACAAGCACCCCAAAGTGGACGCTATTATCCTGTAGTTTTTCTGCTCCACGCATTACTTGCTTGTGTGAGCCAGCTCCGTTACTGAAAACCCTTAGTTCATTATGAATGGCATCAGGACCATCAATACTTATACCAATTTGGAAGCCGCTATCTTTAAGGAATTGGGTCCAATTATCTGTAATTAGAACTGCGTTTGTCTGGATATCATTTCTGTACCCAGTAAGCTCAAGGCTCTTTTGCAGATCTATTACAAACTGATAGAATTCCTGACCGGCAAGCAGTGCTTCACCACCATGCCAAAGGAATGTACCGCCATCACGAACCCTGGCTAGTTCTTCGACTACACGCTTCGCAGTTTCTTTGGTCATAATCGATTTGCGATTATGTTCCATATATTCTTCTGCAGAGCAATAGCTGCAGCTGAGGTTGCAAGATGACGCAACCTTAATGATCGGAAAGATTGGGATTTTTTTATTCAAGGTGCACTCCATTGGGTAGGTAGTAGATGCGAACGACTATACATTCAGGGATGAGTATTGTCAACGCCGCTTAGTATTTGTGTATTCTATATGTTGCTTGTCGAGCAAATCTATAATATCATTCCAGTCTTCACATTCTATCTCTTGAATGTGTTCAGGTGTGATTATACCTGCTGGGCCTATACCGTAGCCGGTAAAATCATATTCATGCCACGATTTTGTATTTTCATCGTGAATACTTATCCACGCGTGGTGGTGCGATTTCGGATGTTTCCCGTGTACCATTTTTACCTTAAAGCCCATTGCTCGAAGTATCGCTGTTCCAAGGGTAGTCTGCGAGCCACAGCTAGCCATAGGCCTATCCACTAGTTCAGAGGCCTTAATTGTTCTGGATTCTATCAAATTTTTGGCCGTCCTATGGGGGCGTGGGGGGCTATAGCTCTTATTATAAGCATTGTCGTTGAGCCACCGACGCACCACTATGACCGACTGTTCTGAAGAGCTAACATCTTTAATATTTCTCTTGAGCATAGCTGCAAGCGAGTTGATCTTTTCAGAAGAATCGGCCGTAAATGTTGGTTTAGTATATTTCATAAAAATGTGGCTCGGGAGGGCTTTCGCCATCCCGAGCCTATGTGTCCTAGCAATGCCTTAGTGACTTCCGTCGCCCCACTCGGCTCCATCAAGCCAAGAATCGGTGTAGCTGTTGCTGGGGTTGGACTTTGCGGACTTGGCGTCGCGCTTGATTCGATCCAGTAACTTACTGGAGATTGGTTTGGTTTCAGGAATTATGCTCATTACTTACCTCAACTTTGTCTTGTCGTTGGTAGTGCTATATGTCTTCAAGATTTTTGATGCTCTAAGACATACGTATAGAGCTGGATGCTCTAGTAGTAGTTTAGCTCTTTTTTATACTCTGTCAATAGGTAGCTTTTAGGAGTACAGATATGGCGGGTTAATAAATAAATCATTTGTTAAAGACCTGGTCTTTTATATGACCCTCGACAAACCAATAAAATCCACCGCCCGCCGTACGCAATACCGTATTTTCAATATATTATCCTATCCGTAGTATCATTAGTACATGAGCAACATACGCCAAGTGGCCAAAAATATGCAAAAGCCAAACATCTATCTAGACATCGACGGAGTAATCCTTGCAAATGAAGATAACCTATCTATCGGTGCAGAGGAGCTTATAAAATACGCTGTTGAAAATTTCGATGTGTACTGGCTAACCACGCACTGCACTGAAAGCGACGCCACTCATGCCATAAACTATGTAATGAGGGCTGGCAGCGAGAGTCTTCGCCAACACCTCGAAAAGCTCATACCAACAAGCTGGAGAGAATACAAAACTGAGGCGATTGATTTTAGTAAGCCATTTTTATGGTTCGATGATGATTGCTACCTAAGTGAGCGGCGAGATTTAGAAAAAAACAATGCATTTAATTCTTGGATAGAAGTAGACTTAAGAAATTACCCAGACCAGCTAATGCGTGAAATAAAATTGCTTGAAAGCTTCGTGGAAGATAATGGCAAATAATTTACCTCAAATCGAAAAAGTTGCTGAAGTTAGTGAGCAGCTTGCCATAGAACTCGGTGCTCTAATGCCCGACTTAACTGATAGCTTACCAAGTGATTCCATTGACCTAGGCTTGCTTGCTGCAATTATTGATTCGCCTGATAGAGATTTATTCGTTGCCAGAGTAAATGGAAAGATTGTAGGGTTGGCAGTTATGAACCTCATTTCATTTATATCAGGCAAAAAGGCCTGGCTGGAAGATTTCGTAGTTTCCTCTGACGAGTCCATCAGAGATACTGGAGTCGGGTACGCGCTCTGGCAAGAGATTGTTGTGTGGTCGCGCGAACGAAAAGCACCGCTGGAGTTCACATCTGCACCAACTCGCGAAAAGGCGCATGAGTTCTACCATAGACAGGGGGCCTTTATAAAACCAACATCAGTTTTTCGCTATGATACTGACTGAATAGCTCTGCTTTTTGGTATGATAGTCATATGATTAAAGCACTTATATTTGATTGTTTTGGAGTATTCTATCCAGATCCTGTGTTCGCCTATATGCGCGACCCCCAGACTCCCAAGTCGGATGGGGAGGCATTGCATAATCTCGACAAGCAGGCCGCAGTTGGTGAATTATCGAAAGAAGGCTTTGTTACGCAGGCAGCTAAGATCACTGGTCAATCAATTGCAGAAACTGAACAGCGATTCTTTAAGGGAGTTGATTTTGATAATAAGCTTGCAGAGTTTATCCCAACAATTCGTGACCAATATAAAACCGCACTCTTGAGTAATATAGGCGCAGACATGATGGAAGGATTTTTTAGTCATAGCGATTATGCAAAGCTCTTTGATGAAGTTGTCTTGTCTGGTGCGGTAGGAATTGCTAAACCAGATCCTGCTATTTTTGAACTGACATGTAAGCGCTTAGGTGTCGAACTTAATGAAGCGGTAATGATAGATGATATGCAGAGTACAGTTGATTGTGTAAGAACACTAGGCATGAAGGGGATTTGCTATAAAGACTTTGAGCAGTTTAGCTCAGAGCTTGAAACTTTATTGCGGTCCCAATAGCGTCTAATATGGACTACCAAGCTTAAAATTATGAAGGACTGAAAGCGTCTTTTTTGGTATGATTGACATATGAAAGCACCACAATTACAAACCATCAATCCTAACATCCTATTAGTAGAGCCGGATATCGAAAGAGACTCTCAGCTTGGGCAGCAGTGGCTTGAGGGTGAATTGGGTCGTAACACATTGAAATTGATGGGTGTTGCAGATAAGCACAATCAGGCTACGACCCTTGAACAGGAGAAAGAACGCGTACGAGACTTTATCGAGAACGCCGATCAACTCAACTGGATGATTCAGCTAGATCATGAAGTTGTAGGGTCAATCTGGGTAGATCTAAAATCCAAAGACAAAGTTCCTGCACCTGGGCTCCATATAATGATTGGCGACCCTATTGCTCGCGGCAAAGGTGTCGGCGGAGCGTCGGCTGTTGCTGTTATCGACTATTTAAATCAACAGGGCGAAACAGCAGTTTACTCTCGAACCTTAGTTAATAATACTGCTGCGAAAAAATTCTTGAAAAGTATCGGCTTCGTGCCTGAAGGTGAACCGTATACTGATGAAGATGGCCTTGAGTGGCAGAATGCTGCATTGCATCTTTAGAATAGTTGCAATAGCCAAGAGAATAGCCATCCAAGCTTAAAATCATGAAAGACTGAAAGCGTCTTATTTGGTATATTTAATTCATGGAGATTAAAACTAATAAATTTGGCAGAGGAGTTTTTGCAACTGGTCCATACCAAGTTGGAGAAATTATTGAGACTTGCCCGGTAATTATCCTAAGTATTAGTGATACAAAAAAAGATTAACTCTACCTTGTTATATGACTACTACTATTCTTGGGGAGCAAACAACAGCCAGGCAGCTATAGCTTTAGGATATGGCTCGCTATATAACCACTCATACAAACCTAATGCTCAATATATAAAGAACCTGGCTAATGCTGTTATTGAGTTTGTTGCCATAAAACCAATCAGTAAAGGCGATGAAATACTAATAAACTATAATGGTGACCCTAGTAACCAAGCGCCACTTTGGTTTGAAGCCGACACTGAAGACTAGTTACGATTGCCTCCACTCCGCCAGCTGGCGGAGGCCCTCAAGTTGTAAGTATTATAA
>Ga0194055_10004785_pt1 | contig 10047 bp, 15 predicted proteins | sample SepL449m_MetaG_FD_155482 | JGI IMG/M metagenome (GOLD analysis project Ga0194055, IMG submission 155482) | Anoxic zone freshwater microbial communities from boreal shield lake in IISD Experimental Lakes Area, Ontario, Canada - Sep2016-L442-9m | ecosystem: Environmental > Aquatic > Freshwater >... | reverse complement strand
CCCATTGGAGGACCTCCACCCGGCGGACCTCCCGGTGGCGGGCCTCCCGGTGGCGGACCTCCCGGTGGCGGGCCTCCTGGTGGCGTGGGTCCCGCTTCGCTTATGAGGAACTGGTGAAAAGTGATCATCGTTTTATGTAGTTGCTGGGGTACATAAATTCAACAAGGAGGTTCTTACATGTCAGACATGGACTCAAAGGATTTGGTCGCTTTAATAGCCACGGTTTTGGTTCCGCCTCTCGGGGTGGCGATCAAGAAGGGACTGGGGGTTCAGTTCTTGGTGAACCTGGCGCTCACGGTATTCGGCCTCTACATCGCGGGACTCGTACACGGGCTCTACGTGGTACTCAAGGACTAGAAGCGGAGCTGGGGTATCTTGGACAGGGCGAGGGTCCAGTTGGCGGACAGCCACTTGTGGAAGTCCGCCTCTGCCCTTTTCGGGCCATTTTCGTCCGTCTTACCCAGCGTCTGGAACTCTATCTCGTGGGTGGCCTCGTGGACGATCGTGCTGGCGATTTCGATCACGGCCCTCGGGGTGTCGCCTAGTTCAGACACTATCTTGTTGACGTTCACATGTATGACGTCACTCGGGGCAATCTGCCTCTCGTCAATGTCCGGGATGTGTTGCTTTATCACGAAGTTGGCCAGTTTCTGCGTCTTGACGTTTGAAAGGGCGTCCTGGCCGAACTTGAACTTGATCTTGTTGGATGCCATGGGGCCTATGACCTTCTTGTTCTCCCCCGAGTTGTACAGGCCGTAGACGCCGGAGGCCAGCGGCGCCACCGTGCTGATGTTCTTGAGCAGGCCCTTGTTCGTGGACTTGCTGTACAGCTGCACCAGCTTAATGGCGAACTTCGCCTTGTCGTACAGAATGTCTATCTGGCTGACGACCTCGTCCGTGCCGACCGTGTTGACCTCGAGCCAATTCCTGAATCCTGCCATGGTCGGATATATACACATCGGAGGACAACAATGGACTTTTTATGGATTTTTCTCGCCCTTTTCCTTGCTTCGCTCGGAGTAATCGTCTGGGACCGCACGCAGAGAAGAAAGGACGAGGTAAGGGTACAGTTCGTGGTGACCGGCATCATTCTGATAATCTTCTATGCGGTGTGCTTCTTTTCGGGCATATGCACAATACTAAACTTCCTGTGGAGGTGGGTTTTTTGAAGTCCACCTAGCGACGAAGTCGCTACACACGCCCGCACACCACAGATCAAGACTGTCGGTCCATGTCTCGGGAAGTACGGCTATAGATTTTGTAGATAAAGGCCTGCTCGGATATGTCCATATGAAGCCCATACTTGTGAGTGTGTAATCGTCGTCTTGGTGCCAGAAGTAATTACATTCGGATTCGGAAAATAACTCCATTGCCTGAATGTTCTTACAGTGAATCCATAATTTTTTTGATCTAGCGTTGACCCAATCCATGTCGACTTTAACCGACGGATCGTCGTGGCCTAGAAACACCGCGCCATCTAAAACCCTTACATCTATTTCCACATCAAATCCAACGGACAATGCGATGTCTATTGAATCCGGCGTATTTTCTATGGATTTGTCGGGGCCGTTCAGATTTCCCCTGTGAGATATGAGTATCATAAATGATATATACGCCGTATTTAGGACTATTGCACTCAAGGTAAATATGAAAATGGCTATGATACTTGTGGGGGAATCCTTCAGACTAGGGGGACAGGGAACCCGGTCTAGGGATGCGGAGGCGTCCTACGAGCCCCAAAAGTCGGCCTGCGAGTCTCATGTCAGGTTGGCCGAAAGTCTTCGCGTTAGGGGCGTGCATACCGATTTTTTTGTGGAGTCCTATTCAACGAAGTACGAGTCTGAATTGCGGTCGTGGTACGGTAGCGGACTGAATAGGTGTTCGCTGAGGAAGGATTTAGTCGGGCTGAGTACCCTTGCCATGAGTGGCCTTTCTGCGATCGGATCAGGGTACGACTGCGCATTTGTGTGTCGCATAGATTTGATCCTCAAGGAAATGTTCATGGACATATTCGATCCAAGTTGGCAAAGAACAATGTTTCCATCTGCGTGTTGGATCGCAGGGAATGGACACCGATTGGGGGATAGACCTAGAGTTTCCGACATGATGATGTTCGTGCCAGGAAGATTGATGGAGGCCGTCAAAAAAAAATTCAATCTATCCCATGAATCGTGGGTTCACTACCTTAACTCAAAACTTCTTGGAGTAGATGATTTGGGATTGATGCTTGACACCTACCACGACTCCGATTCCGCCAAGGATTACAATCCGATATACACAGTGGCAAATCGTCACAAATCGAACTTCTGGCATAGCATGGGCTACATCGTAGGAAGCGACATGATGCCGGAATACACAGAATCTAGAAAAAAATTCCCGGACTGGGAACCACGGTGCGTGCTCCCACAAGAAAAAAAATTAATGCATTTAGAGGACATGTGGGAGTGGTGGCACAAAGACCAAGGCCATCAATTCCGATTCATAGATTTGATACGCTTCTCCAATAATGAATCGCTAGGTCGGGTGGTGGAACACCACAACCATAGAGACCAAAGGTACTGGGACATGGACGGGGACACACTGGTCGTTATGGACGACAATAGAAGGGTATCCTCTAGACTCGCCCAACTGGTCGAGGGGACTTACTCAGGCGCTTTTGAATTTAACAAAGACATCACTTTCTTGATCAGAAAGGTAAATGTCAAAGAGTGGAGCAGCAAATGAATCTGATAATAAGGGGACACATAAGGAGTTCTTTGTCCAACGACGGACTCCGCATGTTGGTGGAAGAAATGCACAAAAAGAAACCCGTCAATATTTTCATACACACATGGGAAAACCAACAGAGTTCCGTTAGTTGGCGTACGATGCGCGACGACCCGACCCCCGTGAGCGAAGATTTGGTCAGAAGCTATTTCGGGAGGATGTCCGATTCCATAAAGACGGTGGTTGTGGATTCTGAAGAGGATGTGGTTATTGGCGGAAGAAATGAGGGAGTGGTGGCCAGTTCATGGGCTCCGATTCTCGGGTACAAGCGGATGTTCTACGGGATGATGAGAGGAGCCGAACTGGTGGCGGAAAAAGCGGAGCCGGACGAGATGTCACTCCAGATGAGATTCGATGCGCTTTCGAACTGGGCGAGTTTTAAAAAGAATCAAATCTTAGACTTCTTGGATCAAAGGCCAGAAGAATGGGAGCGCATCAGATTTATGATCAGACCCGCTTCCTCTGGACGAGAGTTGGAACTACGGTTCGACCGTTGGACAAAGTGGGGCCCGGAGTACGAGCCCCACTGGACGACGGGCGTGGACAATATTTACATGGCGTCCGTCAAGGACATGAGGGACTTCCTGCGGCACATGTACCTCAACCTCGACAGCGTGAACGACAAGTACAGATCGTTTATCCATCAGGAGTGGATCACGATGTTTGAGGCGTTCGACCCGGTGTGGATGAAACCTTGACTATACGATGTGTGACGGAAGGATTGAGAATAAACTTTCCCACATACTCCCCATCTGAAATCTTATTCATTACGGTGGTCGGCTTGTTGGACGAGTCCATGAACATGAACTTTCCATCGGCAACATCCCAATAGGTCTCGTTGTCGTGCGCGTACAATCCTACTGTCTTGTCCCTGTTCAGGGCCACGATGCCTACATGTCTTTTGATGCCTCTCTCCTCCGCCCAGAACTCCCACATATCTAGGTCTTTTTCCGGAGGAGGAATGGGTTTGCCCTTGACATCCAGCATCCTGCGCTTGAGCAGTTCGTATCCGCTCCATTTTTCGGTGACATAGTGTATGTGCGAAAACCTGCCGTTCTGCACCACGGCGCTGTACTCCTCTGCTTTAGAGAACGGACTCATAAAGAGACACTCTACTATGGGCACGCGCGAAATCTTCGCAGCCAAGTAAGGAACTTGATCTCCGAATGTCGGTCTGTACTTCAGGCACAGCGAATGGAACTCTTCCAGCCTTGGCCAGCCCTTTATCCTTTCCAGCGCCGAGGCAGAGAATATGGACGGCTCCCATGCGTGTACGAAGTACGGCGTGGTATCAAACTTGTTTATGTCCTTGGCTCCGAAGAAGAAATTTTCCACTCCCATGATCTTGACGATGCTCTGCTGGGACATCTCCAGATCGGTGTTCCTTCCTCCCATGAGGAGCAAGCAGTCGCCCGAGTCATAGTACTGCTCGAGAAGCTCCATGGTCTTGTCCATGTCCGTGCTGGAGTCGTCGTCCACCTGCATGAGCCATCTGGACTGAACGGGTTCGTCCTTGATGTACTTGAGGAGGCGACAGCTCAAAGGCATGCCCGGGCAGTTGTACCAGCCGTACGAATCGTCCAGAAAGTCGGGCCTCTGTTCGTCCTCCACAAGAAAGACTATTTTCGCCTTGATGGCGGGGTTGTCCAGTTTGTAGCCGTAGCTGTCTGTGAACTCCTTGAGCCTCTTTGTGTACTTTTCGTTCTTTGCACACGCAAGTACCGCAAGAACTATGTCGAATTTGACTTCCATGGCCTAATAGAGTGGACGAAGTGGTCTTTTGTCGCTAGAATAAGTGCATGGAAAAGACCACACTGCGCATACAGAACTGCTATTCCTGGCTCTACTCCGACAGGATGGACGTGCTGTCCGTCCTCCACGAGAGCATGAGGTTCAGGGAGAGGGGCTACTTCCACAGCAGGCTCTACAAGCAGAAGCTCTGGGACGGGTACACGGAGTTCTTCAGCAAGAAGACGGGCAGGTTCCTGACGGGCCTTCTGCCGGAGGTGCGGGCCGCCCTGAAGCACCTTGATCTGGAGTACGAGACGCTTGACGAGCGGGGGGAGTTCGATTTCGCCCAGGGAGAGATCGACGAGAAGTTCCTCGGGAGCGGGATAAATCTCTACGACTACCAGGTAGACCTGACCAATGCGCTCATCAGGAACAGGCGTGGAGTTATATGTGCGCCCACTGCCGCCGGCAAGACCAACATAATGGTCGCCATCCTCAAGGCGTTGCCCGAAAACTGCCCCACCCTCGTGCTCGCCAACAAGAAGAGCCTCGTCGAGCAGAACTACGACGAGATAGTCAAATGGGGCTTCCAGAGCGTCGGAAGGCTCTACGGCAAGTACAACAACCCCGGTGTGATCACATGCGCCACGGTGCAGAGCCTGCACAAGATGGAACCCCTGCTCGACAAGATCAAGGTTCTTGTGGTGGACGAGATACACGAGAACATGAGCAAGGAGCCGAAGAAGTACTTCAACAAGATGAAGAGTTGCTCGGTCAGGGCCGCGGTCAGTGCGACCCCGTTCAAGTTCGGAGGGAAGGACCTGTGCCAGAAGTGGCTTGTGAAGGGGTACTTCGGCCCTGCGTTCAAGTCCAAGAGCGCCGGGGGCGTTCTCACCACCAGCCACCTCCAGGAGCGGGGGATGCTCTCCAAGAGCAGGTGCACATTCTATCCCGTTCGGGAGCCCGATCTCAAGTACGAGGTCTACATGGACGCCGTCACGAGGGGCATAGCCGAAAATTGGCACCTTCACGAGTTGATCGCCAGACTGTCGAACAAACTGGAGGGCCGCACGCTGATACTGGTGGAGCGGATAGCCCAGGGGGACAGCCTCTCCTCACTGATCCCGGGTTCCCTCTGGGTGCAGGGGAAGGACGACCTTGAGACGAGGAAGATGGTCATAGAGAAGCTGAAGACATCGAAGGAGAAGGTGGTGGCCCTGGCGACGCAGCAGATTTTCACCGCCGGCATCAATGTCATGACCCACAATGTCATCAACGCGGCGGGCGGGCAGGCCGACCACCATATCATACAAAGGGTGGGCCGCGGGCTTCGCACGGCCAGCGACAAGGAAATCCTCAACTACTACGACTTCGTTTTCGAGAACAACGACTACCTTCTGCAACACAGCAAGAAGAGGATAAAGATACTCCAGAAGGAAGGCCATGAGATATCAGTCAGGCAGGATGTCGACTTCTAGGTGGCGCCCACGAACCTGGCCGCCATCGCCTTGCTGATCTCGTCCTCGGACATCCCCTTCTTCCTCAGGTGTTCCGCGAAGTCCCTCCTGGTTCTCATGCACCGTGGGAGTTGCTTCCTCGTCTCGTAGGATGGGTCGGAGTACCTGGCCATGGCGTCGAAGTCCGACTCGTGCCTGTCCTCCTTCAGAGTTCCGGCCGCAAGTTTCTTGAGGAGGTCGGAGACGAGGATTCCGTCCTCGATCGACCTGCGTATGTCGATCGCCCTTGAGTTGCCGGCCACGGACTTCACAACCCCGAGGCCCTTCAATCTCCTCCGTATTTCGGCGGAGAAGTCGGTGGTCTTCCTTGACATGAGGTGGGACTTCTCCTCCGCCCCCAGTTCCTCCCCGCCCGACACGACGCCCAGCACGGCATCCTTCGCGAGGGAGGCCTCCATCCACGCACCGAAATTAAGTTCAAACGAAGATCCCATGCCCTATATACAGTCCATGGGATCGTTTAAGCGCTGGGTGCTCCGCGAATGGAAGGATATTTTCGGGTTCAACAGGGACCCGCGGAAGAAGTCCGCCCCGGGGGTGCGTATGGACAAGCCCATCAAGAATATCAACTCCGACGAGGTGATCGAGTTCATGCTGGGCAACTCCGTCGGCGGCGTGGAGCCGATAATGGAGTTCTCCAACCAGATCAGATGGGGCGACTCCCCGGGGGCGATGAAGATGACCATCAGCCCGCTCGGCTCCTACAAGAGTATAGTGAGGAGGCTCCAGGTGGACCTAGAGGGGAACGAGGTGTGGACGTGCAAGCGCATGTTCCTCTACAAGGACATGGTGTTCGCCGACAGGCAGTTCGACGAGAACCTCGCGAACTTCATATTCGAACACATCGAAGAAATCCACAAGGAAGATCTGGAGGCTCCCTCCCACGACTACTCGGGGCTCAGGAGGCTGGTGGTCAAGACTGCCAAGCTCGCCCAGAGGAAGGATGTGATACCTGAAATATTCATCTTCAGGGGCGTAAAGGAGGTCGAGAAGGACAGGCACTACCTCATATTCTTCGAGCTCAGGGGACAGGGGGTCGAGGCCCCCGGCAGCGCGCGCGTGGAGCAGTTCGCCATAACCATGTCGTACAACCCGAGGACGGGAATGATCAGGAGCTTCGGGAACGACATTCAGTCACCTACCAAGGGCCACAGGTGGCTCCCTCAACCCTCGGAGTGGGATGAGTATTTCTCCTCAGGGCAGTCGGAGTCGGAGATTTCGGAGTGCATAACGGCGGCGTTGAGTACATACTAGCATGGAAAATAAGTCAATCACGGAGATGGCCGGGTCGTTCGCCATAGTCGGATGCAAGGACGACCCGAACTTTCAGGTATGGGGGGCGCGATCGGACCTGAAGTGCCGAAAGAAAAAGAAGAATCGAATACTGACCATGAAGTTCAAAGAGTGGATGGAACAAAGGGGGAATTGAGGTGGCAGACAAGAACAGCAGTTTGAAGAATGCGATAATGGATATAGCCCGTGGCCTTGAGACCGTGTTCAAGAAGTACACGAGGTCCACGAGGAACAGGGCCTGGGGGAAGATGATCAGCAAGGAAGGGGAGAAGGAAGTGGCGAGGATACTCAGGGATCCGAACCTCACGGTCTCCCCCTTCGGAAAACTCGCGAACCAAAAGGACTGAGGATGGACGAGAAGACAAGGATATGGCTCGACGACGAGCGACCCATGCCCGACGGATTCAATACCCATGTAAGGACTTCCAGGGACGCCGTGGCGCTGATAGAGCGGGGCGGCGTCGAGGCCATATCGCTCGACCACGACCTGGGCGACGCGTCCAACGGCACCGGTTACGACGTGGCCAAGTTCATAGAGGAGGGTTCGTTCACGGGTCGGGTGAGCCGGATGGAAGTGACAGTCCACTCCGCCAACCCGGTGGGTTCCAAGAACATCAAGGCGTGCATAAATAAAGCAAATGAATTCTGGAGGCAGAATGAGGTTCTCTGAATGGGTCGAATTGAGGGAGGCGAAGGACGCTTGCTACCACAAAGTCATGCGCAGGTACGGGGGCAAGCACAGTGCGTACGCCAGCGGAGCCATGGTGACATGCCGCAAGAAGGGCGTCGAGAACTGGGGCGAGGGCGGCATGAGGGAGTCGACCTTCGACCTTGAGAAGGAGAGGGGACTCAGGGGGTGGTTCGACAGGAACCATGGGAAGGGATGGATCGACTGCAAGGCCAGCAGGAAGGGCCATCTGGTCTCTTGCGGTCGCAAGAAGGCGGGAAAGGGGGCGGACAGGGCGTACCCCGCGTGCCGACCGACGCTTTCGGCTTGCAACCCGAAGGGCAAGAGAAGGAAGAAAAGCGGCAAGGCCGTATCATGGGATTAGACCCCGCATAAGGAAAAAATCTACACCATTAACCTTTTGGTGGACATACATACCCGTTGGTTCGCGCTGCAACGGGAGGGATTTTATGTTCCACAAAGCGTTCATGGCGGTGTTCATGGCGGCGTTCATGGCGGCTGCCTTCGGGGCTTGCTCGGCCGGGACGATCGACCCGTCCGTGTCGGACGATGAGTACCTGAAGTACGGAGCCAAGCACAAATGCGTGGTCGAGGTTCACGGCGAGTGCATGTGCAATAAGAGGAAGGAAGACGAACCCCACAGGTTCTATGCCAGCGCGGTTTTGATATCGCCCCGGTGGGCATTGACGGCCGCCCATGTGGTCCACGGCAACGCCGACATAAAGTTGAGGGTCGAAGGTAAGAACCATGCCGTGAAACGGGTGATCGTCAACAAGAACTTCCGAGAGGAGGCTCTTGGACGCTACGACATAGCCTTGTGCGAGTCGGAGGACGACATCGAACTGGATTTCTACCCGCAACTGTACGAGGGAGGCTCCGAGGTCGGCTCCGTTGCCAGTATATGCGGGTACGGCGTGCATGGGACGTTCTCTTCGGGGGCTTCCAAGACGGACGGAAAGAAGAGGGCCGGATCGAATGTGATCGACAGGGCGGAGAACCATGTCATGTTCTGCTCTGCGACGGGCGGCAGGAAGACCAACCTGGAGTTCATGATATCGCACGGCGACAGCGGAGGAGGCCTTTTCATAGACCGCAAACTCGCGGGCATAAACTCATTCGTGTCGGCTGCGGACGGCAAGACCAATTCGGACTACGGAGACGAGTGCGCCCACACGAGGGTAAGCATATTCGCGAAGTGGATCAAATCCCACATGAAGGGAGAGGAACCAGACGACGACATCGAAAGATGAGCCCGATCAGGCCACGGAGGCGATGTAGTTCTCTACATTGAAAGAAGGCCTCCAGCCAAGCAAGGAACGCGCCCTCTCGTTGTCGGCGAGGGTCTCCCTCATCTCGCCGACTCTGGCGGGGAGGAAGGTGATTTTTTCGGAGATCATTTGTGCGATCTCCAGGACGGAGATGTTGGAACCGGAGCCTATGTTGAAGACCCCGCGCATTTCCTTCTTCGTAAGGGACGCTTCCGCGGCGAGTATGTTCGCCTTGGCGACGTCGTAGACATGCGTGAAATCCCTGCGCTGGAGCCCGTCCCCGACCACGGTGAGGGGCTGTCCCGCGGCCTTCTGCCTCTTGAATATTCCTATGACGGGTGCGTAAACTCCCTTGGTTGGCTCCCTCGGGCCGTAGACATTGAAGTAGCGAAGCACTACCGTCTCAAGCCCGAAGAGATCGCTGTACATCCTGCAGGCCTTTTCCGCTGCCACCTTGGAGACGGAATAGGGGTTCATGGGGTCGTCCAACTGCGACTCGACATTGGGAACCGAGTTCTTTCCGTAGGCCGCGCTGGTGGACGAGAGCACCATTCTCCTGACCCCGTTCGACCTGCAGCACTCGAGCAAGGTCGCCGTTCCTACGACATTGGTGTCGAAGGCCTTCACGGGATTTTCCATCGTATTGCCTATTCTGGCCTCCGCGGCCAAGTGAAATACGAATTCGATCCCGGAGAACAGCCGCGACATGGACTTTTGGTCGCACACGTCCACCTTGTGGTTTTCGGCCCTGCCGTTCCAATGGAACTTTTCGCTGGAGTCGGAC
>Ga0194055_10004784_pt1 | contig 10048 bp, 6 predicted proteins | sample SepL449m_MetaG_FD_155482 | JGI IMG/M metagenome (GOLD analysis project Ga0194055, IMG submission 155482) | Anoxic zone freshwater microbial communities from boreal shield lake in IISD Experimental Lakes Area, Ontario, Canada - Sep2016-L442-9m | ecosystem: Environmental > Aquatic > Freshwater >... | reverse complement strand
TCCCATACCGCCATGACCGATCTGCTCGACGATGTCGTAGTCACCAAATCGCATCCCCGGAGAAAATGGGACATCGACGTCATCGGCCGGCCATGTATCGTATCCACCGGGGGAACCCGTGACTTCCAGCAGACTTCCATTGACCGCCCGGTGTATTTCGAAATGGACCTTCAAGTCCTGCTCCAGCAGTGGAAACCGCGCCAGGTAGTCATCGAGGTTCGGGGATTCGCCAAGATCTTCCAGAACGACAACTTCGTTGTAGACAAGATCGAGCAGAGCTTCGCGATCGTTCTCTAGAGGCGACCCGGCGAGCAGTGATTCAACGGAAGGACGCTCGCCATCGATCAGCGATTGACGCTGGCGATCAAGGATCGAATCGAGAATGAATTGTGCCGATTCAGGCATCGCTTTCGTCCAATCCCAGTTCCGCCATGACCCGATCCAGAGCCCGGGTCAGTTTCTTCCGCAGGGCAACGTCGGTTGCCCCCAGTTCGTCCGCCAGTTCCGGCCAGGTTCGGCCGATCGATCGCTGCTCCGCCAGATAACGTTCTGAATTGTCTAACCTTTCGCAGACTTTTTGCAGGATTTCACGCGCCGACGCTTGCTCGCTGGGGTCTGAAGCCCGGTCAGCGACAACGATCCCGGCGTCGTCATCATCAATTGCGACTCCTTTGCGAATATCCCGTCGTTGAGCCTGCATCCGGCTCACCTGATTTCGTAATTTATTGCGAGTAATCGCCGTCAGCAGATGTATCAACTGGTCTGGCGAATCGAGTTCGTACTGACCAAGCGCCGTCCGCACAAAAAAACTGGCCAGCACCGACTGGCAAATATCCATCGAATCCAGAACTTGGCGCATGCGAACATCACGCAGGTGAATCCGAACCACCCGTCGTATCGCGTTTTCGTAGCGTGTCGCCAGTTCGCGTGCGGCCTCCTGGTCGCGGTTGCGAACGCGGCGAATGAGCTCACGGAATTGAGCCCCGTCCGGCACTGCGGTAGTCCTTAAGAAAGAAAATTGGCTTTCGGCACAGATCCCGACCCCACCGATCGAAAGTCTCTTTCGTTAAGCCATCCCCTTCAGCCTATCAAAGTGTAGACATGTTCAACAATATTTCTTGTCAATTCCCGTCCCAGGTCATAAGTTCCGTTGAAATGGTCCCTTCCATTCAGTTCATCAGGGTTCCTGCAGCAACCGGACAGCCGGAAACCAAAGATTTTCTGTTTTTTTTCAATTTCCTGATGGCTTGTACCATGAGGAATCGTTCCTCGCCGGGAAAATGCCACTGATCAGCGACATTTCATCGCTTGACATCGATTCTCATCATCAGCATGATGCCTGTGGTCGGGCTGAAATTTTGACCGGCAAACAGTCCTTATTTCAGTTGGTCACCTGTCGGAATCTGGACTGTGGGTGACACTTGGAGCAGGGGTGGCTGGCTGGGCCAGGCCAGTCCCATGTACGGGAAAGAACACATGTCAACTGGACAACGTCGGCTGGATATCGAAGAGATTGGTGGCGTCACTGTCGCCAGGTTCGTCGACAAGAAAATCCTCGACGAAACGAACATTCAAAACATCGGGAATCAACTGTTTGCGCTCGTCGACGAAGACGGTCGCAAGAAGATAGTTCTCGACTTCAGCATCGTTGAATACTTGTCCAGTGCTGCACTCGGCAAGCTGATCACGATGGACAAGAAGGTTAAGACAGCCAAGGCCAAACTGCGTCTGTGCTGTATTCGACCAGAAATCTACGAAGTTTTCGAAATCACTCGTCTCAACAAGATCTTCGACATCAAATCCACCCAGGACGAAGCCCTGGACGGTATCTGATCGCCGGTGATTTGCGATGAGTTCCGTGGCTCTCGTGTGCGAGAGCCCGCTCGACTCTTCAACCTTCTTATCGGTCTCGTCCGGACACCATGGCGGTTCACGATCAATTCGAAGTTGTGATTCCCAGCTCGACCGAAGCCGGACAGGAGCTCCTTGAGCGTGTCATGGGTCGGATCGAGTCGCTGGAGTCCTTTTCCATGAAGGATGCGTTCGGCATTCGCCTCGCCTTGGACGAGGCGATTGTGAACGCTATCAAACATGGCAATGGATTTTCGCCAGACAAGACCGTCCGCGTGAATTGCACCATCGCCGATGATCTCTTTCGAATTGAAATCGAAGATCAAGGTCCGGGGTTCTGTCTGGAAGACGTTCCAGATCCGACAGAAGAAGAAAACCTCGAACGCCCCTGCGGACGAGGCATCATGCTGATGCGATCCTTCATGTCGAAGATCGAGTACAACCCGACCGGCAATAAGGTGGTGCTGGAAAAGATTCCCAGCACCAAGTGAATTTCGAGTCACACACGCAACGACTCGAATTACGGTAATTCCTCTCGCGATCCGGGAATCGCCGGCAGTCGCCAGAGATTGATGACTCCGGCATGGTCTTGTGAAATCGCCAGGCGGTCATCCGGCGACATCGAAATCGCGGCGACCGGCTTTTCGTGGCCTCGAAAGATCAGCATTTCTTTTGAGGCTGATTCGTCCCACAGCCAGATCGAGTTATCTGCCAGACCTGTCATGAAGCGACCACCGTTGGGTGAGGTTGCGACTGCATAGATGTGTCCCCCGGTAACCTTCCCTTCTTTAATCTTGGCTTTGCGCTGCAGATCCCAAAAGTCCCACGTGAAGGCACCAGCCAGGAGCACCCGTTGTCCGTCATGAGTGAACTGCCCGCAATAATTGTGATGGCCATTGTTCAGTTCGAATGACGCGCCCGTGACCAAGTTCCAGACCTTCGATTCGTTGCGAATTCCGTTTGACAGGCCCCAGGCGCAATCAGGTGTGATCGAGCGCCACCAGACCTCTTTCTCGGTCAATCCGATTCGTCGTACTTCAGCCTTGGTGACGCCATTGATCAAAGCCAGATCGAGATCGCCGCGGCACGAGTACGCGATTTGTGTTCCATCTTTTGCGGCCGAAAGCAGAGTCCCCGGTTCAACGTTCTTGAGGCCGATTTCAGAGAGCTGTTTCTGAGTTGAAGGGTCCCAGAGGCGAATCGTCGCATCGTGACCTGCGGAAACAATGCGTTGCCCATCCTCAGAAAACCGAGCCATCCAGACTCCCTTGGTGTGCCCGGAAAGTTTTACCGCGTTGGCCCCAGACAGAGCATCGGCAACGATGATGTCATTGCCATCGCCAAAAACCACACGCTGGCCATCCTGCGAAAATACTCCGAATTGACTTCTCCCCAGGTTCCCCTGCCAGGATCTGACCAATCCGGGTTCCCCGTGACCACCTGTCGAAACGGTTTTTGGCCTCGGGCGATGCGGCTTGTTCGCGAGGTACGAAGCCAGTCGCTCTCCGCTGGCACTGTCCTCTCCGGCCATTGATGCCGCCCGCTTTTCCAGTTCGATTGCCTTATCGAATTGACCACACTCGGCGTGCGCCATGGCGAGCGTTGAGACCGAATCCCTGGTTTGAAACGGACGCAAATCCGAACCTCGTTTGGCATTCTCCAGCGCCTTCGGACCATTGCGAAGCTCGCTCTTTTCGCAGGTCGCCAGCAATTTCGCCAGGCGTGTATATCCGTGATACGAATTGGGCGACTTGCTCACCATCATTTCCAGATCTGCGATCGCTTCTGCGAACCTTTTCTGCGATTGATAAACACTGGCCCGAATCGCCAGGGCTGGCAGAAAATCTCCGCGGGTTTTCAGAACCTTCGTCAACGAAGCAACCGCCTCGTCGTAATCCCCCCGCTTCTGCGCGAGCCTCGCGTTTGCGACCTGTTCGGCGAGCGGCGCCAACGCGTCCGGCAGATTACTGGTTCGCGCCTTGCCCACGGTCACCTTTTGTTTGCGCAAAAGATCTGCCGCCACCACGGCCGCGACACTTTCCACCCGAAACGGTGTTGCAGCGGTCTGCAGATACTCTTTCGAAAGCTCTTTCTGTCCATGCTTCCCGAGAAACTGACCTGCCGCCAGATAAAGATAGGGGACACTGTCTTCATGGGAATTGTAGGCCAGCAGTTCGAAGACGAGTGGATCCCAACGCCCCTGTTCCTTTCCGGCCAACAGATTCTGAAAGCAGCTTGCCAGATCGAGAACCGGATTGTTGGATGGCAGAGTTGTCTCGAGTTCGCGAAACAATTCGTCGCGCACGGCAGTCGCCCCTGCCTCATCCGCGAGGACCGCGGCATAGATCCCCGCTGCCCCGTCATGATCGTCTCTGAGCAGTTCGCGCAGGAGCACTATCGCCTCGTCCCGTTTCCCATTCAACAGATGCGCCGTCGCAAGCCGCCACTTCTTGCCGGAGTCGAGTGGTTGAACCAGCGATTTCCAATGTTTTTCCGCCAGCGTTCGAGCTTCCTTACTTTTGCCCCGGCCTGTCCGCACGCACCAGAGGTACCAGTTGTCGGCGAGGTTCTCGTACCGTGTCGAAACGAGTTGCTGATATTTTTCAGCGTCGACCCAGTTTTCGATCCCTTCCGAATAATGCGATGCGGACAACAAACCAAATGCTGAGAACGATTCAGCCGCTTCCATCGCATGTGATTTCGCCTGCTTCCATTTTCCTTGCCTCATCAGCCAGTCGGCCAATTCTGAATGGATATGTGCATGGTCCAACCCGAGACTCGGCAGCTTCAAAGCCTTCTCCAGATCGGCCTGCCACAGGTCGCGCTGCCCGAGTGCGACGTGCAGCTTGGATAATTCCAGATACGTTGAGCACGAAGGAGAAATGTCGACAGCTCGTTGAAGGCACCGCAGGGCATCGGAACTGCGCTGATCCGCCTCGTACCTGCGAAATAATGCCATCAGTACGACGACGTTTCCCCCGTATTTTTCTTCCCACTCTGCCAGTGGCAAATTCGGGTTTCGCTTAATTTCATTGGCAATTGCCTTCGGCGAATGAGGGCTGATTCGAAACAGATTTCCTTTATCTGGTAGCGAGACGAGCGAGGCCTGGGCGCGAATCGCATCTTCGTAAATCTGGTCTGTGTTGGTAATGATCTTGAACGCGACTTTGTCCCCTTCGCGGGAATCCAGCCGCTCGTACATTTCAATCGTCAGCGGAATTGCAGCTGGTTCGAGCAAGTTCTTGTCGATCGCGGTTCCGAGATTTCCGAGTGCCGTTGCCGCCGCTCGCTTATCACTGCTGAATCCTTCGAGAAACTTTTCAAAAGGATGCCCTTGCACCAGCGGTTTCAATCGCTGAATCGTTCCATCAGCATTAACACCCAGCGCGTCCACCTCAACGTGCAGTATCCGGTAGGCCTGAGCAAATGAGATGTCTCGTAAAAGATCCGCCAGTACCACCCAGGATGGCCCTGCGTGATCTTTGATTCCGCCAGCAGACTGCAGAGCTACGAGCAGTTCTTTGCGCCTGGAGTTTTCGGTACGCGGATCCATCTTGCGCCCCTTGGCGGCATCGGCAACTTTTTTGGCGGCCGCCGGCAAATCGGGGATCGCCGCAGATCTTTGATAGAGATGAGGCCACATTTCGTTGAAGCCAACCTCGGTCACACCTCGCATCACTCCCAGTGCTGGCATATCGGCGAGCATGTCAGCGGCGCGACTGCAGGCGGGATTCGTCGTCAGAAACTTCTGAAGGACTTCCAGCGACCGGACCTTTTCATTCTCAAGATCGACTAACCCGGATCGCAGATACAGAGCCAGTTCCTGGTCGCTTCCCTTCACTTGCTCCAGAGACGTCGGCTTGAACTCGCAATAGGCTTGAATCAAGTCGAGCCAGCTTGGCGCGGCGTCACCCTTGGCGACTCGCGCCGCCGCTACCGCGTCTAGTGCCGCCGCATGCCGTCCCGCCAGTGCGCGAGCATATGCCCGATGAGCGAGCGAAAATGGCGTCGGTCCGTATTTTGACACCAACCGCTGAGCATACAGCAGCCCCCGCGCTTTAAATCCCTTCGAAGCCGGGCTCCAATGGAAATCAGTCAGACTGCCGAGGTTGCTGTAACTTTTGGCCAGCCCCGCCAAAGCCTCCGGACTTTCACCATCGGTTGCAATCTGCGCATGCAGGTAGCGGGTCAGAGCGAACTGGCTGACAACATCCAGCCGGTTTTCTGGCTTGGCTCCCGGACGGGTCCCAGATGCTGATTTGCGATTGGCCTTCTGAAAGCCCGCCTTTTGCAGCACCTCCACAAAGGCTCCACGCGACATCGCTTCTACCTGCTCGACCAGTGGTTCATACCAGTTCTGATCGGGAACGGGCATTTGCGGTGACGTCCAGGTGAGTGGTTGACCGCTCAACTCCCGTCGACTGATCGTGACTGTGAAATCGTACGGAACCACGGCAAATGGGTCCGAAGCTTTGCTCTCGGATTTCGTGAAACCGACAATTGTGACCTGAAATGGGCCGGGGGCGGCGTTCCCCGTCGGGATCAATTCACCAATGGCACGATCCAGTGTTGGCAGCCCCAATTCCTCTTCAGCCGAGATCAACAATCCCTGCCGCGCCAACTCACGCAACAATGATCCGAGTGTGTCCGTCCGAGTCACTATTCCGTCGAGCGATACCGCAACGACTTTTTCATAGCCCTTTGGCATCCCTCCTTGTTCCGCTTTCTGCGGCACCTGGGCAGCACATTCTTGAGGTGACCAAAATCGCGAATTCACAGCAATCATCGCCATTACGAGAGGCCAAATTACCAGCTTCGTAAACCACTTTGATCTGCTTGCCACAAAAGCTCTGCGCTGCAACATCGACGTGAGTAAGTGGACAACAGAATTCAATTTGTCATGGCACATGATGGGAATCTCCGCTGAGAAGGTGCGACAACGGCTCGATGATATTAACCATATGACACATTGAGTTACAGAGTCCAACTTTGAATAATGACGAGCGAGATTGGGGATGTCAGGAGTTGATGAATCGGCCCGCGTCCACGCCGATATAGACTTCCGCTTCTGCCTGTGAACGGCGAAAATGCGGCGTTGGTTCGCGGAGCGAACCACGACTATGGGAGCTGCCCTTATCGTATCCAATTCCTCCGAGGAATTACATCATTTCACAGGAACAGCCGGCGCTGACGTGGGCTTCTGAATACGGACTGTCATCTGTGACGGCATCGTAGCTGAGTGATAAATGCGTTGTGTCGCCTTCTGGAAATCGGCTGGTTTGGCAGTGTAGATATCCACGAATGTCTGCGGATTGCGATCAATCAATGGGAACCAACTGCTTTGCACCTGGATCATGATCCGATGGCCAGGCCGAAAGGCATGACAAACATCTGGAATCGTGAACTTCACCAGATCTGGCTGGTTTGGCACAAATGGCTCAGGCTTTTCAAAGCTCTTTCGGTATTTTCCGCGAAAGACGTCACCGCGGATCAATTGCTGATAGCCCCCCATCCGAACTCCACCGGGATTCTCTTTGGGATCGGGATAGTCATTGGGATAAACATCAATCAACTTCACTACCCAGTCAGAATCCGTTCCAGACGTTGATACGTACAATTTGACTTCGAGTGGACCAGCGAGTGTCGTATCAACATCGAGCGGCTCACTTTGATAGACCACGACATCCGGTCGGCGTGCGGCATGTCGTTGATCGGCCGTCATGTATTCCGGGGCCATGCCGATGTTGATTTTGTCCAGATACGGAACCGGCTTTGCCGGATCGCTTGGATACTCGTCATAGGCAGATATGGAACCGGATTCCTGTGGGATCTCATTGTCCAGCTTGCCCCCTGAATGGAAGTAAAGCGTCTGTGCAACCACGTTCTTTGGAGGCCAGGCGTCGTACTTCTTCCAGACGTTGGTCCCAGTTTCAAAAACCCAGGCCTCGGGGTGAGTCTGCTTGCCTTCGCCCTTCAGATGAAATTCAAAAAACGGAAACTCAATCTGCTCGCGATAGAATGCCGCCGTCTTCGAGTTGAACGTCACATGCCCCAGTGTTTCGCCATCGCCTCGAGACCATCCTCCGTGAACCCACGGTCCCATCACAAGGATATTAGTACCGTTGGGGCTGCCAGCTTCGATCGCCTTGTAGGTCTCAAGAGCACCGAACAAATTTTCGGCGTCAAACCACCCCCCGACAGTCATGACTGCCGGGCGAATCTGTTTCAGGTGAGGGCGCAGATTGCGTTCCTTCCAGAATTCATCGTAATTTCCATGCTTCATCACTTCATTCCAGAATGCGACATCCCCCTTGTAATAGAGAACATCCGCATTCGGCAGCGGCCCCATCTGCAGGAAGAATTCATATCCGTCAGGGGTATCGTGATCGAATTTGAATTCGAACTTCTTCGTTGGCTCAGGGCGAGGACGCCCGAATGTCGCCATAAAATTGAAGGCATGTGGCAATTGCAGGGCACCGTTATGATGCCAGTCATCCCCCACGAACCAGTCGACGATCGGGGCCTGCGGTGAACATGCGGCAAGTGCCGGGTGCGCGTCAATCATTCCGGCGCTGGTGTAAAAACCAGGATACGAGATTCCCGTCATCCCAACTTTGCCATTGTGATTGGGAATCTGCTTGATCAGCCAGTCGATCGTGTCGTAAGTGTCAGTACTCTCGTCAATCTGCTGCGGAGTCTTCTGGGCGAGGTGAGGGCGCATATTGACGAACTCGCCTTCGGACATCCACCTCCCTCGAACATCCTGATAAACGAAGATGTACCCGGCCTTGCCAAACAGCGGAGAAGGCCCCAGATCGCTTCGGTACTGGTCAACGCCATACGGCTTCACGTTGTAGGGAGTTCGTGTCATCAGCATGGGGTACGTCCGACTCGAATCCTTCGGAACATAGACGGACGTGAACAATCGTTTTCCGTCACGCATCGGAATTCGATACTCATACTTCGTGTAATTCGCTTTGACGTGCTCAATCCCCTGGGCCTGTACGTGAACTTCGGCAAGCGTCACGAGAAAGACAAGCGTCGCCATGACGATGGATCGAACGACGGATTCAGTACGAAACGAAGAACGCATGAGGGACTCCTGCCCAAGGATTTTTGATATTGTCGTCTGTCCACCGCAGCTTTAAGGGAGACTTCACAACAATACCGCGTGCAAACAGCGGCGTCACGCATTCCGTAGATTCGCATGAGAAGATCAGGCCTCGCCACTTGCAGATGGCAGAGACACCGTCGCGTTCCTGCGGACGGAGTTCAAAACCGACGTTCCCAACCGTATCATTCCAGCAATCAGGGCCGCGCCGGCATGTACTCATCGGGACGGAAGGAATTTCCACAATGCGACTTGCAATGCTTTTGTTTTTTAGCCTGATTTCGTTGGGAACGACGGGAGTCTTCGGCCAGGAACCGAAACCCGGCCAGCAGGTTGCACAGATGTTCACAGGAAAGAGTCCTGCGGAAAACCTCGGTTACCTGATCTATCTTCCGAAGAACTATCAGCCGTCAGAGAAGTTTCCGCTGCTGATCTTCTTGCACGGTTCGGGCGAGCGTGGAACCGAGATTTCTCTGGTAAAGAAGCATGGTCCCCCGAAACTGATTGGTCTGGGGAGAGATTTTCCGATGATCGTTGTTTCACCGCAATGCCCGGCCGATGAGCGGTGGAACGCAAAAGCGATGCTGCATCTGCTGACAGACCTGGAGTCGCGATATGCGATCGATCCACGGCAAGTTCACATCACGGGCCTGAGCATGGGTGGCTCAGGAACATGGTCATTGATTGCAACAGCACCGGAGCGATTTGCGACGGCGGTCACGATTTGCGGGCACGGCGACCCCTGGATGGCTGAACCAGCGTCACGACTGCCTGTCTGGGTCATTGTCGGCGATCGTGATCGTGTCGCAGCGAACCTGTTGGGGATGGTGGATTCACTGCGAGCCAGAGGAGCCGATGTGAAGTGGACTCTGATGACTGGGATCGGTCACGACAGTTGGACAGAAACGTACGCGAATCCAGAACTCTACGAATGGATGCTTCGCCATCGCGCTGATCCGCGATGATGGAGGGGATTAGCATCACCGCGACAGATCGCGTTAGCTCGGTCATTCGCACATTAGGAAAGTCTCACGGGAATGCCCCCATCCCGATGAGATCATCACGCTGCACGCCTCTCGGGAGTCG
>Ga0194055_10004778_pt1 | contig 10051 bp, 8 predicted proteins | sample SepL449m_MetaG_FD_155482 | JGI IMG/M metagenome (GOLD analysis project Ga0194055, IMG submission 155482) | Anoxic zone freshwater microbial communities from boreal shield lake in IISD Experimental Lakes Area, Ontario, Canada - Sep2016-L442-9m | ecosystem: Environmental > Aquatic > Freshwater >... | reverse complement strand
CATTGACTATGTATATGATTGGACTAATTGCGAATCCGCGGCAGAATGCAAAGTATTGTTGCAATCATTGGAGGCCAATAAAGGTATTTTTCTAGGCGAATTTGTAAAAGCAATTACAAAAATTAATAATATCTCGTGTGAAATGGAAAAAATTGCAGAAAGTATTGGTAATATGTCTCTTTTGAGCAAGCTGAAAGAAATTCCACAATTAACACTAAAATTTGTAGCAACGAATCAATCATTATATGTGTAAATTATCCAAAATCATTCACTTAAGTTTCGGATTTTAGTCGGTCTCCTTCGCTTTCGCTACGGCTACCTCCAAAGCAGCTGACAATTTTTTCAATATTTCTTCGTATTACTGCTCTGAATGATTGTTGTTCAATGAGTTCATGAACCTCTTTATAAAGCAAATCATCAACAATAAATATTTTATATAAAGTTTGAAATGAAGGAAACTGCGATTGATTTTCAAAATAGATTTTATTATCCGAAATAAACTGGGACACCGTTTTTCTCTTATTTTTTGGAATAGATAGGGTTGTGTTTAGAGATGTATTTATTACTACGATATCGTGTATAAATGTCGCATTGTCAATTATTCTATTGCTAGGCGATACTAGCGGATTTCCTTGATAGCTAATAATCGTTTTTCTTGAGGTATTTCCCAGGAATAAATTGTCCTCCACTTTTTCATATAATTCGTTGAGGCTTGAACTCGGATTCAAAATAATGCACGTAGGTGGCTGTTTATTATAATGAATTTGAAACAAAATGTTTATCTCAGTTTGTTTCAAAAATTTGCTCTCGTGTAGCATTGTAACGGTTATCCAATAAAAGCATATCAAGCGGAATTATATTTGTCAATTTTTTTATGCTAAGGAAAGTGAGATTGTATGTTTGCTTTCTTATTTGAATGCATAACAATTAGAATACTTAATATTTTGATTATATATTCTCAGTAAGGGCCTGGAAATGCAGATTTCAGGGGGTCAAAAGTATTCGTGAAAATGAAAAAAGGACAAAAAAAATGTCCTTTTTTTGAAAGTGCCGACCTTTTCATGAAATCGTGTTTTTTGAAACTCACTCTTAGCATAATGCTCTAAATTACAAAAAAAACACGCAAAAAACACAGAGCATAATTTTTGCATTTTTCTTGCAAAAAAAACAGGGGGAAAACAGGCATCCAAAAGTGCATCCAAAAAGGATAAAAATGCATCCGGAATTTTCCCACCAAATATTTTATTATTAAAATCTTACGTTACGTCGTAATAAAGTGAAATAATTAGCGATCTATATTTGCATGCTATTTCCAAAACCTCAATTTTGAGTGCAATGGATGCCCGATTTCCCCCGGATTTTCCCCCATTTATAATTAGCACAAAAAAGTATTTAGGGAAAAATAGTATTCTAATATAGGACAAAATGGATGCACAATTTCCCAAAGATCAGGTGAAATTTTATTGTGAATGTTGCGATATCAAAACAAATAACAAAAAAGATTACACGAAACATTTATTGACACCTAAACACAAAAAAAACGATGAAAAGATGCAAAATGATTCTGAAAATTCCTCGCTACATGACTCATTTACTTGTTTATGTGGAAAAAGTTATAAATATAGACAGGGCTTGCAAAAACACAAAAAAAATTGTGACCAAAAAATGTGCAAGAATGAAAAAATGCTAGAACAACAAGACCATGAAATGGATGAAAAACATATATCGGAATTTAAAATGCTCGCAGAATTGTTCAAACTACAAATGAATGAAAATAAGGAACTTAAAGAACTTATTATTGAGCAAAATAAACAAATGATGGAACTTGCAAAAGAAGGCAAAAATATTACAAATAATACGAACAATACAACTAATAATAATCATTTCAATTTGCAGTTCTTTTTGAATGAACAGTGTAAGGATGCACTTAATATTATGGACTTTGTCAATACGATTAAGCTACAAATATCGGATTTAGATATGATTGGTAGATTGGGATATACGGAAGGCATGAGCAAAATATTCATTCGGAATTTGAAGGAGCTGGACATTTTCAAGAGACCAATTCATTGCAGTGACTTGAAGAGAGAAACCTTGTATGTGAAGGACAAAGACGCCTGGGAAAAGGAAAATGACGAAAATTTTAAAATAAAACAAGCTATAAAAGGAATTGAAAATAAAAATATAAAGCAGCTTCCACAATGGAGGGCTGAAAATCCTACAGCAGAAGATACAGATACCAAGAAACATTTGGATTATCAACATATATTATGCGAATCAATGGGCGGCTCCACGTTAGAAGATGACAATAAAAAACACGAAAAAATAGTAAGAAATATTGCCAAAGAGGTTGTTATTGATAAAAATACTGCGAAATAATATATATTCCCAAACAACTTAAAGAAGACCCCCATCCCCCAAAAATATAATAACTTATTTTTCATGCAAATTCAAATAAAATCGTTCAATCGTTGTTAATAAATTAACGTTCCCCCAAAAGGCTATTGGTCTTTTTTCTTTAATATAATCAATCGCCTCTCTTGGAGTAATATTATAATATTGCATCAGATAACACGCTACAAGCGCACACGATCTTTGCATTCCTGCAAAACAATGAACTAAAACTGGACCCTTTTTAATTATGCTGTTGTGCATAAGTTCCATTACTTGCGTATCATAAATATATGACAGCATTTTGGCGCTTTCACTTGGGTCATCATCAATTGGGATTCTGATACAATTTCTATGATTTTTTGGAAATGGAATATCCGAATTGCGCGTGCAATTTACAATCATTGAAAATTTATCGGAACTTTCCAATGATTTTGCGCTACCCAAAAATAAACAGTCGGTTATTTCATCATAGACATTGTCATACATTATTATATATATTTATTAAGATTTATATAATAATCCGTTATTCTATTTATTTATTTTCCTGTCTCTAATTTCATATATTTTGTAAGGTCGAGTTCTGTAACATTATTAATGGTTGGGTTGCATATAGTCCAGTAATTAACCGGGTTGCCTTTATTATCAAAATATGCATGACCTTGATAATTTAAACTTGATTTAGTTTTATCAACAAATAGTTGGAAAATTGCGTCATTTCTTTGTGCCCCAACTTGGCTTTCTTTTCTATGAATGGCCACTTGAAGTTCTGCTTTTTTAGCAATAATATATTCTGCTTGAGTCCCTTTATACGTGCTGGGCTTTGTCCAAAGATTGCGCATATAATGACCATTAGATAATAGCAATAAAGGATTTTTGCTGTCCATTTGTAACCCAAGTGTATCATTTAATAACCCAGAAAAGGTTCTTAATTTTCCCGAATTATATTGTATATCAATTAATACTATTATTATGCAAGGATCATTGTCCCATAAGTAATTCCATCTTTTTACTCCTAATAAAAATTGAACATCCGTAATTTTTGGAGCCAAGTCATCCACAAACAGAGCATCTAATTGTTCCGTTGATACACCAGGTCCTTCAATTGGTATAGTTGGAAATTTTGCATATTTAGATAGTTTTTTTTGTTCTGGAGTTAATTTTGGCCAAAACCCAGTTAAAGCAGGACCGTTAGACAATGGAACACTAGTATCAGTTGATGACAGTAAATGACCTATTCCAAGAGTAGGATTTCCATCTTTATCTGGATATGCATAATTTGTCCATATGCCGTTGGGTTGTGCCTGCGATCCATTCGTATTTCCACGTTGCCTAGTTAGTGGGTTTTTTTCTATAAATGGAACACGGCCTTTATTAATACCATTTTCTAAAAACCGCACGGTTTGAGCATATACCCTCAGCAATTCTGGGTCTAAAGGTTTAAATTCTACTATTGTAGTAGGTTGAGCCGCGGCAGCAGCTATTCCAGCGTTTAATTGTGTTTTTGCATTTACCGTGTTAATATTAAAAGTATTTGTAGCATTAGTAATAATTAATTTTGCTTTTGATGCAACTCCATAAACGGCATCTGTTGGGATTTTCCTTCTAGGAGTATTTCCAGAATTTGCAAACCACATAGCATTAGAAATAACACCATTTAAAACATCAGTTTCATTGTTTATAATATCAGATGCAGTAGCAATTTCATCTGAAGCGGTATCAATTGTTTCATAACGAGGAAAACATCTACCAGTTAAATTGTCCCCAATCCCATCAACATAATTCATTTTATAATCAACCCCCATCATCTCCATTGTAAAGTAACTATCAGGGTATGATCTTACGCTTAAATAATTTAATGAGCAGTCTAACGCGCTTTCTAGATCGTAAAATGCACCATCATTATGTCCAGTTAAATTATCAATATGTTGATATATATAAATAGGTTCGTCCGGGTCTTTTTCACCAAAATCAATTGTTTCATCGCCAAATATTAAAATTTTTACCACAGCTGCTCCTATTGGCATTTTATAATATAAGATAAGATAAGATAATATAACAAAATCATTCTTTAATCCTTTCTACTTGCTTCTAAAATAATGTAAATTGGCATAATATTAAAAATGTTTATATATATAAAATATGTCAGTTACTAAAAAGCCTGGAAGTGGAGATGAAGATAAAGATTCTGTTGCCCATTCTTTATCAACGTCTCCTATATTAACTATTAGTTTTGTTATAATGGGTCATGATAGTGGTGTAATAGAACGAGAATTTCCATCCAACCGTAAATATAAATTGGATATAGCAATGCTTGAAGAACCATGTTTAGACGAAACTGCTGAAGAAGAGGTTGTAAAAAGATTAGAAAGTGACAAACATATGAATATGCCCGAGTTGACTCAATTTTTGCAAGAACTAGGTGGATCTATTAAAGTATATACGAAGCATGGTAAAGAAGGTTCGGTGCCTAATAAAACTATAAATGGATTAACAGATAATTTTCCAGTAATAAAAATATATAGTTTGACAACATCTACGGTAGATGGTTTTACAGAAATGTTTTCAGGAGGATCACTCTCAGTACCATTTACTCAAACAAAAACTACATTATCCAACATTTGTGATGCGGTTTATGATTGGTATGCTATTTTGTATACCCAACGAATGGAACAACATAGAGTTGTGTTAAAGGTAATTGATCTAACTTGTGGAGAGAGACTTATAGGTGAGCAACTAGAATCCGTAACATTAACATTAGTTAAGGATTCTCCAGTAATAGTTGATGGTGAAAAGCAATCTGTTTTAGGTAGAGGCAGCTTAAAACGAAATAAAAAATCAAAACGAAATAAAAAATCAAAACAAAATAAAAAATCAAAACGAAATAAAAAATCAAGACGACATAAAAAATAAATGCACCACGTTAGTGAAGGATTCTAAATTATTTTGGATAATACCATTTATTATGCCATCCATTATACCTTAAATAATAATCTGAAAAATCAAGTTTTGTTGGATTAATAATGATATATTCAGGCTCAGATGTATATCTCCATAAAAAATTATCTGCTATAATCGTATGAACTTCTGAAAAAATATTAAATCCAGGGCGCATTGATGTTTGAAATGATTTATCCCAAGCATATGAAATATAATCCATTTTTAATCTTCTTTCGGAATTTTTACTAATTATCAGGTTATCTGGAGTTTTTTCATCGGCATGGTACAATGTGTAACGTTGGCTAAATTGTATTGTTGGATTCTTTATTACGTCAAAATCATTGTCATATACATCAGGTGCATATATCTGATTAATTAAATCAACAGTTTCATCAAAAATTAATGAACCTTGGATATAAATTATATGAAGAAAAAGAAATAATAAACACTGATCATTATACCATAAAAAATTCCATCTATTCACCCCTATTTTATCGTGCAATTTTTTTATAGCGTTTTGAATATCATCCATTAAAATAAGGTCTAATTTTTCATCAGATATTCCTTCATTTTGGGGAGTTTCTCCTTTTTTCCAGTCAGATATAGTTCTTCCGTCACTTAATATAATTTTTCCTGAAGATATTTCTGATGCAGTCAATATGTGACAACCCAATAAATGGTTATTATGTGAATCAATGTAATCAAAATTAACCCAAACGGGAGAACCATCAAGATTTAATAACTGCCCACCTAAACTGAGTTGCCCTTGCGCATTAACTCGCTGAATTGCGACGCATCTTCCTTTTTTGGATTCATTGAATATTATTTTAAGACATTGTGCATAAGAATTAATTAAAACCTCGTCTATGGGCTGAAACGCGACAGGACCTAATAATTTCCGTCTTGACGGAGTAGAACTTATAATAATTTTAGCGTCAGCAGTAGCATTATTATATTCATTAACGGCATCAGCAATAATGGTTTTTGCTTTTGTTGACACACTATAAACGATGTCATTAGATATTTTTTTTCTGGCAACAGTGGTTGTATTTGCTAGATTCATAGCATACAAAATTTTGTTATTCACTATTTCAACCGCATTATTAAATTTTCTATTTGCTTCGTCTATTAGATATGTATTATCTACATATTGTTCAACGTCTTGCGTAATAGGATACATTGAATTAACGTTTGAAGCAAGGTCAGAATTATATTCTGGTATGTATTTTGCTCCTTCTATTGGTAACTCCGAAAATTGGTAAAGGGGCGTGCGATTCAATGGGTCAGGTGGATTGGGATTCAACCCAAAAGGTATATTTTCCCAACTGAACCAATCGTTTGGATATTTATCCGAATCATTAAATACATTTCCTGAAATAACTACAATTAAATTTCCAGTATCATCAACTATTGGTATTCCGTATGCTAGGGGCATTTTTATAATATATACAACGAATATAATAATTCATTATTGCAACTGCAACCTAATTTTCTTCTTAAAATTCTCCTCATTGTGAAATAAATATAATTTGTAATTATGCATTTCATAATTTTCAATATTTTCTCTGATTATTATTCTAGAAGCCATTTTTAATTCAGGTAAATAGATAACGTATTGAAACAGTCCATCATTGCGAATAATTTTATCAAATGCATAACCAGAATATAGAGTATCCATAATTTCAGGTGAAGTAGAACACATGTGCAGTAAGTTACAATCATTTTGCACACGGCGTATTGATCGCATTGTCGTATTAATATATTCTAAATCATCAATCCATTTCTTATAAAACGCATTAGAATTTTCAGATAGTTTTATAATCTCAGTATTTTGCTGAAATTGAATAATATTCAGCAAATCTACCAGGCGGCGTATAGGCGATGTTATATGCACGTATGCTTCCATTTCAAGCATATCGTGCGACAAGGTTTGCCCTTCTTCCAAGCAACTAGCATCAATGTATTGACCAGCAGCGCTATTCCATATCTTAATAAATTTACCTACGTCTTCTGGCAGGTTTTCTGGCACTGAAAAATCCCGCTTCATGATTGTAGAGCGAAAAATGCCGTTATTATTTGCAAGAAGTTCTTTCGCAGTATTGTAGTTCATTAAAATCATGAGATAACAAATGAGGTCGTGACTATTTCTCACGTTGCTGATGTATTTGTATTTTTTGGATAATAGTTTTGTGGTTTCAAATATTCTTTTATAATCTTCATCTGCGAATAAACTTGGTTCTTCATAACAATAGTTTTTTGCGACACGGATCTTGCAATTGGAATATTTTATATCGGCAATAGTATCGCCGTCAATAAAAAGATCCATAACAAATGCAAGTCGCGTGTGTTTTTCTTGCAAACTACACAAACAGTCCGACAGAATAGTTGGCAGCATGGGTCGCTTTCTATCAGGCAAATAAATGGTTGAAATTCTGCGCGAAAACGAGTCCCACAAATTGAGAACATCCATCCAGATTGTTACATTGGAAATGTATATGCTTAACTGCTGCATACCATTTTCCAAAGTGCGAATACTGGACGCATCATCAAAATCCACGCTTCCAGAAGGATCAATCGTAATGATTTTCCATATAGTATTGTCTGTTCTATCGGTAATTTCGGTATATTTCTTACTGATATTTTCAATAAATGCGTCGTGTGATTGATTTTTCAAAGCTTTTGACGTATCTTTGGAAAACTTTTGTATAGATGCGTTGAGACTTTTGCAATAGAGTTGATATTCGTAGAAATTATCAAGAATTTCAACGGGTCCAATTAATTGGGAAATCACGCCGCGAGGGTGTTTGTCTTTCCATTCAACAAAATTTATCGTCACGTATTGATTTACAAAGACCTTGGAAAACCCTACATTTTTCATTTCATATGAGATAAGAAACGTAGGTAGTCGTCTATCATCTGGGACACACTTGTATAGCAGTTTGCCATTATCGCTGCGACCATAAGTCTTGTTACCCTTCAAAATCATAACTCCTGGAATATTGTTACTAGACCTGATGCTGGAGTGCAGAATTTTGAATTCAGGTTCAAGTGTGAAAATATCATTTGTGAATAATTTGCGTTCGGCTGGGTTGATTTCTTTAAGTTCATTTTCCTTAAAATCAATAACGTTTAAATACGCCCATGATGTGTATGCTCTGTCATTAATATGCACCTTGTATATATCTGTCATGATGTATGATGTGTTATGTATAATGTTATTATATTATAATATCGGGGAAGCTTTAACTCATATTATAATATATTTATAGGGCGGAGGTGTTGATTGATGTGGTGTTGTCAAAATTTGCTGCTTGGATTTCATCCATCGGGTCGTTAATAACAGGTTCTGGTTGCACCTTTTCACCCCTTTTCTCTTCTAAAGGTTCTTGGGCGAGAGAAGAAGTTTTTGATGGTTCTTCAGGTTTGACCTTTTTGTTGAGTTCTTTTATGTCGTGCTTTTTTGCAACATCTCTCTTGACATTTTGAAGTTGAAGAGCATGTAATGCAATGTGGGGGACAATGGCTGCGTTATTCATATATGTTCTATATCTGAAACAGGCAATACTTGAATCTTTTTCAAATTCAATACTATACCACCAATAGGCAGGAATATTAATAGTCTTGCCTGGTGTCAATGTGACTTCCATGCATTTCATCTTATCAAAATCGGCACTATATTGGGCTTGCACTTTCCATGGATTTACAGGGGAACGAAATTCAAAAATCTCATAATCTTTTACAGGATATAAGTATTTGGAACCTTGTGGCGGTGCTAATTTAATTACTACTTTTCCTTGTGTTACTAGAAAAAAATTGCGGTAGTTAATTTCATAACGGAAAGGTGTTTTTACACTGGCTGAGCCCATCATGATATCATAATTGCAATTTGAAACCATTGGTGGGCGAATAAATTCGTCGTTATATTGCATATGCTTAATAACTCCCGTCTCTTGTAAAAAGTCAGTGTTGTTTTCTGAGAAGTAGGAAGCGGTTTTATCTTCATCAAACAATTTTTTGGCGGCGTGCAATGGTAGTGGCATATAAATTTCACTGCTGTAATCTGGGTCATTTGCATTTCTTATTTTGATTTCAAATGCATTATAATTATTTATAACGGAAGACATACTTGTGCTTTGAAGAATTTTGGAATTATCAAAATCAAATATGACAGGTTGCCTTAAGTCGCAGATTTCATCTAACTTATCTTTGGATGCCATATCTAATTCATAGACTTCTAAATCATTGCTTGTTTTCAAATGAAACTGAATATGAAGGTATATGAATAACACTAAACAAAATACGAAGAATCCAATAAATAGTTTTAACATAACTAATAAAAATTCATACAAAATTTTTATTATTTATACTCACTTCAACCTTTGGAAAAGGTTGAGCCAAAATCCTCTTTAACTACAAAATTTAACAATAATTGCAAAATGGGAAGCTTATGTGAATCCTTCACTAACGTTCTCACTTCGTAGAGGATTCCAGTCGCTCACCTTTGCTATCGCTCCGGATCGCTTCAAATGTTCTCAGGCAAACAAGAACTCTCGCCGCACACCTTCTGCCCCCCCCCGTTTGGACATGGCACTTGTTGTCCTTTGGTGCATAGCTGGGGGCGAGCAGCTATTATTGTTCCTGTTGTCATTCTTTTAGAAACTAAATAACTCCCGACACCAACAGATTGCTTTAATTGCTGAATAGGTTGTACTCTATTCAC
>Ga0194055_10004777_pt1 | contig 10051 bp, 8 predicted proteins | sample SepL449m_MetaG_FD_155482 | JGI IMG/M metagenome (GOLD analysis project Ga0194055, IMG submission 155482) | Anoxic zone freshwater microbial communities from boreal shield lake in IISD Experimental Lakes Area, Ontario, Canada - Sep2016-L442-9m | ecosystem: Environmental > Aquatic > Freshwater >... | reverse complement strand
CCCCAATACCCAGGCCGAAGCCAACAGCAATTGGGGTTAGCACTGCAAGTAAACCTGGAGTTGCTAGTTCGCGAAGTGAATCACGAGTAACAATATCTACAACTTTGCCGTATTCAGGAAGTTCGGTGCCTTCCATGATGCCTGGGTGATCGCGGAACTGACGACGTACTTCATAGATAACTGCGCCAGCTGCGCGAGACACTGCGCTGATGGCTAGACCACTGAACAGGAACACAACAGATGCGCCAATTAATAAACCAAATAGGTTGCGTGGATTTGCTGCGTCGAGGACGCCGAAGTACTGCAGGTTAGAAAGAGGCGGCACTGCAATCTGGCCAAATTTCGATACTTCCTGAGTTATCGCATCACGGAACGAACCGAACAGCGCAGTGGCTGCAAGAACTGCAGTGGCAATTGCAATACCTTTAGTGATTGCCTTGGTGGTGTTGCCCACTGCGTCAAGATTTGAAAGTACCTTCGCGCCTTCGCCATGTACATCCTTCGACATTTCGGCTATACCTTGTGCGTTATCTGAAACTGGTCCGAACGTATCCATAGATACGATGACGCCAACAGTGGTAAGCAAACCAGTTCCAGCCATCGCAATTGCGAAAAGGCTAAGCAGGATTGAGCCATGGCCAAGTAAGAAAGCGCCGAATAGCGCAGAGCCGATTAGAAGCGCTGAATAAACAGCAGATTCAAGACCCAATGAAATACCCGCAAGAATTACAGTTGCGCTGCCGGTAAGTGACGACTTGGACACATCATCAACAGGACGGCGGTTTGTCTCAGTGAAGTAACCAGTTAACTGCTGGATTGCTGCCGCCAACACAATTCCAATTAGCACAGCCGTGATAACTAGGATGCGTGGGTTCAAATATGGTGAAACACCTTCTTGGAAAATTGTCTGCGGGATACCTGGAATCGCACCGAGTGTTGCTGGCAGGAAGTAGTAAGTAGCACCTGCAACCAAAATCGCAGAGATAATCGCAGAGATAAAGAAACCACGGTTAATTGCGCTCATGCCCGAACGATCGTTCTCACGAGGTGCGACAGCGAAGATACCAATTACCGCGGTAATAACGCCGATAGCTGGAACCACAAGTGGGAATACCAAACCAAGTGCGCCGAAAACTTCTTTGCCAAGAATCAATGCCGCAACCAAAGTCACCGCATATGATTCGAACAAGTCAGCTGCCATGCCAGCACAGTCGCCGACGTTGTCACCAACGTTGTCTGCAATTGTTGCAGCGTTACGAGGATCGTCCTCAGGGATACCTTGCTCAACTTTTCCAACAAGGTCAGCGCCGACATCGGCAGCCTTTGTGAAAATACCGCCACCAACACGCATGAACATTGCAAGAAGGGCAGCACCGAAGGCAAAACCTTCAAGTACGCGAATTGCATTTTCGCGATAAATCAAAACAACGCTTGCTGCGCCTAATAGGCCAAGCCCAACAGTGAACATGCCAGCGACGCCACCGGTGCGAAATGCAATTTTCATAGCCGCTTGTTCGCCACTATCTTTAGCAGCTGCGGCAACGCGAACGTTTCCACGAACAGCTAGCCACATACCCATGTATCCAGTTACACCAGAGAAAACTGCGCCAACGAGGAAAAATACGGAACGACCAATGCGCTCGCTTTGTGTATCTGCTGGCAATGCGAAAAGTAAGAAGAATGCGAGTACTGCAAAAACACTTAGTGTCTTGAACTGGCGGTTCAGGTACGCAGCTGCGCCTTCTTGAATAGCGCCAGCAATCTTCTTCATGTTTTCGGTGCCTTCATCAGCGGAAAGCACTTGGCGAACAAGTACTGCTGCGACAACTAGAGCAGCTAGCGCGATGGCAGCAACGATTGCGATTGTGGTGATGTTAGCGGACGATAATTGCATAATTCTCCTCATTGAGTACTCGCAAGAGTTTATGAGATGAATGGCTAGGAATAAAATTATTTGGGCAAAAAAGCCAAAAAATGGCTTTTTAATGGGCTCCGAGGGTCTTAAACAGCTTTCGTGCCTTGGTTTCGTCCCATAAAACCACAGACTGGTAATCTCGCCAGCCGTTTGCTGTTGCAATAGGCACCGTCATCGTTTTTCCAGACCCTTTAGAAATTGCCCGCATAGCTAGCGCAAATTTCGCTAAGTCGGTCAGGCTTTCTCCTCGCCCCACTGAGACAGCCGCAGTTGCAGCGTGGCCCAAGGACCGAACCGAAAATGGATTCAACAAAATTGTCGGTGAAAGCGACTTGTGCAGCACTGCAGCAACGAATTCCTGTTGGCGCTGAACTCGCCCGATGTCACCAAGTGGATCTGCGTGGCGCATTCGAACATAAGCGAGTGCAACTTTTCCATCAACAACTTGACAACCGTGCTTTATGTGTAGACCAGAATCTTTATCGTCATAGTTTTGCTTCGGACACAATCGGACGCCACCAACTGAGTCAGCCAAACTTTTAACACCGAGCAACCCGATGGACATGTAATGGTCGATGTGCAAACCGGTATTGCGTTCGATCGTGCGAATCAAAAGTTTGGATCCGCCAATTGAAAATGAAGCATTGATTTTGGTATAAGACTGATTGTGGTAAGTGCCATCGCCAGACTTGTACTTTGGCAGTACCACCCATGAGTCGCGCGGCAAACTTATTAGCGTTGGTTTACCGTTCGTGCCCACATGAACAATCATGATTGTGTCTGAACGCGGTGGACCAAAACCTCCGCCAGTGTGCAGTCCCTTTTGCTGAGTCCAACTCAAACCGGCTCGACTATCGGAACCTACCAGCAGCCAGTTGACGCCAACGGTGTCGGCAATCTGTTTATTTGGCATTGCAGCTTCTTTTTGCAAGCTGTGCGATAGATCTGAGATGACCCAAGCGAAAGTCACGAGGTACAAGATCAAGAAAATTTTGAGCGGCCGGCCAACACTTTTTGGCAAAATACGCCGTTTGTTTTTTTTAACTTTTGGTTCTGGCGCAGGATTTGACGTAACTACGGGGTGAGGTTGTACAGGAGTTGCGCTGATTGGTTGCTCATCAGAAATTACAACTGGAACCAGATTTCCATTTTGGTCGCGCCGATACACAGTTGATTCCACTAAGTAATCATTACTTACGAATTGGCGATAATCCTTTACATACACACTGCTAGCGATTCTTGTTTTTCCAACAAGTGGCTTTTACGCGTAATCTTGAAGTGCAATGACTACTTACGCATACCTTGGACCTCGTGGCACATTTACTGAAGCCGCGCTATTAACTATGCCCCAAAGTGCTGGCGCAGAACTTCGTCCAGTGGCATCTGTTGCATTGGCATTAGATCTTGTCCGCGCAGGCGAAGTCACTGGCGCATTGGTGCCAATCGAAAATTCAGTTGAAGGTTCGGTCCCGACCACCTTAGATGAACTATCGCACGGAACAATTCTGCAAATCGTTGATGAAATCGCAATCCCAGTGAAATTCGCATTATTGGTCCGTCCTGGTACAAAAATCGAAGACATCAATCGAGTAGCAACCCACCCGCATGCGCATGCCCAGTGTGCTGGTTGGATTGCCGAAAATTTACCTGGCGCACATGTGCTGCCAGCGATGTCAACCGCGGCCGCGGCCGCGGAGTTAACTGACGACGCAAACTACCAAGCAGCGATTGCATCAACTGCTGCTGCTGAACATTACGGTTTAGAAATTCTGCGCGAAGGTATCGCGGATCAATCAGCTGCCTGGACCCGATTTATTTTGGTTCGCTCTCCTGGTCATGCGTTACCGCCAAGTGGAAATGATAAAACTACGCTCTCTCTTTTCATGCATGAAGATCATCCGGGCGCATTGTTAGAAATTCTTACCGAGTTTTCCCTTCGTGGCGTGAACTTAACCCGCATTGAATCTCGCCCAACACGTAAACAACTTGGCGATTACTTTTTCTCAATTGATTGCGAGGGCCACATCGACGATGAGCATGTTGGTGAAGCCCTAAAAGGCTTGCATCGAATTTGCGCTGATGTGAAATTCCTTGGTTCATACCCACGCCATGAGGCGCATGTTACAGACTCTGACGGGTTCACCCTGGAGACAGAATTTAAGGATGCAAACGAATGGCTCTCGCACATCCGAGATCGCGCAAGCGACTAACTGCCAAGCAGTTGCTGGATAAATACTGCCACTGCGTCCTCGTCATTTGATGGCAACAAAACATCAGCAACGGCTTTCACCCGCTCGTGTGCATTTGCTACAGCGGCCCCTTTGCCAGCCCAAGAAATCATCGGTACATCATTTGGCATGTCACCGACGGCAGCAACTTCCGATTGGCTAACTCCAAGATTGCTGGCAAATTTTGCTAGTGCCGTACCTTTATTAACTCCACATGGGCTCATCTCGAGTAACACATCATGAATATTTGAGTGAGTTAAATCAACAATGTCGCAGGCTACTGACTCGGCAGCATGAACAAACTGGTCGGCGTCCAACTTGGCATGCTCACTTGGGCGAGCGAGCAACTTAATAACCCTGCCTGAGTTGAACATTTCTTCAACTGCAACTCTTGGTACTTCTTGTTGGGTTTCCCAACGCGGACGATAATTATTCTCAATCACAAACGAAACGTTGTCGTCAGCTAGTTCAACTGCAAAGGAAACTCCCGGATCAATTTGGCGTAACCGACTGACCACTTCTAAGCCCAAATCTCGGTCTAAAAAATCTGCCTGCAACACCGCGCCAGTTGCGACATCGAGAACTAGCGCGCCATTGGCGCAAATGGCATGGCCATGCATTCCAGTTATGTGGCCGATTTCGGTCATCCAACGCGGCGGGCGCCCGGTTGCGAACACGACGTGCAAACCAGCGGCTTGGGCACTTTTCAGCGCGGCAACATTAGCGGCGGAAATACCGCCCGATGAATTTAAAAGAGTTCCGTCTAGATCAGTCGCAAAAAGTTGCGTCACAACTTGTCCTTATTTCACATTGAACTGGGTTGCGCCGCCCAAGTAAGGCTGCAGCGCCGCTGGGATACGAATTGAACCATCTGCTTGTTGATGGTTTTCGAGTAGCGCAACAATCGTGCGAGTGATCGCACACAATGTTCCGTTCAAAGTGGCGATTGGTTCCACTCCATCAACATTTCGCCCACGAATGCGCAATCTGCGTGACTGGAATGTAGTGCAATTAGATGTTGAAGTGACTTCTCGATACCGCTCTTGTGATGGCACCCATGCTTCGCAATCAAACTTGCGCGCAGCACTAGAACCTAAGTCGCCAGCGGCAACATCAATAACGCGATATGGAATTTCCAGCGCCTGCAAAAACTCTTCTTCGAAACTTAAAAGGCGCTCGTGTTCGGCAGCTGCCTGGTCGACTGGGCAGAAAGAAAACATTTCCACTTTGTCGAACCAGTGCACCCGGAAAATTCCCCGAGTATCTTTGCCATGGCTTCCCGCTTCGCGACGGTAGCACGGAGAGTACCCGGCGTAGCGAAGTGGCAACGTGTTCAAATCTAAAATTTCGTCCATGTGATACGCAGCAAGTGGAACTTCAGCAGTGCCAACTAAATACATGTCGTCATCTGGCAAGTAATAAACATTTTCGGCGGCTTGTCCTAGAAAGCCTGTGCCTTCCATGGCAGCAGATTTAACAAGTGCTGGCGGAATCATTGGGGTAAAACCATTTGCTGATGCCTTAGCCATTGCAAGTTGCACAAGAGCTAGTTCAAGTAATGCGCCCGGACCAGTTAAGTAATAGAAACGACTACCGCTAACTTTCGCGCCGCGTTCAATATCGATTGCGCCAATGAGTTCGCCCAGCTCAACGTGATCGCGAGGCGCGAAGCCTTCAGCAGTGAAATCGCGCTTAGTGCCAACTTCACGTAATTCAATAAAGTCGTCTTCGCCACCCGGTGGAGTATTTGGATCAATCAAATTTGAAAGAGACTTAACTAGTTCATCAAGAGCAACATCTGCATCGCGCACCGCAGATTCGGCTGCTTTAACTTGATCGGACAGCACTTTGGTTTGTGATAAGAGCTCAGCTTTTTCTTCACCAGAGGCTTTGGCTACTTGGCTTCCCAAATTTTTTTGGGTGGCGCGCAAGGCTTCGAATTCGGTAACCGCCGCGCGACGAACAACATCGGCAGCCAACACATCATCAACAAGGGATACGGATTCACCGCGAGCTTGCTGAGATGCCTTCATGGCATCTGGATCTTGTCGCAGGGCAGCCAAGTCAATCATGGGTTAAGTCTAAGGTTTGGCCTGCTAAAGCAAGCAATCGACGAGGTTGTTTGGGATTTGTTCACGCGACATTTCAAAAAATTGACGAATCGAGTTACTTTGAATCGTTAAGATTGCGCTACCAATTAATAGTGAGGAAAACGTCGATTGGATATGAACTGGCTCTCGCCTGATGCGCAAGCAAGTAGCGCCGGCGAAAAGGGTATAGGTAGTTACGCCATTGCACCGATAAGTAAAGGGCAAACCGTTGTTGGGTTTGGTGGCTATGTGACTACAAGAGATATTTTGAATACTTTGCCAGAAGACCAGCAACATAGATCGATACAGATTGCGAACGAGCTGTATCTAACTCCGAGCGCCAATCCAGAACCTGGCGACATGGTTAACCATTCTTGTGAACCGAATCTTGGCCTGCTGGGCTCAATGGTTTTGGTGGCAATGCGCGACATCGCTATCGGCGAAGAACTCACTTTTGATTACGCGACGTGTGATGACAGTGACTACGACGAATTCGATTGCCTTTGTGGTCATGCAACTTGCCGGGGCCAAATAACTGGACAAGATTGGAAACTTGCTGAATTACAGGCAAAATATGCGGGCTGGTTTAGCCCGTTTATTGCGCAAAAAATTGCAGATTTGGGTTAGTGCTACCCTGCAATTTCTATGATTGGCAGTTCTGCCGTAATCTTGCTCAGGTGAGATTCTTTGGAATGTCACAGGGCGAGATGGCAGAGCGGCCGAATGCGGGCGCCTTGAAAGCGTCTGAGGCGAAAGCCTCCGGGGGTTCAAATCCCTCTCTCGCCGCGGTACAACGTGGCGACCGCCTTGCGGCGGTTGGTACGTTGGACTTTGGCGAGAAACGCATTTGGGAGGAGCTCGCGCGAATAGCGTGAGCGACGGTTCCCTCTCTCGCCGCCAAGTTCTTCAACTGCTCTGTGGTCGCTGAACTTAAAGGAGACGTCGCATAGTCCGGTCGAGTGCGCCTCACTGCTAATGAGGTAAGGGGTCAAACCCTTCGGAGGTTCAAATCCTCTCGTCTCCGCGCTTAAGGAACCCCGCCCGTAAAGGGTGGGGTTTTCTTATACGCGAATATGTAGATGTGAGGATTTGGGAAGAACTCGCGGGAATACCGCGAGTGATGGTTCCTCTCGTCTCCGCAGACAAAAAGCCTCACCCTTTTGGGTGGGGCTTTTGTCTGTTCGGAATACGAATTGCGAGGATTTGGGAGCCGAATGCCAGATCCGTTTCAAAGATTCCGGAGGCATTCGGAAGAAACGGGTTAGGACGAAGGTAGCTTCAAAAGCACCGACGGCTCCTCTCGTCTCTTTCACTCTCTTTTCGACGGACTACTCGTGAGCAAACATCCATTTTCCGATGCGGCTGCGGCCCACCCCACAAGCAATCTCGCATCGGCTCTCGTCTGCGCAAATAAGAAAAGCTCCGGATAACTCCGGAGCTTTTCCAAACGAATAGAAATTTCTTTCGCGGTCTTGACTCCCTATATCATTCCATTAAACGGCAGAACTTCAAGTACTCATTCACAGTAGATGTGGGGCTTTGGTTTTAAATCGCAAGCGATAGATCCTGTGTATTGCGCAAAATGAAACAAATCGGGTACATACTGAATCCAAAGGAAAGGAAACGATATGGAAAGTTTGGCGCTTCTGGTTTCACTAATCGTATTGTTCGTATACGGGTCTGGACTGATCGCATTTATTAGCTCTTGGTTCAGAAATCGAGTATCTGAAATTATTACTTATATTTTGTCTGTCATTTCAATAGTGGCGGGGAGTGGACTTGGCTTCTCCTTGCGAGATGGCAATGGATTTGCCATGGCATTGATTCCAATCTCCTTAGGAATCCTTGCCTTGTGGAATGTTAAACGCAGAAAAATACTTCCCACAGAGCCGTCCTAAGCCAGCACATCCGCAGCGAAGAACGACTTGCAGCCTCGCATCAACCACTCCACCCTCGGGAATGCCCGCCTCCCCATCGCTGTTGCACTTAGTGGAATAGTGGTGATTGCTATCCATTTCATTTTGCACACAACTTAGTTAGAGGATTCTTCATGGCTCAAGAACAGAAACCCGATCAGCATGTCGGTGCACCGGCAGCACCATTTGGCGAAGACGGTCACCCGAAGCGTTGGGCGATTCTCGGTGTTCTTGTTGTCAGCTTGCTGATTGTCATTTTGGACAGCACTGTTTTAAATATCGCGTTACCAACGATTCAGCGAGCCTTAGGCGCAACTCAAGGACAGTTGTTGTGGGCGGTTGATTCATACCAGCTAGTTTTTGCGGCACTTCTTTTCACTTGGGGTGTTCTTGGCGATACGTATGGTCGTAAAAAGATTTTGATTATTGGTCTTACCATCTTCATGTTCGCAAGCGCTGCTTGTTCGTTCGCGAGTTCTCCTGGGCAATTGATTTGGCTGCGCGCACTCATGGGTATTGGTGGCGCTGCGGTAACTCCAGTTACTTTGGCGATCATCACTGTTGTCTTCCCGCCCCGTGAACGCGGAAAAGCCATCGGCGCTTGGGCTGCTGCGGTTGGTGGCGCTGTTGCACTTGGTCCAATCGTTGGTGGTCTTCTACTAGAGAATCCTTCGTGGACACATTGGCTTACTGGCAATGACTGGGGCTCAGTCTTTTTGATCAATGTGCCGATTGTGATAATTGGCATTATCGGAATTGTTCGCATTGTTCCAGAAACGAAAAACCCAACACCACAGCGTCTCGATATTCCAGGCTTGCTAATTTCTATTTCTGGTCTTGTTGCACTGGTTTACGGAATCATTCACGCAGGGGTAATCCACAGCTTCTCAGATAAGAGTGTGCTTGGCCCATTCTTCTTAGGCCTAGGACTTCTGGCACTATTCGTATTCCTAGAGAAGCGCAGTGATCACAAATCATTCGATGTAACACTGTTCTCTAATCGCCCGTACGCCGTAAGTTTGGTTGCGGTGAGTTTGGCATTCTTTGCACTTAGTGGAATCACTTTCACACTTCCGTTCTATCTGCAGATTGTTCGTGATTTCAGCACGCTAAATGCAGGTCTTGCGTTCGTACCATTCGCACTTGGTCAAATCGTTGCAGCACCTAACAGTTCAAAGATGGTTGCCCGGTTCGGAAATCGCAATGTCATGACCTTTGGTCTAGTTTTAGTTGGCCTTGCCCTAACTGGCATGACACAGCTTCGCGAAGACACGCCAATTTGGGCAGCGCTCTTAGCGTTCTTCTTCTTTGGCGCCGGCATGGGTAGCGTTATCGCCCCAGCATCAACGGTTATGCAAAATGCCTTGCCAATGGGGCGTGCTGGCTCTGGCTCTGCAGTTCAAAACACTGTGCGGCAGGTATTCGGCGCACTTGGTGTGGCAACTTTGGGCACAATTTTGGCAACTACTTACGCAAGTAATTTGGCGCCGGCTTTGTCCTCAATTCCGAACATTCCAGATCAGGCTAAGGAAGCATTGCGTTCCACTGTTTCAGCAGTGCCAAACTTCCTAACTAAAGCGCAGGGACAGGGACTCTCTGCTGATAAAGCTGAGGCATTTCGCACCCAAGCGTTTGCTGCGTTCACAGATGCATCGCATAAAGTTGCGACAATTTCTGCAACCATTGTTTTCTTGGTCGCACTAGTTGTTTTGACTCAACTACCAAAGAACATGGGTAAGGCAGAAGTTGCGCACACACCTGCGGAGCCAGTTATTAGCGAGTAGGTTCACTTACACTTTTGAGCGCTCACCTTTAGCTAAAAGGTGGGCGCTCATCTAGTTTGATTGAAAGTCTGCCAGCTGTTCGCCAAGTGCGGGCCAACATGTCGTTGTCTTCTTCAGT
>Ga0194055_10004776_pt1 | contig 10052 bp, 7 predicted proteins | sample SepL449m_MetaG_FD_155482 | JGI IMG/M metagenome (GOLD analysis project Ga0194055, IMG submission 155482) | Anoxic zone freshwater microbial communities from boreal shield lake in IISD Experimental Lakes Area, Ontario, Canada - Sep2016-L442-9m | ecosystem: Environmental > Aquatic > Freshwater >... | reverse complement strand
CAGTTTGATCGGTGAAATGGATTACTGAATCTTTAACACTTACTTGCCAGGGCTGTTGAGAGTCAGTGCCTTGACTGCTTTCAAACATGTTCAAAATATCGAGATCCCCTTTGGCATCTCGGCTGACCCATACTTCTGCGTCTTTAAGTTGAATCTTTGGGGCTAGGCCTTGAAATACAGATATGCCAGTTGCAACAAAGTGTGGGACCCTTGCGAGTAGTGTGCCATCCTTTTTACGAATGACCAATTGATCGATGATAACTGTCTGCTGGAGCAAGTCAATGTTGTAAGTCTTACAAGTTATCTTTAGCAAGTCACTTTTAGTTGGATAGTCAATCGTGAAGCCAGTTCCTGGCGACAGAAGCGTTTGGGTGCACTCGTAGATATAGATGCCGCCGCCAATTGAGACTGCAACTATCGGTGACCACATCACCAAGAACCGAACTGGCACATTCCACATATCGGACTCTCCTAGGATACGACGATTAAGCGGTAGCCGGATGTTGTTCAGCTTGATCTTCGAGGTCTTGAACGAATTTTGCTCGCTCGTACTCGTCAAGTTGAGCTAAACGATCACCCATTACTTTCTTGCTGAACTCGACCGCATTGTACGATGATCGTACAAAGGGGCCACTCGCAACAAACGCAAATCCCATATCCGCACCAATCTTCTCGTATTCCTTGAAGATACTTGGATGGATGTATTCAACTACTGGAAGGTGCCGCATTGTTGGTCGAAGGTATTGACCAATGGTAACCGCATCCACTCCAATTTCTCTGAGGTCTTCGAGAGTCTGGACTACTTCTTCTTGAGTCTCGCCGAGTCCGAGCATAATCCCCGACTTGGTGTAAATAGCTGCATCAATTTCCTTCACCATTCCGAGTACTGAGAGTGTTCGGTTGTATTTGGCTTGGGGTCGAACCATCGTATGGAGTCTTTCAACGGTTTCAATGTTGTGATTGAAGATTTCTGGCTTGGCTTCGCAAACCGTTTCAACGCACTCTCGATTGCCTTTGAAATCAGGAACGAGTACTTCAACGATACAGAAAGGGTTCTCCTTGTGAAGTTCCTTGATTGTTAATGCAAATTGGGTTGATCCTTGGTCAGCAAGATCGTCCCGGGCTACGGACGTGACAACGATGTGCTTGAGTCCGAGGTCGGCAGCAACTTTCGCAACATCGGAAGGCTCGTCCGGGTTGACGGTTAGTCCTCGGCCGACTTTGATGGCACAGAATCCGCAAGATCGAGTGCAAGTATCTCCTAAAATCATGAATGTTGCGGTCTTCTTACTCCAACATTCAGGGAGGTTCGGGCATCGCGCCGACTCGCATACCGTATGCAAGTTCTTGGACCGCATCATCTGCTCGACCTGCTTGATGGTGTCAGGTCTTGGCAGTCGGATGGTCAACCACTCGGGCAACCGTTGATTCATACGTTGAGTTTACTTGCTTATGGGTTCACTTTGAGCCTGGTACGTGAATAATGAGACAACGTTCCTAACGTTTTCGACCCTCATTGAGGTTTTGTCCAATTACCGTATCGGCAACGTTTATGAATGTGTCTTTGTCCAACATGACGGCTTGAGGAGGAAGGAAGTCGTGATCGGTCTTTAGGCCATCCACTTTCTTTACCGCCGTTCCAATTGCTAGGAATTCGATGATTCCTGAACCAAGTGAATAGACATAGGTCTTGATTCCGATTACGTCGTCGGCACCTGCCTGAGTCGCATGTTCCATCAATTTGTTAAGGGCGTTTTCTCGAGCATCGTAGACAAGGTGAGTGAGTTCGCTGATCTCGCCTTTGCCAAATGACTTGAAGAAGGCGGAGAGACTTCCACCAATTCCAATTGAATAAACGCTAACGCCCATACATAGCTCAAGCGGGAGGTAGCCAATGTGAATCATGTTCCACATTTCCTCACAAGTCATGTCGCTTGTAGCTGGCCTCATGTCGTAGTCTGTTCCGTAAGCAGGGTGGCGACTGGCGGTGCCTAGCATCACCATTTCTTGCATGCCCCCGAACTTAATAATGCTAGTTTTGATGCCAACTACACAGTTTGCGCCTTTTTCGCGGGCTTCTTTTTGGATTCGTTCTAGCGCGAGGTGACGCGTATGGTAGAACACGTCACTAAACTCTTTGATCTCGCCTTTGGCTAGGCTTCGCAGACCACCCATGATTCCGCCACCGAGCCCAATCGAGTAAGCAACATTTCCAAAGGCGAAGGCTACCGGCGTGAAGCCAGCATCGAGCTGACAATAGAGCTCTTGACCATCGGCACTGCTGGTGAATTCGAGGGCAGTTGCATTGTAATTGTCACGATGGACTGCGGATCCAATACTAAGGAATTCAATATTGCCTGAATGAACCACGAGTTCATTGGTAACGCCAGTAATACCGACTGCGCCATGAAGACCGGTCCAAGCTTCCATTCGGTCCAAAGCTGATTTTCGTCCTTCGTGGATGATCTCGGTGATTTGAGTGACTTCACCACCGGCGATGGTTCTTATCGCACTTCCGATGCCACCAAGGAGTCCGACTGACCAGACTGAATTACCAATAACCAGTTCTCCAGGAGAGTAACCCTTTTTGTGTAAGCAGTAAATTTCGTTTCCATTAAAACCGGTATTGATTGGCATTGTTGAACTCAAATACGAACGAGGGTGGCTAAAAGGTGCGATTGGACAGACTTAACGTCTAAATCGAATAGTTGAAGACAATTTTCGTTTGAAACCTTCATGGCTAGATTGGGACAAGCTTCGAAATATCAATATTTCGATGAATTGACGCCCCCTCCTCGGGAATTTCGAAAGGAAAGAGAGGAAGCGCGGGATCATATTCTGCAGTGACCCAACCATCAGAAATCATTGTTTCAAGGGTAACCATTGCCATTTGAACGCCAGTTTCTATCGTTGGATAAATCTTGTTGGTCATGAAGAATAGCCTAAGCCTCTCGACTGCTGGGACAATTTCTGACTCCTTTGCCAGCAGGAGCTGAACGATATCAAAGACACCGTACTTGGGAAGCATTTTTCCGTCTCGCTTAAAGCTCTTTCTTGGCCAGATTTTGCCCTCGAAAAGAATCGGAATTTCCTGCTCTTCGGCGCCCTCAAGATTAAGTTTGAAGACGTTATTCGTGGCGACTTTCCAGACAACCTTTTGTTGCGTGAACTTTTGATTTACCACTTGAATCGCCTGAATTCCAAATGCGCCAACGTGAGGCTGAGTTTGGTCTTCGTGGGTAAATCCGCCTGTACCAAGCCATCGAAATGCCTCGTCGGGCGTCATTCGTAGACCAGCTTTACCAGCTATTTCCGCGGTGTAATCAATGAGGTCAGTAAACTGACCATTTGATGTATACCAAAAGTCTGCAAAAAGCACGTGTTGGCGAATGCGAGCTCGGTGAGATTCGTTGTAAAAGTCCCGAAGCCACTGCTTACTGTGATCTCCTTTTTCAATTGCGATGATCGAATAGGCAACTTGCCTGGCTCCCATCATCGCTAACGTGAGTCCAGCGGACAAGATTGGGTCAGCAAACCCACAGGTATCTCCAACCATGAACCAGTTTTCGCCGGAGAGACGTTCTGCGATATACGACCAATCATTCGTAGTTGATAGGTTTTCTTCACACTTTGCATTCTTGAGGAGTTCGCTTATGAATGGTTCGTCGGCCAGAGCATTTCGATAAATTTCGTCTGGTTTGAGTCCTGAAGCTTTGTAGTATTCAAGAGGAACCACAAAGCCGACGCTGGTCCTGGTAGCAGAAATTGGGATGTACCAGATCCACCCATACCCAAGGGACATGACGACAATTCTTGTGCCTTCCTCACCAATATTCACCGCCCAATCCGCATCTTGCCAGTAGTCCCAAATAGCAATGTTTTTGAGATTTGAGGGGTATTCAACGGGGACATCAAACTCTTTTCGGATGATTCCCGAGACGCCGGAGCCATCAACGTAGTGTTTTGAGGTTACGGTCTCACCATTGCTCAGGACAAGTTCAGTCACTGCGTCGTCCGACTTTTTGACTTCGAGAATTCGGACACCTTCGGTCACTTCGCATCCCAGTTCTTTGGCGTGGTCAAGCAGTATTTTGTCAAATACGGCGCGATCTACTTGGAATGCCGTTTGAGTTCGCTGCCCTTCAAAGGTTGCAGGACGAGGAGTATCTTTGTAGTGGGCACCAGGCAGGAACTCGAAATCCCACAGGTCTTTAGTGGCACCCCAACGGTACGTTGCGCCAATTTTGATAGGAAAATTTGCGGCTTCGACTTTGTTCCAGGCTCCAAGCTCTTCGAGAACTTTGCAGACGGCAGGAAGGAGGCTCTCGCCCACGTGATCTCGAGGAAATACTTCTCGCTCAAAGATTCCTACTTTTAGCTCTGGTTCGTACTTTTTTAAGAACGCTCCGCACGTGCTTCCGGAGGGTCCACCACCAACTATCACGACATCATACATAGGTGATTTTCAAGTATAAGTAATTGAATTGAATCTGTCAACGGCGGATTACTTCCATTCGCTCTTGTTCTCCGAGGTCGGTCGGCGCTTGGGTCCGTTCATCACTTTGATGATTGATCTTGGTTCGGGGACTAGTTCGTTATTCGGCGCCAAAGCAACGGCTTGATCGATGAGGTGTCGAACATACGGATCATCAAGAGAAGTAAGGTCGAAAAGCTTGATTATCTTTCCTCAGGCGGGATGGCTGCGACTGTAGAAACAAGCATGCTGTGCTCTTCTTGGTTAACAAGTTTATGGGTTACTTTGGTCGTTGCCGGATACTGGCTTAGGCTGACCTTTGGAACCCAAGCAGTGTATGGCCTTATTGGGCGAGGAGTGAAACCGCCTCCGCAGTTTGGACACACGTTATGAATAATATTTTCGACGCAGCTTTTACAAAACGTACATTCGAATGTACAGATCATTGCCTCCGTTGAGTTTGGGCGCAGTGGTGTGTTGCAGTGTTCGCAGGTTGGTCGCAGCTCCAGCATTACTTCTTATTTTCCTCCAAGAGCTTATCGATTATGTGGTGGATTGAAATGAACTCGGTTATGAGATTGTCGATTTGGCTTTCGTCCTTGATCCACCCTTGCATGAGCGTTAGCGGTCCGTGCGCTACTGAAACATTTGGCCAGTTTTCCAATTTGGATTGCAGGCGGTTTCGGAAGTCTGCTGCAAATTTTCGGCTTTGAAGTTTGTAGGCGGTTAGGTGGCGAAGTTTGAAGGCGTGAATGTTGTAGGTGAGGCGATCGTTTTCGTCCAACCAGATTGAAAAGAAGATTTCGCCGGGGACTTCGACTTCGCCGCGATTGTGCCAGCATGATTTGTCAAGTTTGAGGAACGGGCAACCTTGGTACGTACCGAGTCTTGCTTCGATTTGGTTTTCGTCGAGCTTGGCTTGGTGGCGAGCGAGAGCTTGGCGGAGAAGATCTTCCATTTGTTGGCTAGTCAGCATTTTTTTGGTACGAGGGAGTTAATCGGGAGTCGGTTATTTGCTCATTTGGGTTTTGAGTTCCTGGATGAACTTTGCGATTGGGCAGTCGGAAGTTGGGTACTCGTATTCATTATTTCCCCAAGACTTTTTCGTTCGACCGAGGCGATAGGTGATCCAAATATCGGATGCATCGTAGGCACTTGGCCACATTGGGTTTGGTCGCTTATTGGACCGAAGACCAATTGGATCTTTGGTCAAGATTTCTTTGAGTTGAGTTTGTTGAGCCGAAGTGAGCATCGCCCAGCTACGAGCGTCGCCATTGCGGCTGAAGGCCTTGGTTGGGGTAACGACGAGGATATTTTCGAAGGTTCCTCTGCGGGACATTGTGCGTTCATAGACGCGGAGAACTTCGCCGGATCGAAGTTCAGCTGGCTTGGGCAACTCTTGCGCTTGGGTAAATGTGGCGAGTGCCGAGATAGTGGCAATACTTGTAACGATCATTAAAGGTTATGACGTTTGAACGGTGAGGATGATCTGCGGTGAATTTGCGATGCTTCGCTAAGCCGGATTGCTCGTTCAAAATTCGAGTCAACACCAGATCGGGGATGAACCTAGTCAATTATCGGAGGACGAGGAATTTCTGCATTGGAGATGGGCCGATTTCGTTAGAGAATGCCATTGCCGGGTTGGCGGGGCTCAGCTTATATTGGAATAAGCCGTAGGATGGGACGGTGCAATCGCTTGCCTCGGTGATTTCGAGTTGCTGTCCGGTTGACTTCTGTTCGAGAATTGTTCCGACAGATAGTTTGGTTTGAATTGCCATACAAGGGCACTCTACGCCTAATGTGTGGGAATAGCGAGGAATTGTTCTTGTTTATTCAATATCTAGTTAAACATAGAGCGGTCGGTTGGGAGACCACTTTCGCAGTTCTTGAACCGTTGATTCCGGATTGGAGGAGGTCTTAAGGTAAAACCCAAAAAATGGCAATGACGAAGTGTACAGAGTGCGGTCACGATGTTTCTGACCAAGCGGTTTCTTGCCCCTCTTGTGGAGTATCTTTTGGTCCGCCGGCTAGTGCCTCGATTCCGCCGATGGGAGCTCAGTACGCCCAGCCCTATCCATCCTTTGATCCGCCGCGTAAATCGATCAGTCCATTGGCTATTGTCCTTATTTGCTTCGGCGTGCTGGGGCTTTGCGTCGTTGTTCTTGCGGCAATTCTCTTTCCGATTTTTGCATCAGCAAAGACGGCAGCGAAGAGGGCAAGGACACTATCAAACGTGAAGCAAATTGGAACGAGTTTGGCGATCTATATGTCTGACTCCGATGATGTCTATCCCCTGCGATTTGGATCAAACGATGACCTCAAAGAATTCTTGATGCCATATACAAAGAATGAAGAATTGTTTACTTCGTTCAATCCAAATGGAGGTGTAATTCTTCCGAACGTTAAGCTCCAGAAATACTCTGCAACTGAAGTTATAGACGCGAGAAATACAATTGCCTTGTTTGAGGAGAAGACATGGCCCGGTGAAGGCAAATGCTACGGATTTGTTGACACCCATGTGAAGTTCTTGAAGACGGAGAAGGGTACGACTTTTGACCCTAAGAAGGACTTGAGTCGGTAGATTTGGGTGCTTTCCTAACTGGGGAAAGCTGGTGCGCGGGAAACGGACCGTCTACCTGTTTGAATTTACAAACAAGTAGAAACTCGGACTTAGACGGGAGTTAGGCTCGAGTTAGCGGGGAGTTCTTGGGCTACAGGTGGGCTACAAAGATAGGCCATTCTATTAGACTCTAACTATGAGAGTCCAGAGAAGGCAAACCGGAAGGTCGGGAATCCGGACATAAATTACGAGTTAATCCACCGAAGGTTGTTGTTGGCACAACTTTTGCAAACGACTTACCTTCGCGCCTACGCAAAACGTCGTCGTCCGTGCCTTTATCAAAAAGGGAGCTCTTTTCAGCATATTCGTGTTGATGCTCCTTGTAGCGATTGGGGTTGCCTTTCAGGGTGGAGGAAATCCAACTATCCAGCAGGGCGGAACCGCAAGCTTTCCTCGAACGGGCTACGATTATCCAACGGGCAACAATATCTTCTGGGATATTGTGAACCCAACTGGAACGATCATTGCGACAGATGTAAGTCCGAACGGTTGGAATCTCAATGTGGTTGGCGACAATCTCAACGTTACATGCCCTAGCACCGCCACCGTAGCTAATAATTATGAAGTTCGCTTCTCGGGCGAATACGAAGCCTCCATCGGCAGTGTCGCTAGTGCCAAAGCACGATCCTCCAGCATCAACGGCAACTGGGGCCAGCCAAAATCAGCCAACTCTCGCAAGGCGGGGAGCAAGGCATCCACCACCGACATCATCATCACTCCGGTTTCCAAGAGTGCTTTCTTCAACGTCATTTCGGCCAATGCCCCGCCAAACGCCCCGACGAACCTTATCGCCACGGCCGCAGCCAGCAATCGGATCAATCTTGCGTGGCAGGACAACTCCATTAACGAGGGTAGCTTCAAGGTGTATCGTCTCGCACCTGGTGGGAATTGGAATCTAATTACAACTACGGCGGCAAATATTACAAGCTTCTCGGACCTTCCGCTTATGCCCTCTACCAGCTACAGCTACAAGGTCCTGGCGTTCAACGCATATGGAGAATCAGCCTATAGTAACGTCGCAACCGCACAATCCTTCGACCTAACACCTCCACCGCCCGGATATGCGGGTAACGACTTCTACTTCGCCCTTCCCGAATCTGGACCGACCGGAGAAGGCGTATCGGCAAATCCTCACCTGAGAATCTCCTCGGATAATGGTGCAACGGGACTTCTAACCACCATCGCCACGGGCGAAAGCATTCCCTTCACCGTTCCAGCGGGAGGTTCGACTTCGGTGAGCCTCCCCGAGAGTCGCCGATTAGTCCAAAACGATTCCATCACCCAGGATGCGTTCCGCATAACAACAGATAATCCGATCAACGTTATGATGCTGGACGAAAAGCCAGCTGCCAGCGAATCGTGGTCCGTTTTGCCAAACACCGTTCTGGGAACCGAGTATTTCTCGACAAACTACTCGGGCACAAAGGATATCCACCGATCCGTAATCGCATTTGTCGCAACTCAGAACAACACCGTTGTAACAATTACGCCGAAGACCATTTGTGGTACTCCTCCAAGCATTCGGGAGGCAAATGTTCCGTTCACGGTCACACTTCAGGCTGGCGACACATACCAGATAAAGACATTTCCTGCGGGCGACCTAACGGGTTCGAGAATCGTCTCAACAAAGCCGATTGCCCTTTACAGTGGAAGTGTTGGCGCTCAAGTTCCCCTTATCTATCCCTCCGACAATCCACTCATGGAACAGCTCCTTCCATTTGATCGCTGGAGTACGGAATTCATTGGCATCCCAATGGCGACGCATGCCATTGCGACCCAATCATTCCACCCCAAGGCGTACTACCGCATCACGGCGGGTCGGAAGTACACCAACGTCCAGGTCTACAACGGCAACACGGGGGTAACCGACACCTATCCGATGGACAAGGGGGACAAGCTCGATCTCAATACGCTAGACCCGATTATCGTTTCCGCAGACAAGCCCATTCAGGCCGTGCAATTGGCCACCGGCCAAGACTTTGACCACGTGGCTGGCGATCCTATGATGATGCCGATGCCCGCATCAATCTCCGCCAACAACGGACGTGCGAACTGGATGTCGAACACCAACATCTACGTTCCAACTGGCGAAGCCATGGCGGGGCACTATGTGACACTCATTTCCGAGACGCATTCGATGTCTACGATGTACTTGAACGGAAACGTCATTAACGGATGGCAAGGGATCGGCAACACGCGATACCAGTACGTCTCGCTCTCCCTCGCACCCGGCAACAACGTCATCAACGGCATCTATCAGCTTGGAGCCTGGGGGCAGACTGTTCCCGCTCGCTTCATCGCCTCAGCCTACGGTTTCAATGACTATGACGCCGAAGGTGCGGCAGTCGGCGGCGCGGTATATGCCAACGGCTATGTCAACGTCACGCCTGGCGATCCATCGCCACTGGTCGCAACCGCCGTTTCCGCCCATGAAATTGATCTGTCATGGACGACATCTCAGGACGCCTACGGCTACCGCATCGAGCGAAAGACGGATATCAGCGGGTGGGTGCAACTGGCCGACGTTCAGTCAACCTCGGGAACCTATCCCGACACAAATTTGCCCCACAAGGCTAAGTTTTACTACCGCGTCACCGCTTATGCCGACGTTGATTCGAATGTCTCGAACACGGCTTCCGCGACCACTCTGAATGAAAAACCCGCACTGCCCTCCGGACTCGGTGCTCAGACACTGTCCTCCACGGAAATTAAGCTAACTTGGAGCGATAACTCGGATAATGAGGATTCCTTCAAGATCGAACGACGCCTCGACGGGTCAAGTAATTGGGATGAAGTGAAGACGACTTCTCCAAACGCTACAACATGGACCGACAGCGGTCTTACGAAGAAGACGAAGTACTACTATCATATTAAGTCGGTTAACGAGATAGGCAGCCTCGGGTGGACTTCCGAAGTCAATGCGACGACCACAGACACGCCGCCAAGAAAGCCGCTTAG
>Ga0194055_10004775_pt1 | contig 10055 bp, 9 predicted proteins | sample SepL449m_MetaG_FD_155482 | JGI IMG/M metagenome (GOLD analysis project Ga0194055, IMG submission 155482) | Anoxic zone freshwater microbial communities from boreal shield lake in IISD Experimental Lakes Area, Ontario, Canada - Sep2016-L442-9m | ecosystem: Environmental > Aquatic > Freshwater >... | reverse complement strand
GTATATATGTTATATATTTTTTATTTTTACACCTTTGAATATTCTAAATGTTATAAGTTAGTATATATATATTATATATTTTTTATTCGTTGTCCATTCCTGGTGTATTAAAGACAGCCTCATATAATCTATCATATAGAAATTCTTTTTTATTATTATATGAAACAATTTCTTCTGGAAACCCATAAATATCAATTAAATTAAAACAAGTACGTGCTTGTGGAAATCTTTTTTTATTAAAAAGGTTTCCGTTCATGTCTTTGCCAAATTGGTATGATATTCTATAGTTAATTGTTTTATTATATTGAGTCAGCGCAGTCCAGAAACGAAGTAGTTTTCTAATAAAAATATAATGTTCTTCATCTGTTTTATCTTTCCATTTTTCTGTAATAATTTCATATAGTATTTGCTTCATCTCACCTTCCTTTTCTTGTTTTTCTATTTCTGGTAAATCATTGTTTCCTCGTATTTCTACGATTATTTTACTTGCGAATTCTTTTAGTACCTTTTCATCCAATTTAATTATTGTAATCATATGTTCCAATTCAGCAACGCCAATCTTTGCTTTTGTGAGGATTGTTCGCAATCTATTATCAAATCCAGAGAACAAACTTGCATATCTCAATTTCATACTTTTTGTAGAACCTTCCTTGCCTTTTTGTAAAAAGTTTTTTGTTATTATGTGTTTTGCCAATTGTAAAAGGAACTTGCAACAATTCTCTTTAGATACTTTAAAATTAGTTTTGCTAATTATATAATAATCATTAAAATCTGTTCCTACGTCATTCACCCATTCTATTTGTGCTTCGCGAATCATATTGAGATAAATAATTGCGTTGTCAAACTCGCAAGTATAAAAATATAATAGATCATAAAAGGTTATATCATCTGGTTGCTTTATTAACCCTGTAACAATATATGTGGAAAATTGTTTCTGAATCCCAATATCATCATTCACAACCGCTATGGATAGAACTTTCCCAATTATATGATATATTTTTTCGTATTCTTTGTCTGTTTTAAATTCTTGATTAAAAGTTAAATCCGTCGTTTTATAAGCTGCTATTACCTTCCTAAAATTTTCATCAGGAGCAAAGTTTGGGTTTATATAGTATCTACCCTCTTTATTATCAGACGGTTTTATAAAAGGACGTGTATGATGTTCATCGTCGCAAAATAGTTCTTCAAAAAAAGTTGTTAAAAATTCCCTAACAGGTCCACCAGCATCTCTTGCGTCTGTTTCAGTAATGATATAAGTTCCATTTGCTTCATCTTCTTCTATTCTAAATATAGTTACGTAAAATTTTGTATAATTATTTGTAAATATATCATTATATTCTGGGTTTTCAAGTTGGTCTTTTATGTTGTTAAAAAATATGATGACAGATGCTAATGCTGAATCTACATAGAAATTAAAATAAACTTTATTATCAATATGATAGTCAAATGGTTTATATAATTGTTTAAGAGTAGTTTTAATTTCAGCAATGCACGCATTATAGGGTTTAACACAACACTCAATCATCCTATCTTTGAAATATTTATACTTTTTATCACCGTTATATATATTATTAATCGTATTACAAATATTAATATGTGAACCATCTATATTTCTATCTATGCGCATAGGGCGTTTTGAAACCTTTTCATTTCCGTAAAGCTTGCGTTTCTTTGCTAAATAGGCTTTCTTAAACTTAATTCCTGTAGAAGTAATAAGCAAAGGTTGCATATTCGAATCAAAAAGCAAAGCTTTCTCAAATATTCTATTATATTCTTTACTGTCTACCATAATAAGTTTGCCTGTTATTGGATTTTTGTTGGGTTGCCGAACCCATCGCAAGCAATCCCCTATACTATAATATTCGGGTATACTCTTCAATATTTTATTTTTAAAAATAATTCCATTATCACTAATATTATATGGAACTATATTCTTATTAAATAGTAATGTTTGCTCAAATATTATGTTATATTCAGTAGAATCTTGATATATTATACTTCCTGTTCTTGGATCTGTGTCTGGTTCTTGAGACCATATTGCACATTCATCAATCGTATAGATAATATAGTCTTGCAAAAAACTCGTATAATCCGTTCTCTTTTCGATAACAATCGGTTTATTTATAATTTCACTTCTGCTATTATGGCTTTCCATAACAATTATATAGTAGGTTGTACCATATTTACCTTCGACTGTAATATAACTATTTTCAGGAATATCTGTTGTTATACCACATTTGCCTAAATCAACCTTGCTAATAAAAACATTAAACGGCATTTTACCATTAGGTTCCGCAAATTTTAGGAAAGCAATTCTCAGTTTTTTATTTATAATTTCAGTGCCTTTTTTTGGCTGCTTCATACTACGAACCCATTTTACATGTAATTGCTCTGATTTATTTCCTTTTAATGTGGAAAAAAACCCTTTTTTTTGTTGTTTCATAGCAACTATATTAAAAGACTTACGAATAAACTCTTCTAATTGTTTCCTCGTTTGCGGTGGTTTCCTTTTATAGTCTAAAATATTTCTTATATCATTAACAAGTGTAGAAAGAACATTGTATCCCTCCCGTGTAATCATACGAGGTATTAAATTTGTATCATACTGGAAACTCATGCATAGTAGACGGTTGTAGAGAGGTGTGTCAATTTTAATTGGTTTAAAAGTTCGTGGATTAAAGATAGGCATCTTTACCCAAGTTTTACATTCTTCATATGTAAAATCATTCTTGAGGTTTTTATCTACAACTAATCGTTGGTCTATTGTTATATCCGTAAGTAACCCCATGCCTGCTGGTAATCGCAGTTGTTCTCCTTGTTGTCTTATTTTAATGTCAATTAGCAATTTATAATATTCATTACGATATGTTTCATTCCTTTGTATTATTAGATCATCATCTATAATATTTGATATATACCTACATATCCGATCATCTAATTTTGGTCTATATTCATTCATAAATGAAATTAAATGTTTTGCAATGTTTGATGACAATTTGGTTTGTTCAAAATATGTTATATTATTATAATAGGAAAGATATTCTATTTTAAATGCTGATTTTTTAGAAGGATCAAGAAGTTGCGAGTATATATTACGAATATATTGCTTAATTATATTCGCAAAATTAGTAATATTGGCTCTGGGAAAGAAGCCATTAAAATATTCTTTTTGATCAACTAAATCTATTTCGTTTTCTTCAAAATATTCCTGGATCGCATTGATTATCTCATCTTTCTCAGAGGATGTATAAGAGCTTACAATATTCCTAATTAATGTCCCTTTTTCAACTTCATTTGATAGAGAAGTAAGAAATGTTTGAAGACTTGTAAAGAGATTATTATTTCTTGTAATTCTGGTTTGCCGTGTAATTTGTCGCTGCGAATACTGTATATGCTGATATTCTTTTGCCAAAATTTCTTGCTCCTCATTCTCTAACATCCTATCCATTATTTTTCTTTTTTCTTCAGAATTTAAACTTTTATTCGAAGACGAAGAAACGCTAAACGTATTTTTTTTACGAACATTATTTGGTAAATCAATAGTTCCTATTTTATGATTTAAAAAATAGTCATCCATCTTTTCCATAAACTCTAAGCGTTTTTTCACATTTTTAATAACCTTGTTTATATATTTATATAATAACTCCTTCATTTCATCATCAGGTATATCATTTAAAATTGGCGGTGTCGGCAATCTATATTGCATAGTTGTATATAATAATTCCATATATGTAGTGCTATCCATACGAATACTTTGTCCTGTTCGTGGATTTACTAAATGATTATTAACCCACTCTTTGCATTGCTCCACTGTAAAAGGTTCTTTTGAATATGTAAAATATCCATCATAGGGGTATAATCGAAGCGTATTGCTTGTTTGATATTCTTTAATCTGTTCTACTATTTGAGGCCTTAATGCTGAATTATAAAAACATCTCCTTTTTATTTTATTTAAAATATTTCTTGGATTTTTTTGGTTTTCATCATCTAATATCTCTCTTCTATATTTGTGAACTCTATTGAATCGTAATTCTATTTCTTTTTCAAATGGAGAGAAACTGGGGTCTCTTATCCATAATAAACATTCTTCGTCTTTGAGATCAAATGATTTTTTATATGATGCCATAACAATACTATTATATATATATATAAATAAAAACCATATTGCGGTTGAATTAACTATTATGATCTATATAATATGCCTGACATAATATGTTCTATTTTTTATTGAATATTTAAAAATTGATTGATATTTTTAAATAATGAAACAGAGTGATATACCGATTTGCCAAAGTTAAACGAAGTTAAACGAAGTTAAACGAAGTTAAACGAAGTTAAACGAAGTTAAACGAAGTTAAATCGAGTATATATATTACGAACAACAAGCAACTGATAAGTAAACCACAAGTGAACTACAATGAGCAATGCTTCCCACACCGTCGCAACAATCGTAAATACCGAATGCACTGGCGTATTTTGTCAGGAAATATATGTTGCGTATGGCTTTATTTATAATGAACCTGAAGCGATGACGCATCGTATTGGGATAAGTGGCGATTATCACCTATTTGCCAAATATGGAGACAAGGTCTATATGGAAGTTAAGAATGTCGGTGAGATCGTGATGTCATTTGCTGAGCTTCTGCAGAATAAGTATTGGAAATATTACTATGACCTCTCGCTTATGCTCGCAAATGATAAAGATATAAAGAATGAGGCATTTAACAAATTCTATGACGAGGCATATAAATATACGGAAAATGACGATGATGAATATATGGAAAATAGAGTGTGGTCTTTAGATACAGCATATATTGATTTAGATATTGATGAAAACTTTAAGCATACCTACAAGATAATCCCTTGCGGAAATGTATGCTGTTACAAAATTAACCCCGCAGACTTGAAGGATATGGAATACGCATCACAGCAAGATATAAATATCTTTAAACAGACTTATATATACAGAAATTTTGTAAGGTTTGGATATTTTATAAATAGGTCGCAGATTTACATGAATATCGCAATAGAGTATCAAGTAAATAAGATAGAAAAAGAACTTGAAGAACTTTCGGTGTTCTTTGAGGATAAAAAGAATGTCATTAATCTTGTAGCAATACTTAATAATAAATATGGTATGAATGAGGATATATTAAGAATTCTCATTAACAATTATCTATAATAAACTTGTTAATGCTAATGGAAATAATAAATATGAGTGTATCTTCAGAGCAAATAAAAAATATAATTGCTGTAAAAGCATAAGCAGAGATTAATTGATTAAGGTTAGATATGTTATATATTTTTTTATATTTATTAGTAAAAAAAATAAATTTTACACCTTTGGACATTTAAAATGCCGATTTTAGTCTTTATAATTCTTGTATTTTCTTATCTTATTTTTCTTAATATATTTGGTTTGTCTATTATATGTTCCATTTAATATTTTCTTATAGTAGCCTTCTGGTATTGTTTTTATTACCTCTTTAATATTATTATTTAAGTCTTCGTAATATAACCCTTGTTTCTTTTGTAATTTAGATTTTAGAAGACTAAAAAACATTTCTATACTATTTGTATAATGTTGATATGGAACTGAATAAATCAACTTATTATTTTTATTTATTAATTCCTTAACTCTTATGTTTCTATGGGAACTTGCATTATCTAAAATGATAACCTTATTTTTATATTTATTAGTAATAAACCTTTCTAAAAATACTAATAACCTATCACCATCTATACCACCTTTATTATATAATTTATAACCTTCAACCCCATTTTTTGAAAACTTCTTGTGAATTAGTTTTAACTACACATCTTTTACCTACTTCATTATAGCAATAGTGTCTTAATTGTAAAGAGTTAATACTTGTCTCGTCTATGCAAATAATGTCGTCAATATTATAATTTTTTATTTCATTATAAAAGTCTTTAATTTTTTCATTAATATTAATATCCTTACCGAACCGCTTTATAGGTTCATGTCTAATTTTAGTTAATTTTAATGATATATAATTTTCTTTAATTATTCTACTAATATGTCTTCTTGTAATGTTTAATTTAGAATACTTATTGCTTAATTTAGTAAGTAAATCTTCTATTGTAATAGTCTTATTATTTTTAAGTTTTTCTAATATAAACTTTATATGTTCTTTTTTTACCTTATATGATATTGGTTCTCTGTTATGTCGTTTAATTTCATTTTCTTCTTCATATCTTTTAGTCCATCTTAATAGACTTCTTACAGAGCATTTAAATATTCTACATGTGTTCTCTTGTGTATCTTTATTTTCTAAAAAATATTTTACTGCGGATAATTTATAATCTTCGCTTTTATGAGTAGGCATTATATTATATTATGTGTAAAAAAATAAAAAAAATATTTAAAGAATTACCAACTTAGATAAGTAAAAAAATGTTATATTCTGATTTTATAAAATCAAAAATAGTTAGTCATAATGACAAAATAGATACATATTCAGATGGTATAAAATATTTAATTGAGAGTAACGCAGATATTGTATCCTATACTACACAAAAAAATTTAGTATTATTTAATGTTGATGTATTAGAGGTTGATAAAAATGGTGATTATATTTACGAATATTCATTAGAAAGACAAGCAGATATAATTGATAATATTCATATTGTTTCATCTAATAATAGTGTTAAAATGACATTTAATATAGGTGGAGAGGAGTATGACAATATTAATACATTTCTAAGTGTAGTATCACCATATCATGAATTCAAAATAAAACTTCTTATTACTGAACCAAAGGTTGAAGATAAAATAAGTATATGGTATAGAAACTATTTATTAAATAGCGATTTAAGAAAACAAATAACAACAAAAGGAAATATAATAAAAACAGATACAAATATATACATTGATGGTATGTGTAAAAGAATTAATAATTTTCACTACTTAGTATAGATATATATGGGTTATACTTTAATAAAATAAAAATATAAGTATAGTATAATAATTTTTAAAAATAGATTAAAAATCGGCGTTTTAAATGTCCAAAGGTGTAAACATATATTCTACATATTCAATATTAGCTCTAAGCCCATAATATTTGCGTGATAGCATCCGCGCTGTTCCTATATGTCATCTCTGTATTACAGATATCTTCTATATACTTAGAATATTTATTTTTTCCTTTGCTACTTACAATATAATTATAAATAACCATTAGTAAATCGCCACTAATTTCTTTCTTCTCTTTAAACGCTACAAGATTAATGAGATTCTTTTTGTCTTCAAAGAACTCCCTTATTTTGTTAAGTTCATCATCTATATAAGCAATTGTGAAATTAATATCTATTTCGCTGTATATCATTCTCTTGATATCAAGCGTCATATTTGTTATCTCAGTTCTCGTCATATAAATATTTCTAAAAGTATTCAAATCTTCTCGGGACGAACACCCTCTATTCACCAAATCATAGGGATTGATATTGTAATAGCAGATACCTTGGTTGTTGTTGCGTATCTTTTTAGCATTTGTATTAACTTCATACTCTATATAATAAGTATCAATAGACCAAAATCTCTCTTGATCATATATTTGTTCGTCAATATAGTGGCCTGTATCAATATACCAGCTGGTATATTTTCTATGAAGAGATTGGATAACCATATTCTTATCACCTGTTAGCATAAGCGATATGTCGTAATAATACTTCCAATACTTATTCTGCTGAAGATCGGCAAAAGACATCACAATTTCTCCAACACCCTTAACATCCATATAGACTTTGTTGCCAAATTTGATGAAAAAGTGATAGTCATTACTCACAGAGCCGAGGAAGACGGTGGTAAAATTATCAACTATTCTTTCATAAACACCTGTAAATTCAGCATCTACTATGGTATGATAAGCGTTTTTATGTCCATAAATAATAGTGCTGTTCATTCTTGTGATTGTTATCTTGCAAAGGCTTGCGAAGGCTGGCTGTTAGCTTGCTGTTCGCTATATATACCTGGTTTATCTACTTGGAGTTGCAACAAATGGGTATATCTCTGTTTATATATAAACAGAATCTTAATCAATTTTTAAATAATAAAAAATAAAATTATAACATATTGATACTTAAAAGTAAATGTAAGGAAAATATAAAGTAATATATTACATATATTTTAGTTAAAAATTAATTTGCTATATTTTTAAAAAAAATTATAAAAAAATGATTAGATTTTATATAAAAAATATCAAGGCCAACTACCAATTACCAATTGTATCCGCAAAATAGTTGATATAATCTTTCTTGATTGATTAAGAACTACTTCATACAAACTTTGCTGCTTTTGCTGCTTTTGCTGCTTTTGCTGCTTTTGCTGCTTTTGCTGCTTTTGCTGCTTTTGCTGCTTTTGCTGCTTTTATCTGAATAAACCAAGTATGTCTGTTAATAAGTATCATGAATATCATAATTATATTTCTGATATGGAGTTTTCTGGCTTCTTTGATCTTACTACAAATAACATAGGTGATCAGATTATATATTTCAAATATTTCCTATTCATTAAATATAATAATAACATTTATATTGAAGTTAAAAGTGTAGGTTATATCATTATGCCTTTTGAAGAGCTTATGAAAAACAAGCTCTTAAAGATGTACTATGAACTGTCTCTACTGCTTGTAAACTATAAAAATATGTTTATTGAAAAAATTGATCACGATGGTAATCGCATTTGGGATGATGAAATTACACGCCTATACAAGGATCAACGAAATTGTTTTATAGATTGCGCATATATCTTGAATAATGTTGTCAAAACGGACAAGCAATATTGCTATTATAATATCAACATATTTGAATTGATAGATCTTTATTATGGTGAGCAAATGGTTGTTAATACCTCTTCAGAGATTGAGTCGTTTAACTATAATTTCAAAGCTCGTTTTGGTTATCAAATTAGTGGCTTTGAAAAACGCTTGTTTGACTATACAATTTTAATAGTTGAATATAATTCAATTTTGATGGAAAAAGAAATTGATGAAATCTCTGCTACTGAAGATGATAAAATAAATTTAATTAAATTGATAGCATTTAATGATAAAAAAGATATGAATAGCGATATATTCCAAGTCATTTGTAATAATCTTGTAAGTGCTAAAAGAATTAATATATATGCCTCACATTTAGCAAATTTAAGTAATGACAACAATTATACCATCGCGCAAATAATATCTATTTAAAAAATATTTATAGTTTATATATTCATATTATATTTTTTATATTTATAAAAATTGATAATACAATTCATCAAAGTCTTTATTAGCAATGACAACCAATCAGCGTCATTATATATCTGATATGGAGTTTTCGGGATTGTTTGACATTACACGCGGACGCATTATATTTCTAAAATATTTTCTATTTATTAAGTTTGATAACAATATATATATTGATATTAAAAGCATAGGCGATGTCATTATGCCTTTTAAAGAATTTAGTAAAAATAAACTTTTAAGAATGTATTATGAATTGTCTCTTTTGCTTATTGAAAATAAAAATATTGTTATTGAAAAAATAAGTAATATAGAATACGGTCATTATGATTTTGTATATACAGAAAAGAGAAACTGGTTTATAGATTGTGCTTATTTTGTTGAAAACTTTACAACAAATAGTAAGGAGGTTCAAAAAGATAGGTATTGCTGCTATTATAATATAAATCCAAATGATTTAAGAAATATGAAAATTTCAACTAAATCGCATATTGATAGGTTTAGCAAAACATTTTTAGGATACGAACAAATATATTATTTTAAAAAAAATCTAATTTATTATACCATAATTGTTATTGATTATAATGCGGATTTAATGGAAAAGGAACTTTATAAAATATCAGCACTTCAAGATGACAAAATAAATATCATTAAACTAATAGCTTTCAATGAAAAAAAAGGTATGAATATAGATATATTATTTGTTATATATAATCATCTTATTAGTGAAAATGAATCTAAGAGGTATGCTCCTTATTTAGCAAATTTAGATAATAACAATAAGGATGCTGTTATAGCACAGATATTATA